>ERZ779829.1221-NODE-1221-length-10081-cov-11.486036_pt1 | contig 10081 bp, 11 predicted proteins | sample MGYA00511562_ERZ779829 | MGnify/ENA primary metagenome ERZ779829 (study PRJEB29588, sample SAMEA2151677) | human gut metagenome | biome: human gut; feature: human-associated habitat; material: faeces | place: Denmark | collected 2008/2010 ... | reverse complement strand
CCGTAACGGCAAAAATTTTTGGCCGAAAACTTGCTGATGGTGTTGCCAAGGGGCGAAAGGCTACCCTTTTTCAGCTCTATTTGCCCCTGTTTCCAAGTGTTAAATTTCGGCAATAATATTTTACAATTCCGCGTGGGCGCATGGTGCCTGTCATGGACTGACGTAAAGCTGTATTGGCTCATTTAGTAAACCATCACTCCAAATGCCATAAAAGCCAAGAAAAAGGCCAGAAAGCGCAATAAAACGGCCAAGCGTGTGGTTTACTTGCGCTTTCTTCGTAATTTTGCATCGCGAAAACAACACTTACACACCGCGAAATAACATTTATATATAGGTATATGCATGGACTTTACACCATGTTGCTCTTGCTGATGAGCAACATTTTCATGACTTTGGCTTGGTACGGACATCTCAAACTGCAGGAGACTGGCGTGAGCAGCCACTGGCCGCTCATTGGCGTCATCTTGTTCTCATGGTGCATCGCCTTTTTTGAATATTGCTGCCAGGTGCCTGCCAACCGCATAGGGTTCGTAGAGAACGGAGGCCCGTTCACGCTCGTGCAGCTCAAGGTGGTGCAGGAGTGTGTGTCGCTGATTGTGTTTGCCATCATCGCCAACATCCTATTCCAGGGACAGGCACTCCACTGGAACCATATCGCGGCGTTCATCTGCCTCGTCACCGCCGTCTACTTAGTCTTCATGAAATAGGCACCACCAACACTTATTCACTACCATGACCTAATGACGCTACTCTTGCCGAACGCGACGAATCTTTCGGCAAGAGTGGCATGAGTGGCGCGCGCACCTGAAAAATGAGTATTACTTTATAAAGAAATTCGTTTCTTTTTCTTACTTTTGCGCCAAAACACATTTTCAACTATGATTTTTAAGTACGACGTCATCGTCATTGGCGGAGGACACGCGGGCTGCGAAGCGGCGTGCGCGGCCGCCAACATGGGCGCGAAGACATGTCTCATAACCATGGACATGAACAAGATTGCGCAAATGAGCTGCAACCCAGCCATCGGAGGCATAGCGAAGGGACAAATCGTGCGCGAGATCGACGCGTTAGGGGGACAGACAGGTATCGTCACCGATCTCACCGCCATCCAGTTCAGAATGCTCAACAAGGGCAAGGGACCTGCCGTGTGGTCGCCAAGGGCGCAATGCGACAGGGGAAAGTTTATCTGGGAATGGCGCGACAGGCTCGACCATACCGACAATCTCGACATCTGGCAAGACCAGGCCGAAGAGCTGATAGTGGAAAACGGCGTCGCCGTAGGCGTAAAGACGATATGGGGCGTGGAGTTCAGGGGTCGGGACTTTCCTCAACGGACTGATGCACATCGGCCACAAGCAAGTGGCAGGTGGCAGGATTGCGGAACCTGCCGCTTATCATCTCACAGAGTCGATAACAAGGTGGGGCGTGAGGTCCGGAAGAATGAAGACCGGGACACCCGTCAGACTCGACAAGCGCACCATCCACTTTGAGGACACCGAGGAGCAACCGGGCGACACCGACTGGCACCAATTCTCTTTCAGTGGGGTGCAGCATGCCCTAAAGCAGCTACCTTGCTGGACTTGCAACACCAACGAGGAGGTTCACCGCATACTGAAGGACGACATTGCCAATTCTCCCCTTTTCAACGGTCAAATCAAGAGCACGGGACCACGCTATTGCCCATCCATTGAGACAAAGCTCGTGGTGTTCCCCGACCGTGACCACCATCCATTGTTTATCGAGCCTGAGGGTGAGAACACCAACGAGATGTATCTCAACGGCTTCTCATCGTCGATGCCAATGGAGACGCAGCTGAAAGCCATCCAACAAATTCCCGCGCTGAGAGACGCCAAGGCTTACCGACCGGGCTACGCGATAGAATACGACTACTTCGACCCCACGCAGCTCAGCCACTCGCTCGAATCGAAAGTCATACCTCGCCTGTTCTTCGCCGGACAGGTGAATGGAACCACGGGATACGAGGAAGCCGCGGGACAAGGGTTGATGGCAGGCATCAACGCCGCGCTGAAGTGCGCATCGTCTGAGCCATTCGTGCTTAAACGAGATGAGGCGTATATTGGCGTGCTTATCGACGACTTGTGCACGAAGGGCGTCGATGAGCCTTACCGCATGTTCACCTCAAGGGCCGAATATCGCATATTGTTAAGGCAAGACGATGCCGACGCAAGGCTCACGGAAAAAGCCTACGGCATCGGACTGGCGAAAAAAGACCGATACGACCGCTGGATGAGCAAGAAGGGCATGATAGAGAACATCATCGATTTCTGCGATTCTACAACCATACACCCGAAAGACATCAATTCGGCGCTTGAGGCCATTGGCACCACCCCACTCCACTTTGGCTGCAAAATCGCGGATCTAATCAGTCGTCCCCAAATCACCGTCAAACAACTGGCCGACATCGTTCCTGAGCTTAAAGAGCAACTCGGAAAGCTAAACGACAGAAAGGAAGAAATAATCGAGGCCGCCGAGGTCAAGATAAAATATAAAGGATATATAGAACGCGAGAAAATCGTGGCAGAGAAAATGCGCCGCCTTGAAGATATTAAAATAAAGGGACACTTCCGCTACGACGAGATTTCGGAGATAAGCACCGAAGGCCGCCAAAAGCTTCAACGCATAGACCCGGACACGTTGGCGGAGGCAAGCCGCATACCTGGCGTTTCACCGTCAGACATAAACGTCCTGCTCGTTTTGCTCGGAAGATAAGACGTGCCAACCGCAGTTTTGACATGAAACAACGCAGATTGTTTCACGTGAAACAAAACAAAGCGTAAACATTTGAAAAAGAGTAAGATAACACTTAAAGTAAAACGTAAAACATGAACAACCAGACATTGGTAGAAAACCTCCGTACCATCAAGGATTGGCCGATTAAAGGCGTAAATTTCCGTGATGTCACCACCCTGTTCAAAAACGCGGAATGTGTGAAAATCATCAGCGACATGATGTACGACCTTTACAAGGACAAAGGCATAACAAAGATTGTCGGCATAGAGAGCCGTGGCTTCGTGATGAGCTCTGCTGCCGCCACCCGATTGAACGCTGGCATCGTGCTGTGCCGCAAGCCTGGCAAACTGCCTTGCGACACCATACAGCAAAGCTACGCCAAAGAGTATGGCATAGACACGATAGAGATTCACAAGGACGCCATTACGCCCGGCGACGTGGTGCTTCTACGCGACGACCTGCTGGCCACTGGTGGCACCATGAAGGCCGCCTGCGACCTCGTGAGGAAGTTTAAGCCAAAGAAGATTTTCTGCAATTTCATCATGGAGCTCAGCTCTGAGTTTCCTCATACACGCGAGATTTTCGACAAGGACGTTGAGATAACAAGCCTGCTCAAGTTTTAGTTCCACGTGAAACAAAACGAGGAAATAGTTGCTTGAGAACTGAGAGTTTGTTGGTATGGTCAAAGAAAACAACGAGAAAAGATTAGAGTACCTGAAAAACATAGTGCTCAATATGCCCGAGAAGCCTGGCAGCTACCAATATTATGATGACCTGCGCGAAAACGGTGGGCAGATAATATATGTGGGAAAGGCCAAGAACTTGAAGAGGCGCGTGTCGAGCTATTTCCACAGGGAAGTGGACAGGTTCAAGACAAAGGTGCTCGTCTCGAAGATAAAGGACATCTCTTACACCGTGGTAAACACGGAGGAGGATGCCCTTCTGCTCGAGAACGCTCTTATAAAGAAATACAACCCGAAGTACAATGTCTTGCTGAAGGATGGCAAGACCTACCCTTCCATAATCGTGACAAACGAGTTTTTCCCGCGAATATTCAAGACACGACACATCAACAAGAAGCTCGGCACTTACTTCGGACCATACCCACACATCTCCTCTATGTATAATGTATTGGCACTTATTCAAAAGGCATTCAAGCCAAGGAGATGTCGCCAGCCAATAACACAGGAAGGCGTCAACATGGGCAAATACCGCCCTTGTCTGGAGTATCATATACACAACTGCGAGGGGTGTTGCGTCAGCAAGCAGTCGAGGGAGGATTATCTTGAGAACATAAGGCAAGCCAAGGAGGTGCTCAAAGGTAACACTCGCGAACTGTCAGAATGGGTCTACAAGCGCATGATGGCCAACGCGGAGCTCATGAAGTTTGAAGAGGCTGAAAGGCTGAAGGAACGTTATTTGCTGTTGCAGGACTTCGTGTCGAAGAGCGAGGTGGTGAGCCACACCATCAACGACGTGGACGTGTTCACCATAACGGATGACGACAACAAGAAGAACGCGTACATTAATTATATTCACGTAAAGAACGGAACCATTAACCAGAGCTTCACCTACGAGTATAAACGCAAACTCGACGAGAGCGACGAGGACCTGCTTACGCAAGCCATACCGGAGATAAGGGAACGGTTCGGCAGTAAGTCGAAAGAGATTATCGTACCGTTCCAGATGGAGTGGAAACTGCGCGACGCGGAGTTTTTCATTCCTCAGCGGGGCGACAAGAAGCATCTCCTGGAGCTCTCCGAGATGAATGGCAAACAGTATAAGTTTGACAGGCTGAAGCAGACCGACAAGCTCAACCCTGAGCAGAAGCAGACGCGTTTGATGAAGGAATTGCAGGAAAAGCTGCACCTCGACAAGCTTCCTTACCAAATAGAGTGCTTCGACAACTCAAACATATCCGGCACGGATGCCGTAGCGGGCTGCATAGTGTATAAAGGCATGAAGCCCTCAAGAAAGGATTACAGGAAATACAACATCAAGACCGTTGCCGGCCCCGACGATTACGCTTCTATGCAAGAGGTGGTGAGAAGGAGATACACTCGCATGATAAACGAGAAGGCCACGCTGCCCGACCTCATCATCACGGATGGCGGCAAGGGACAGATGGACATCGTTAGGGAAGTGGTAGAAGACGAGCTGCACCTCAATATTCCCATAGCCGGACTCGCAAAGGACGATCGCCACCGCACCAACGAATTGCTGTTTGGCTTCCCGGCACAAGTGGTAGGCTTGAAGACCGACAGTGAACTGTTTCACGTCCTAACGCAGATACAAGACGAGGTGCACCGTTTCGCTATCACGTTCCATCGCGACAAGCGTTCGAAGCATGCGCTGCACTCAGCATTGGATGACATTAAAGGAATAGGTCCCAAAAGCAAGGAAGCATTGCTAAAAGCCTTTAAGTCAATGAAATACATAAAGGGTGCAAGCCTCGACCAACTTGCTACCATTATTGGCAAGGATAAGGCTCAAAGGGTCTTTGACGCATTAAACCAACAAGACGCGGCAAACCAGCAGAATGCATAAAAACAAAAGAATGGGTCAAGCGACACAACTTACTGAACGAGCAATAAAAAAAACAAGCAATAGAAAACAATGAGAGTAGTAATACAACGTGTCACAAAAGCATCTGTGACGATTGACGGCAAGGTAAAATCAAGCATAGGCAAGGGTTACTTAATCCTTGTTGGCGTGTGCTCTGAAGACACAGAGGAAGACGCGGCTTGGCTTGTCAGGAAGATTATCGGATTGCGTGTCTTCGACGATGCCGACGGCGTGATGAATCTAAGCATTAACGACGTGAATGGTGACATACTTGTCGTTTCGCAGTTCACACTCATGGCAAGCTACAAGAAAGGCAACAGGCCGAGTTGGATAAAGGCAGCGCCCCACTCCATCTCCATTCCCCTTTACAATCGTTTCTGCGAATTGCTGACATCAGCCTTGGGAAAACCTATAGGCACAGGCGAGTTTGGAGCGATGATGGAGGTAGAGTTGCTTAACGACGGCCCTGTAACGATATGCATGGACACGAAGAACAAGGAGTGATACCGACAAGACAATCCACATCGAATAAACGCAAAAGTTAATATTTTGCTCTAAAAAGCGGAAATTGGGCGCAAAAAAGCAGGCTTGAAATCCAACCAAGTGGCAGGACTTGACAGAAAAACGGATTCTTAAGGGCGATAAAAATAATTCGCAAGCAGCCAACGCATTATACCACAGGATGTTACGGCAAATATTTATGATTATTTTATTACAATCCAATATTGCGAAAGAGATGTAAAGGAAGCCGCCAAGCCTTGCTTTTTGAGTATTTGAGCAATTGCACGCAATCTATTTTGCACGCAATCTATATTGCACGTAATCGCATAAGACGACAATAATACCATCGCGCGAACAATCAACAGCACAAGCGCGACAATGAGCAATAAAAAACGAAGCGAAACCACGAAGAACAAAAAAATTGCTTATCTTTGCACAAGACCATAAACAGATGACAATAAAAGAAGCGCAAAACACCGTAGACTCTTGGATAAAGGAATATGGCGTGAGATACTTTTCTGAACTTACCAACATGACAGTACTTACTGAAGAGGTTGGAGAATTGGCTCGTGTCATGGCACGAAAATATGGCGACCAAAGTTTCAAGGAAGGTGAGAAAGACAATATGGGCGAAGAAATAGCCGACATCTTTTGGGTGCTATGCTGCATCGCCAATCAAACCGGCATAGACATAACAGAGGAGTTTAAGAAAAGCATTGAAAAGAAAACCCAGCGAGACAAGGACAGACATAAAAACAATCAAAAATTAAAATAAGAAAACATGGGAGTGATAAAAGAAAAAATAACGAAAGACATCCAAGCCCAACGCAGCGAGGGCATTGTGAACAGCAGCAAGATTGACCAGGCCTTTGCCAAATATGACCTTAACGTGGACGAAGAGGAGGTAAAAAACAAGGTTAAGAGCATCATAACTGACAAGGTGCCGGAAAACGATAACCTCGACGTGAAGAAATTCTTGTTAGGCTCTGTTGAGCTGACATCCCTTCACACTACCGACACCGAGGAAAGCATCCTCGCCATGGTGGAGAAGGTCAACAAGTTTGAAGCAGCCTACCCTGACCTTCCACACGTGGCCACCATTTGCACATACCCCAACTTCGCGCATCTGGTGCGCAACACCCTTGAGGTGGATGGTGTTGAGATTGCCGTCGTCTCGGGCTCTTTCCCGTCATCGCAAACGTTCATTGAGGTGAAAGTGGCAGAGACCGCTCTCGCCATAAAAGACGGCGCTACAAATGTAGACATTGTGTTGCCTGTGGGAAAATATCTTTCTGAAGACTATGAGGGCGTGGCAGACGACATCAATGAGCTTAAACAGACCTGTGGCGAAGTGCCGATGAAGGTCATCCTCGAGACCTGCGACCTCCCTACCCTATCCGACGTGAAAAAGGCAGCCATTCTCGCCATGTATAGCGGTGCCGACTACGTGAAGACATCAACAGGAAAAGAGAAGGCAGGAGCCACTCCGGAAGGTGTCTACGTGATGTGTCAAGCCATAAAAGAATACTACAACGAGACAGGTATCGTGATAGGTCTTAAGCCTGCCGGTGGCATCAACACGGTAATGGATGCCGTGGTCTATTACACCATCGTGAAAGAAGTACTCGGCGAGAAATGGCTCACCAACGAGCTCTTCCGTTTGGGCACAAGCCGCCTGACCAACCTGTTGCTGAGCGAGATAATAGGCAAGGAAACAAAGTGGTTCTGACAAGCCAATAAGCATTATGGTGCGAGAAAAACATCAATAGTTGCAAAGATGACAGATGATTTCCGCATAGAGATACCACGATGAATAATCGAGTAGGAGGTAAACACTAATCATAGGTGTTTATCTCCTATTTTCGTGTTTACAGACCTCTCACACCACCGTACATGCGGTTCCGCATACGGCGGTTCCTATTTTTGGTGCCATTCGAGATATTCACCCATTATTTTCCTTGTTGACTTTGAGATATAGAGTGTTCTCTATAAATCGGGTTATGCTATCTCATCCACGGTTAAATGCCTTGTATGAAATAGGTATACAGGACAGTATATCATAGCTATACTCCCGGTAAGCCATTGCTTCGCCTGATATTACCACCATGAATAATCTGCGGAATAATCTTCTATTTGTGGCTAATGTAACTTTTTTATAATCATTCCACAATTGCTTTTAAAATTTTATTGTAATTTTGCAAGCATAATAACTTATATAACCACACATGCCGTGGAGTGCCGAGTAGTTTCTAACTTATTGTATAATAGTGTATAGCAAAGAAAAACATCACAGGAGTTTGTTATTACACTTTGAAGAGAAGAAAGTAAACATAAGATAAGAAAAAGTATGGACTCATTATTTCTTTTTCAGTTTGCATGTTTCATATTCATGCTGATTAATGCCTTCATCATAGCACTCTCTCATCTGCATGTAAGATGGGGTAACAAGCGGTATGAATGCTCACGATGGATGATTTTTACTGCAATGACAGGACTGGCGATACAATATTTGATACAGATGTCTTTCGGATTCCGTGCTGCGGACGACAGTCTGGGGGCGGTCATCAACATCCTCATCTATACTCCCTGCATCTCGCTCATCTCCATAAGTATCTGCAACATAGAAGCCATCCGTGACAACCTCAAGAATATGATTATGGTGTGCAGTGGCATTTATGCAGCCATCATTGTGGTATTTTGCTTGGGGACAAGTATCCATCACAGCCTGTATATCAGAGAAGGGCTTTATCTGATGTTGGGGCTCTTCTGCATAAGTGTTTTCTATTGCATATACATGATTATGCAGGAGATGAACAGGCGTAAAAACATACTGGAGACAATGGCTGCAACGGATATGTTGCCTTACGTAAGGCATTCGCATGCAAGTGTAACCATTCTATGGCTCGCAATTCTCGTTATGCCTGTTGCCATATTTTCCACTACCTTATTATATATAGTAGGTCCCGTCGTATTGCTTGCCTTGTTGTTCTTCAATCTTACGTTTGTAGCCCTCGGCAACAATTATATTCCTACAGAAGAACTCTTGGACAAAGAAGAGGAAAACCAACGGGACTGCAGGAAAAGCCAAGCAAGGCAACTGTCTGAAGAGCGCATTAAGTTTATCCGGAACAGTCTTGACCAATGGTGTGCGGATTCAGGATACAAGGACAGTACTGTCAATATGCTGACCCTCTCCCGTAATCTCTGTATCACCAAGGATGAGCTATCTGTATTCTTCGAACAATGTATGAAATCAACATTCAGAATATGGCTCAGCGACATACGTTTCAATGCAGCAAAGAAGATGATGATGGAATATCCGGACTATAGCAATGACATCATTTCTGCCGAGTGCGGCTTCTCCGCCCGAACTTATCTGTACCGGATTTTCAAGTCAAAGGAAGGTTGCACTCCCACCGAATGGAGAGACGAACAGACCGCAAACGCAGCCCGAAACAACAAAGAAAAGCAAGACTGAGGATTTGCTCGAAACGGTGTTCCTTGTCGAATGGTACTTCCACGATGTTGTCTTCACACATCCACATGAAGGTCTGCACTCCCCCATACCATTCGGTTTCCGACCTGTCTCTTTGGGGGCAGCCATTAACTTGGGATAATGTTTTCTGCATTCTTTCCTTCATAAGGTGTGTTTCAATTACTATCGCTTGATTGTTAGGTTCCGCCCTTCATGCAACGTTATCGAGTATTGCACTACTATGGCATCTGCTGATTTCTCACAGCAAGCTTTACTCCATGGCTTTCGTAAAAGCAACTAATCGTCATGTCCGTGAGACCTCCTCGGATAAGGGCTTATTCTTTCCATCTTATACCCACTTCATTTACACCAACCATTCCGAATAGCTATAGGACTTTGATTTGTCATGCAATCTCATCCATGGTCAAATGCCTTATATGAAGTTTCTGTACGTTAGGTCAGATGTTTGCCGCCAGCTTCTTTCAGATTCCACCTCGCAGTGGACACCCTTGCTATTGGCTATACAATTCCCGCTATTAGGGCTTGTTAGGGACTTGCACCCATTAGAATAAGCTCATGCCGAGCATACATGAATAAAGGACAGTCCTTTTGATTTGGGCTGTCCTTTGTTATTCTGCAAGCATCGCAGATAAGGAAAAAACGGTTCTTTGCCACTTTCTTTCCGCTCCTCGGCTCATGAAGAAAGTGGCGGAACTAATTTTCATCGCTCCGCCTAAATTATAATAATGTGGTGTTATGTCGTTGCAACCATTCGTTGCTCTATAAGTC
>ERZ779829.1219-NODE-1219-length-10088-cov-2.571315_pt1 | contig 10088 bp, 6 predicted proteins | sample MGYA00511562_ERZ779829 | MGnify/ENA primary metagenome ERZ779829 (study PRJEB29588, sample SAMEA2151677) | human gut metagenome | biome: human gut; feature: human-associated habitat; material: faeces | place: Denmark | collected 2008/2010 ... | reverse complement strand
ACCCCGGCCGAGATATAAACTGCATCGCCGGGGAGAAGTTCCACCGGTTCTTTTCCCCATTCCTGATAATAACCTCTGCCACCCACGCACACAAGTATTTGACCGCCGCCTTTGGTAGCCTTGTGTATGTGCCAATTATTACGGCAACCGGGTTCGAAAGTAACGTTCGAAATGGGAATACCTTCTGTCACGACAGGTGCGAGATAGCTTTGACCGATGAAATATTTGGCGTACGCATCGTTAGGTTTGCCGACAGGAAAAATAATGGATTGAGCATACGCATCGAGCGAACAGGCAGCAGTACTATCCGCACAGTCTACCCACACCTCTTTGGCCATACGAAATGCCGCCCATGCTTTGGGCCAACCAGCATAGAACGCAGCATGAGTAAGAATTTCAGCGATTTCAGTTTTGGTCACCCCGTTCTTCTTGGCCGATTCAAGATGATACTTGAACGAAGAATCTGTCAACCCCTGTGACATGAGAGCAACGACAGTCACGATAGAGCGGTCACGAAGCGAAAGCAAATCGTTACGACTCCATACCTCCCCAAAAAGAATATCGTCATTCAAATGCGCAAACTCGGGAGCGAACTCACCAAGCGCATCATGTCCGGCTGTCTGTCGGACTTTCTCTTGTGATTTTGTCATAATCGGAAATATTAAAATTGACAATAAAACCCATAAAACTACTTTTGTTTTCATACCCTATGATTTTAATTGAACACCACAAAATACCAGTTTTCCAACTCATCATTTAGAAATCATGTAATTGGAAAATCGGAAACAGACAGACATCAGTCTCCATCGATCATCGTCTATTTCCGCACGATGTACAAAGGTACGAAACAGATCTCGCAACGATTTTGCTATAAAGCTCAAATCTATTTGCCATAAAGCTCACCCTGCCACGATGGTGCGACCCCATAGGTCTCTTTATACACTTTGGAAAAATGCGACAGATTCTTAAAGCCTACATCGAAGCAAGCCTCCGTAACTTTCTTTTTCCCCGACCGAATTAAATCATGCGCCGCTTCAAGACGTCGTCTGATAATCCATTTCTGAGGCGTCAAATCGCTCACTTTGGCAAAATCCCGTTTAAAAGTAGCCAAACTACGCCCTGTATAACTGGCGATTTCTTTCATCGAGAGATCGCACATATAATTCTCGTTCAAGTAATCGAGAATATCGATTTTCCACGGTTCCACGAAATCGAATAACGATGCATACAGATTACGGTCGGTATTGAGCAAGACATACACACCTTCGATCATCTTCAATTTCAAAATCTTTTCCGAGGGTTTCTCCCCGGCATTGAAATACGGGATAACCGACTCGAACAAAGAGCGGATATCCGGTCTATTTTTCGGCAAGAGGAGCAAGCTCGCTTTCTCTCGTTTGGAGTCGATTGGAATCTGCTGCCGATCGAGTGTTTGGTAAAACTCCCTCAAAAAAGCCTTCGAAAATTTCAACACAATGGAACGATAAGGCTCACCCTTCCCGACCCTCTTTTGCAACCACATTCGGTTATCACGCCGCATAAAAGCGCAATCCCCCGGATACAAAACGGTTTTCTTTCCACGTTCCTCGATCTCCAATCTACCAGAACACTGATAAATGAGCGTATGTTCCCGATTTTCATGAGCACACTCCCGATCATCGGCAAAATAACTCGCTATAAGCACATTCGAGCAATCGAATATATCTAACTGTTCCATATCATCAGCCTTTTATATGGACAAATATAATTTAACATTATATTCCATATAAATTACTACAACAATTTTAGTATCATAGGACGCACCAATATCATCAATTCTAATTGATGTCATTCCACCTTCTGATGCAATATTTTTAAATTCAAGATATTTAATATTGTCATCATCTTTAACAACAGAAGCTGCGTCGGAAGCATTTGTAAGCTTAATATATTCTTTAAAATCAATATCCTTCATATAATCTTCTTTAGCAACTAATGCTCCAAATTTTACGCCATCTAAATTCTTCATTTCTTCTGTTAGCTTAACACCAAAGCGGATACAAGCATTATCAATCGTATAATTAGTATTATCATTAGTTGACCAATGATATGCTAAGGAACGAGATATTTTTAAGTTTTCAAAATTAGCTGCTTCATCATTTTTAGATGTTGCTTTATAAAGAATTAATGGTCCTTGTGAAGACGCATAAGAAGTAAATCGTGGGGCAGATTTATTGTAACAAAAACTAAACCCACCACTACTAAAATTAAAGCCACCCTTTTCTTCTTTAATTTCAAAAGGTGTACCTTCAGTTTCAAATTTGGAATTAGTTTTACCATAAATATTTAAATATTTATTTTGATTATTTTTTAATAACCATTTATTAGATGTTGATTCTAAATAGAATATTTCCTTTGGTGTATCACTACAAGCAAAAACACCATCTTTTCCAGTCATAAAATCAGATACCATATAATTAGTATCTCCACCAATTAAATAAATTCCTTCTGATATATCACTTAAGCTTTCGATTTTCTTAAAATTATAATCATCAAGTTTTAAGGATGAATCAGGTTCAGATGGTGTAGGATCTGGACTAGGTTTTGAAGGTTCAACTGGTTCTACGGGTTTAGTAGTACCCGCATATTTTGATGGATAAACATAATCAACATATTCAGGATGATCAATATAGGGATTCCTGTTATGCTGATAATTATCAAAAATAACATTATTACGATAAATTTCTTCTTTACTTACAGGATCATCATAATGCCATTTAATTAAGGTTTCTAGATTACCAAAGCGTCCATTTAAATCCGATGCGGAAGTAGTCTGGCTATTTACAAGCTTTAAATTATATTTTGTATTAGAACCATATCTGGTTTCCATATAAAACATCATTCTTGCAATATCGCCTTTTACTTCATCTCTTGGCTCAAATAAATCATTGTTTGTTTTATTACCATAAGCATCTGGTGTAGCATTTGGTACTTCACCAAAATCCTTATTACTACGTGTTGAATTAATCTTTGTTGTGGAAGGCCTTAAATGATGTGCATCACAGTATGGTTCATATGATTCATTAGGAAAGCCATGAGATTTAGCCCACACATGTTCTTTATTCCAAGCACCTGATTCTAAGGCTCTTCCTGAATAGATACAAATTGCCTTTCCTGATCCTTTAGGATCTGGATCTGTATATTTTAAAACCGTATTATTCTCTTTATATGAATGCTTAACATAATTAGCACTAATAATTTGGCCTAATGTTTCTTTAATAACTTCCGGATCATCATTTAAATTTACTCTTTTATAATAGCCTTCGGGAGCAACTTCATTATAGTATTTTTCATCAAAAAAGCTTGATGCAATGCTTTGTTTAAAGTTGACAACAAGGATTGTCGAAGCCAACAATCCTGTCATCATTATTTTTTTAATATTCATTTTACTTGCCTATACGATCGAATACGTTAAAACTAAATGAATTATCACCATCTTGGTTGCCATTACCCATAAGACCTGATGTAGCGATAACATCATCTAATTCGATTACCTCTTCTTTAATAGTTGGGCTTTCATATTTCTTTTTATTTTGTTCCATTTTTATCCTCCACTACTTTGATAATTGATTAAGTGAACCTTTTATTTGTTCATTTTTTAATATTTCTAAATCGGATTTTAAATATTCGCTAGCTATTACCTTTACAGAAGCAATCTTTTGTTCAGTAACATATAGCTTACCATTATATTCCATATAAATAACAACTACAAATTCTTCTGCTAGGGCTGAATCTAGATTATCTAAACGTAATGATGTCATTCCACCTTCAGCTGCAATATTTGTAAATTCAAGATATTTAAGGTTTGGATCCCCAGCTACAACCTCAGCAGCGCTTGCGCATGCCCTAGCATATTCACTCAAATTGATATTGGCTACATCTACTTTCTTTGCAAGGATAGCACCAAACTTAACTCCTTCAAGAGATTTCATCTCTTCAGTTAAATTAACACCAAAGCGTAAGCTTACATTATCAATTGTATATGTAGTACTATCTTCTGTTTGCCAATGATATGCTAATTGATTTTTAATTTCTAATTGTTCAAATAATTCAGCAGAAGTTAATGCTTCATATTTAGCAACTAAAACTGTCTCTTCTGAAAGTTCAGTTGTAAAATCATATTTTGCATCAGTAGCTTCATTATACCAACCCATAAATTTATGTCCTGGTTTATTTGGTGCTTCAAACTCTGGAGCCTTTTGATGTGGAAGCATTTCTTCTTTATTTAATTCTTCATTATTTGGGCCCTTAAATGTTACATAGAATGGTTTAACATTTTGAGCTTTGAAAAGAGTTAAATCTTGTTGCTTACTAGTATAACTTGTAAATATTTTAGCAGACGGATTAAATTGAAAATTTAAAGAACCAGTAACTTTTAATTTAAAACCATCGGCATTAACTACAGGAGTGAAGATAGTTTTTTCCTTTTCACTAAGTGATACACTTTTTTCTGTATTAGAAATTATATACATGTTTTTAGAATTTTTTATAGTAACTGAATTACCCTTTAATTTTATTTCATAAAACTCAGTCGGATTGTCAGAACTTTTAAAACTTTTAGTAGTATTCATATCAGAAATCATGTATTTATATTCATTTGAATTACTAATATAACCACCAATTACATAATATCCCGTTGTTAATCCTTCTAATGTACTAATTTTATTAAATGTATAACCATTTAATCTAATAATACTTGTATCTTCAAATTTAGCATAAATAGTTGTATTATCTGTAATAATCGTATTTTCAAAATCAAATTCAGTAGTATAAGTATTATCTGTGTACCAACCAACAAAATTATAACCCTTCTTTGTTGGATTTACTGCAGGCTTTGTAGCCTTATTTCCTGTAACTACTGTTTGAGATTCAACTGTAGAACCACCATCAGTATCAAATGATACAGTATATTTAGCTAGCCATCTAGCATATAAAGTAATATCTGTATTTACTGGTAAATTAAAATCATAAGCAGTTGTACAATTAACATCAGTATACCAGCCACCAAATGAATAACCATCATTTGTTGGTTCAGCAGGTACGCCTACTGTATTTCCTTTTTTTACAACTGATGTATCAAAAGGCGTTTCAGCATCTTTCATAAATGTTACAGTTTGAGTTTCAACAGCAGCTGATTCTTCAAATTTTGCATATAATTTTAAATTATTTGTTACTGATGAATCAAAGTTGTATGGTTCTTTAAATTCTGAATCAGTGTACCAACCAGCAAATATATATCCTTCTTTTTCAGGATCAGTTGGTCTTATTAACTTGCCATTTTCTTCTACTGTTTTAGCATACTCCGTATATTCTTCAGTTCCATCAAAGAATGATATAGAATAAGATAGTTTTTTCTCTAACTTATATATTTGAACATCCATTTGTCCATTGCTATAACACGAGAAAAGTTTATTATTGCTATTATATCTAATCAAATTTCTTGTATTAGAGCCCGTAGCTTTAATTGTTGCATTTCCATTTGATATGCTTATCTTCCAAGATGCATTTGTATCTATTTCACTGCTTGTAACTAGCCAATTTTTACTAGATGATGATGCGTACAGATATCCATTTGCGACATTAAAAGCATATGTTTTTTCTACTGTTCCTGATTCAAGAAGTATCCTTTGAACATCACTAGAGGCTTCGAAACATCCATCACTAATTTCAATAGTTGTCCCACCTCTATTATTCTTATTTTGTGTTGTTGACATCGCAGTTTTATTCGTTTCATTTACAATTGAAATTGTATCACCTGCACACAAATCGTTAACATCCAAAACCTTTGTAAATTTTTTATCTTCCGCACTACTAACCTTAGCATTCATTAGTATTCCTACTCCTGTAAGAATACCAACTAACCCACAGCTAATTAATCTTTTTAGTTTCATTTTAACTAAAACCCTCCATATTTTTGTTTTTTGTACTTTTTGTTTTATTTTTTTGTTACTTTTATTTTTTTAATTTTCTTCAAAAGAATTATCAGATTCTAACATTAAAGAATATAAAGCTAATACTTCATCAATAGTTAAATCATACTCTTCCCTATTTGTTGCATAATCAACTATATCAAGACCAACCAAATCAGCTCTTTCTTCAGTTAAGTATAATGTATCATTTGAAATTACATAGAATACAACATAATAAGCATCACTATATTTAACGTCATCAATGCTACACATTAATACATTATCCTTAATGGTAACTTCTTTTTTAATAATCTTATCATTTGAAGCTAAGATACCATCAACTGTTGTTTGATTATATGATTTAATTACTTCCGTAAAAGACTCACTTTTTAAATCATAAGCACTAATTAGTAAAGCACCATATGTTCCATTTTCAACTGTATTCTTGCTATCAAGCATAACACCAAATCTTAATTTTAAATTTGAAACGCTATATTCACCTTTATCATTTGATGACCAATCAAATGATAGAGAAGCTTTTACCTTACTTGCCGCAAATTTATCCTCAGGATTTGCATTACTAACAATTTCATAAGTTCCACCACGATTAATTTCCGGTGTTTTATTATTATAGTTAATAATATAACCTGTTATTCTAATTAAATCGCCTTCTTCAAGGGCTTCACCTTTTGTCGCCGCATATGCTACAAACTCATTACCTTTTGAATTCTTAATTGTAATGCTATTACTATCATCAACACTTACAAAATATCCTTCAACAGTATAAGGAATTGTAGTTTGAGTAGTACCCGTAGAATTAGCTACTTCAATAGCTTCTTCAACAGTTAAAATCTTAGAAGCTTCCCACTTTGCTTTAAAAATTGCCTTTGAAGAAACTTCTACAACGTCAGCTGGTGCATAAGTATTTTCACCATTTGTCCAACCACTAAGCTTGGCATAAGGATATGGTGCAGCTGGATTATACTTTGATAAATCAATGCTTTCTTTTTCCCCTACATTCTTAGTAATTTTTACACCTTCACCATCAGCAAATTTTCCACCATTAGCATTAAAGCTAATATCATATGTAGTTTCTTCTAAATCACTTACCCAAGTAATTTTAATGCTATCAAGATATAAAGCTCCACTCTTAGATCTTAAGCCAATATATGCTGTATCACTTTCGTTAGATAAATCAATAGTAGTTGTTCCGTTTATAGCACTCTTAAGAAGTGTACCAGCTGATGTCGTATTATAAAGTTCAGTTGCAGCACTATAAGCACTAGATTTACCATAAATATCAAGCTGTGAAGATGCATTTGTTGTTTTAGCATTCCACTTAAGCTCAATTTTACTCACATGTCCTGCTGATACAGTTGTTACAATTCCCGAGTTACTATTTTTACTTCTTAATTGAATTGTTCCATTTGAGCCTGCAGCATTAGCTTTATAGCTTGCACCACTAAGAGAATCAAAGATTACATCCTTATAATTTGTTACCGCTCCAATTCCAAAGGAACTATTTGTAAGCTCATCAATCTTATCCTCAGCTCTAACATTTCCTGATACGGCAAATACAACTACTGAAGCTGTAAGAGCTAAAATACCATTTAAAAACTTTTTCATTCTAATACCTCCTAAATCCAAGGAAGCTCAGCTGAACCAGATCCAGCAAGAGACTTAAACGTAATTGTTACAGTTGCACCTGTTTCATCCATGCTATCAACAGTCATAGTAAAGAATAGTTTTTGTAACGAATCAGATATATAATTTTGATATACATCAATACCAAACTTATTAGATGTTGGTGTATAAAGGGCATCTTGATCTGCAAAATATTCAAGCTTTTCTTCATCAGTTAATTTCTTTTGAAGCATAGTATCGATAAATAATTCATCAGTTTCACTGTTATTATACTTAAATCCTGTAAAGTAAGATTGAGATTTATCATTATCAATTTCTTCTTGGGTCTTCTTTGTTGCATTTACATGCGTAACTCTTACACCAATTGCATCGGTAGCCTCATCTTTATTTATATTATTAATTATTTGTAAATCATGATTATTTAAACCACTACCATTATAAAATTCAATCAAGAAATACTCATCATAAATTGAAGATAATGTCTTATTAGTAACTAAAAGAACATTACCAGTTGTAGAGAAATCATCAATTCTAATCGTTGTAGTTTCACTTACAACACAAGGATCAACCCAGCCAAGTAACATCTTATTAATAGGACCATGGTCTCCGATATTATAATCCATCATATCAGCACCATATAAACCACCAAGAGCTCCTTGCTCCGAATCATAATCATAATAATCATCCAACCCAAGAAGATGACCTGTTTCATGAATATACGTATGAGCATCATAAGTTAAATCACTAACATCATAAGATGCATCATCCTGATTAGGAGTGATAAAATCAGTTCCTGCAAAAGCGTAATAAGAAGCTTTTTTAGAATCAAATGTTGTAGTAGATTCTGTTTGTGTTGTAAATGCCCAGTAGAATGAATCATTAGATTGATAATCTACAGGACTATTATAAATTAACCATACTGAATCAATATAGCCATCATTATCCAAGTCATAATCTGAGAAATCATAAGCACTATCAAAATGAGTAAGAGCTTCATCTAAAATATCATCAGATGGCATATTTGCACTTTCATCTTGATATTGTCTATTATATTCACTAGCTGTTTTAGATGGTGTAAACCATTCTGTAACCTCAAAATCAAGATTAAACTTATTATAACTAGACTTTTGATAGTAAGTCATAACAGATTCCCAACCAGTTTCCTTTTCTGTTCCCTTAAAAGCTTTAACAATACTATTTCTAACCTCATCTGTTTTTTTAGTATTATCAAGATTAACAGGAATTACTAAAACCTTAGGACTTCCTAAAGATGGCAATACATTTTCTGTAAGAGGACCATCCTTTTTTAAGCAATTATCAAAATGAGTTGTATTCAATTTGTTAATTTCTTTAAAACGAGCGACTAAAGTAATATCACTAACAATTGTTGTTTGTGAAAAATCAAAGGCCTTTGTATCTTCAGAAGACTCAAACCAACCTTCAAATAAATAGCCATCCTTTGAAGGATCAACTACATTATTAAGTAATTCACCCTTGACTAAACGTTCAACATTATTTTCTTCACCATTTTTAAGTGTTACATTAACATATTCAAGCTCTTTATCAAATTTAGCCTTTAATACTATCGTTTTGTTTTCAGTTAATTCTAATGCTCTTACACTATCAAGAAATACATCAGCACCAGCCTCATCAACATACCCAATAAATGTATAATCATTAAATGATGGTGTTATAAATGATACTAGCTTAGGATTAGAAATAACATCATATTTTACATCTTCACCAATGTGGTACTCAATCGTTAATAAATAAGTATCTTTTTTTACTTCTTCCCATTTTGCATATAAAATCAAATCTGAATTTACAGGGCTTGCAAAATCATATGCATTATTACACTCTTCGTCTAAGTACCATCCAGCAAACACATAACCACTACGACTTGGATTTGAAGGTTTAGCAACAGCCTCCCCTTTTTTTACCTTTTGAGGATCTAATTCTTCACCTGTGTTTAGATTAAAGCTTACTGTATAAATACTAATAACAGGAGCTGTTGATGACTCGACGGGGCTAGATATAGAGCTACTTGGAGTAATCGTACTTGTACCTTGTGAGCCACTTTCACTTGGAGTAATTGTAGGAGTTTCTGTCTTCTTACTACAACCTGCAAGAATAGTTGTACTAGCAAGAAGTGTTGTAGCTCCTAGAAGCATTAATTTTTTTAGCTTCATTTTGTTTCCACCTTTCTCAAGACAACAAAATAATATTAAATTTGAGCGTACTAAAAAAGCTGACCTTAAAAAGTCAAAATTATGAACATTTGATACAATAAAAAGGTTATCAAGTTAGTTCAAATATTAAGTTCTTTTGTTTTTGTCTTTTTTGTTTTTTCTACTTTTATTAAATATTAATGAAAAGAATTACTTACAAAAAAAGAGGACAAAAAGACCTCCCAATTACATATAACCAATTCTCCTATTAATACCATAATAATTTTATCGCTTTTAATAACTTTTAGCAAGGTTATTTGCTAAAAAA
>ERZ779829.1199-NODE-1199-length-10220-cov-4.023906_pt1 | contig 10220 bp, 9 predicted proteins | sample MGYA00511562_ERZ779829 | MGnify/ENA primary metagenome ERZ779829 (study PRJEB29588, sample SAMEA2151677) | human gut metagenome | biome: human gut; feature: human-associated habitat; material: faeces | place: Denmark | collected 2008/2010 ... | reverse complement strand
CAGGCGGAGCCCCTGCCAACATCGTGCTGGTGCTGCTGCTCGTTATGCTCATCGGCGCATGTGTTGGTCTGATCAACGGCTTCGTCATGGCGAAATTCAAGGTTCACCCCTACATCATCACGTTGGCCATGCAGATGATCGTCTACGGTATCTACCTGACGGTTTCCAACTCGGTGCAGGTCGGTTCCTTCGACTCCAGCTACACCACCAGCTTCGTCACCAAGCCCCTGTTCCAAATTCAAACCGGCGTTCGCCCCAACGGCACTGCCATCTTCACCGTGGTTCCCATGTATGTGCTGCTGGCGCTGATCGTGACCGCGCTGATGTGGGTCGTCTGGAACAAGACCGCTTTCGGCAAAAACATGTTTGCCGTCGGTTCTAACGAGGAAGCAGCCCGCGTTTCCGGCGTGAACGTTATGATGACCATCATCGGCGTTTTCATGGTCGCTGGCGCTCTGTACGGCTATACTGGCTTCATCGAAGCTGCCCGTATGGGTTCCTCCACTGCGACGCTGGGTCTGAACTACGAAGCCGACGCCATTTCCGCAGCCGTTATCGGCGGCGTATCGTTCGTCGGCGGCACCGGCAGAATCTCCGGCGTTGTCCTTGGCGTGTTCATGATGCAGCTGATTATCGCCGGCATGACCTTCCTGGGCATCTCCGGCAACGTTACCTACATCGTAAAGGGCGCGGTTATCCTGTTCGCTGTTATTCTGGATATGCGCAAGTACATGACCAGAAAGTAACGGTTTCACGGTGCAATGGGGCAGAGTCCCTTGTGCCATCAGCTTTCAAACATGCTTCGCAGAGGCTCTGTACTTCATGCACGGAGCCTCTTGCTCTATCGTTATGGAAGGAGGAGCGAAAACAATGGAGGAAAACAAGAAACAGCCGCAATCGACAAGCGAGCAGCAGACGGAATCGTCAGACCCCAAAGCGCCGCGCCGTGGCCGCAATTGGATCACTGATATGTACGACAAGGTGAACCTATCGGTCGATACGCTCAATTACATTGCGCTCGGTCTGTTGATTTTCATCTTTGCTGTTATCTTCATTGCTTCCCGGCACTAACGCCGAATCCCCTGCCTTCACCCCCTCCCCTGCGCCTCCTGAAGCGGACACTGGAAAAAGCAAGCCAGTTTCCCATCAGGGGGCGCATTTTTTTCACGTCGGAGCATACGGTTTCCCGACGAAAAGACGCAAGCAGATGGCGCAGGAGAGCATGGGACGCGCATCACTTCGCCAAGGAAGAGGGTTCATCGCATCCGCAAACGCGACGAGCGCTGCAAGCTCTTGTTTGCTTGCAGCGCTCTTGTTTTGCAGCTTCCTCAGCTTTCCGTGAAGTGCCAAAGAAAAAAGGGGTTGTCTCACTAAAAAGAGGAAACTCCTTTTTGGTACAAAAAAAGCATTCGGACTATGAGAATCCGAATGCCTGCGGTAGAATGTAACTACCATGAAAAGAAACATGCCGCAGACAGATTATACAGCAATGACGAATGGATTTCAACTGGTCATGCCGCTGGACTGCGAAGTAAACATTGAGAAGAATGCACCGGTGAGACTGCTCAACGCCGTCATGGAAAGGATGGATTACAGCAAACTGTATGCGGCGTACTCCCGACTTGGGAGAATCGAGTATTCACCGAAGATTCTGCTGAAAATCATGGTGTATGGGTATATGCGCAAGCAGATATCCAGCCGTGCGCTTGAAGCATGCTGCCGAGAAAACCTGCACTTCATCTATTTGCTTGAGGGGCAGCGTGCGCCGAATCACAACACCATCAACCGATTCAGAAAGAATATTCTAACACAGGAAGCCGGGCAGGATATTCTGTGTCAGCTTGTTGTTTTGCTGCACGAAAGAGGACTGCTCAGCCTTGAAGCGGCTTTCATAGATGGCACAAAGATTGAAGCAAATGCGAACAAGTACAGCTTTGTCTGGAAGAAAGCAACGGCCCAAAAGACAGAAAAGCTGCTGAAGAAAATTCATGATGAGCTGCCTGCAAAGCTGAAAGAGGTAGGTATCCGCTTTCATGTTCCGGAAAAGATTGCTGTCCGACAATTGAAGAAGCTTTGGAAAAGAATCCATGCGCGAATCAAAGCGGATGGAATCGAGCTTATTTCAGGAAAAGGCAAAAGAAAAACGCGGCTGCAGAGACTGAGCGAATGGGTAGATCAATGTCTTGCCAAACTCAAGCAATACACAAATGATATTCACATCTGCGGAAATCGGAATAGCTTCAGCAAAACGGACCATGACGCAACCTTTATGCACATGAAAGAGGACTACATGAGAAACGGGCAGCTCAAGCCTGGATACAATGTCAATGTGGCAACATGCAGCGATTTTATCATCGGGAGCTACATTTCTTCTGACAGAAATGACGTGCATATAAGCCTTCAAATACCGTGCTCTTCCTACTAGGGAGCACGGTTTATTTTTTCCATAAGATAATAACACAAGACTCATTTCGCATGTACAATCTGGTATTTTCGGGTGTTTTCTGGAGAAACCTTTCAAGCTCAAAAATGGCACTGAAAATCCGTAATAATTGTTATCTTCAAAAATGCATTCAGTGCAAGGGTTTCGTAGCATGAGTTTACTAATGATAAACAATATGTCATTAAATACTGCACAAACCTGCTAACAAAAGCGGACGTCGTGGGAAAATGGCCTACCGCCAAAATTAGAAGCTGCTAACACTCTGCTAACACGAACAGGGTAAAACAGGCGGTTTTTGGAGGAAATGCGAACATCCGAAAATGGTGGAAAACGTTAATATTTGGGCATTTGAAGGCACTCGGAGGCACTCAAAGGCGAACGTTTTTTCGCTCTCCTAAGCAGTAGGTCGTGGGTTCGACTCCCACTGGACTCAATCCCCAAACAAGCAATTCTTTTTGGCTGATGCTCTCGCGTGCGTGTTGGCAAACGTGCGAAGAACATCGGCTGGAAAGGATTTTTTTGCCTTCTATTGGAAATCTATGTTTTGCTCCGCTGCTGGCGTTGATGGCAGTTTTCCAACATTTCGCCTTTTTGCCAACACCGCTGTTCTGGCAAACGGGCGATTTGCCTAACATTCGCGTGCGCAGCGTGTCAGCAATTTTCTGCACTCCGCATTTTCTGGCATTATCTGTATGACTTTGTGGATTTTCAATGGATAAAATAACAATATTTTTTAGTAACCGTGATGATTTCCTGTGCATCGAATTATCAATTCTTCTCATGCCCTGTTTCGCTATGTTGGGTGCGGTTAGACAAAGAAGCAGCCGTGTGCTGGCATGCAAACTGCCTGACGCTTTTGATGGCAGCAAAAAACTCTGCGGGAGATTTCCGCAGAGTTTTCGAGTATATTGGTGTGCGCGATTATCCCAGCGTCTTGGCGAGCATTTTCAGCATAGCGACCATATCCGGATTGCTGAAAATTTTGAGCAGCACTTCTGAATTAAGCCCAGCCTGCTGTACTTGCTCTTCCACGGCTTTATCCTGCGCTTCCGGCACGATTTTCACGCCCTTTCCGCCATAAAATGCCTGCTCAAACAGCTGCACATTGTTTCTGCGGCTCTCGTCCAGAATGTGCGAATACTGATCCGTTACCATTGTCGCCTGTGCATGACCGGAATCCCCCTGCACCGCCTTAATATCGCCGCCATTCAGCTTGAGTTTGTAGGTGATGCTGGAGTGCCGCAGACTATGAAAGCAGACTTGCGGGAGCTCATTTGCCTCAATCAGCTGCCGCATACTCTTGCGGATGATGTTCGATTCCACCGGCTGACCACGGCTTCCCGCGATGACGAGGTTGTAGTCGTGGTACTCTGCACCCAGCTGCTCAATCAGCAAATCCTGCTCCATTTTCCACTTCGTCAGGTTTTCAGCAACCGTCTTGGGCAGAAAAATTTTTCGGATGCTGGCCCGCGTTTTCGGCTTTTTCAGAATCAGCACGGTTTTGTTCTGCAAGCCGATTTCGGGGAATGCGGTCAGCACGTCCTTGCTGTCGGTAGCTTCCATGCTGCGCTTGCTGACGCGCTGGAGCTGCTTGTTGACGACAATGTGAGCTTTTCCCGCCGCAATGCTCTCTTCCGAAATGTCCACGCAGTCCCACGTCAGTCCGAGCAGTTCGCCAATGCGCAAAGAGCAGGAAAACGCCAGATTCAGGCACAGTTTCAGTCGCTCATCTTCACAGCAGTCAATCGCGTGAAACAGCGTCTGAGAATCCCAGATGTTGCGCTCCTTCATTTCGTATTTCGGGAGGGTTGCAAACTCGGCAGGGTTCTTTTCGATGAGTTCCCATTTTTGCGCTTGCCTGAAAGCGCTGTGCAGAAGATTGTGGATTTTGCGAATCGTCGGCGGCTGCACAAACTTCCCAGTTTGGCGATACTTCTTGTCCGTCATCAAGGGCACCGCGGGCGTTTTCAGCAGTCCCTGATAGAACATTTCCAGCACCCGCGGCGTAATTTCCTTCAACCGCAGTTCGCCGAGTTTGGGGGCAATGTAGTGCCGAATCAGCCCGGTGTTTGAGCTGTAACCGTTAATCGCCCACTTCGTCTTGCCGTAGAGCGAAACATACTCTTTCAGCAGTTCATTGAGCGTGTTGCAGGTCGGAATGGTGAACGAGCCGAGCTGCTGTTTGTATTCGATTTCCGATTTGCGCTGCTTCGCTTCCGGCATTGTCGGGAAGGCTTCCCACTTCTGATGACGCTTTCCTGCCTCATCATAATAGGAATAGACTACGTTGAACTTGTTGTTTTTACAGATGATTGTCGCCATTTGCTTCTTCTCCTTGCTGATTGATGCTATTCTGATTGGACAGTGCTTCGAGGTCAGCCCGCGCAATGCGCCACTGTGAAGCTACTCGTTTTGCCGGAATTCGTCCGTCAGAGCACAGCCGGTAGACGGTTCTTTCCGACAAATGCAGAAATGCCGCTGCTTCCGGCACAGTGAAGAATTTTTGTGCTGGAATGGATGGGCTCTCCTGCTCGACGCTACTGACAGCCGGCAATATTTGCGGCAATTCCTTTCGCGAACGTTTTGCAACAGACGCAGCAATCTGCGCGTCTGTTCGCATCTCAGTTTTCCGCCAGCGCTGATAGCTGCTCATGGTAACATACAGCTGCCTGTTGATACTAACAATTTCCAGCACATATTTTAGCTGCCGAACCAATTTGTATGTTTCATCACGCTCAAGCCCCAATAAACGCCCAAATTCCGTGAGCTTCATGAGGTTTGCTTTGTGCAGCTCGTTTGGGTGTTCAGCTGTGACAAGATGATAGGTGCATTGCGAATTATACCAGAACTGAAACACTGCAGCATCGACGCGCCACTGACCGTATTGATACACGGAATACGGAATTTTTTCCCGGTGAATCAAGTCGTAGACGGTATCAATTCCGATGCCAAGCAGGTTAGAAATATCCTTCACGGAATACGACTTCTTTCGCAGCTCTTCTCCCGGCGGCGGCCCATTCACCTTTCGGTAATGGGTTTGATTGGCATACCACGTTTCAAACGAGCTGATGACTACGCGCATTTCTCCGTGAATCGTGAGAACATCGAACCATTGCTTTTTAATCAGCCAGTAGCTGGCTGTCTTTTTCAGCCCCAGCATCTGACGCATGGTCGGCACTGACATGGTTGATGCTTCCCGCACTCTGTTCATGGTGGTTCTCCTTTCCGGCAGTCAGATTTTTCACCTGCCAGCAAAAACGATAGCACATCTTCCGCCATTTTTTTAGTCTGTCGATACCCTGCTTTCCTGCTTAGCGCTCAGGCTGTGCGTTGAGCCATGCATCAAAAGTAGTTTTCGGGATTCGGTAGATTCCTCCGGGCAGACGGATACTTCGGAAAGCATTCTGTTTGAGCAGCTGATAAACACTCTTCATGCTGATGCCAAGCATCGTCGCGACTTCATCCGTCGTGTAACATTTGCGTTCAACGCCGGTGCGCTCCATTGCAGCCTGAACTTCTGGTACTTTCATCATTGCAAATCACCTCATGCAGCAATTTGAAGGTTACTCCCTTCACTCTTGAACTGTAAATTTGTGTCCCGTTTGCGACATAAAAAAGGACTCCATAGCAAAAAAATTTTACTATGGAGCATGCAAAATTCGGAAAATTGTTTGCTGAACAGCAGCTTTGCGAGAAGCCATTCAGTTGATGGACTCTAATGCACGCCGCAGCATATTGCGATACTGCGTTTGGACGGATTCTGGCGCGGCGATTCGTATACTCCCCACGTGTTCAAAAATCCATCCCCAAAATGATCTTGTGAGTTTCACAGGAATCGTCGCCTGAAAATGCGTGTTGTCTATCTGCCTGTATGGGAAATGCTCACCAAATTGATCAATTACATGGTCCATCATGCTATTTTCGCATTCCAGCGTAACGGCTGTTTTCTGATAAACATTTGCATGAGAAAGATAAGATTCCACATAATCAGCAGGGTGAAAATCAAGCGGCTTCTTGACCGCTTCCGCATCTACGAAACAGGGAATCTGCATTTTATCAAGACGATAAGCGCGTATAGCTGATTCGCTGTCAGACCAGCCTACGACGTAATACCAATCTGTCCGCCATATGGTCGAATACGGAGAAAAACCAATTTCTTCAGAAAACCGTGGTTCGCGATTGTGCTGCCCGTTATAGGCAGCATACTGAAAGCTGATTTTCTTTGATGCTGCTATTGCCTGATGAATAATATCAATCGATAGAAAAATACGACCATTGACGCTTTTCGACTGATTGCTCGCTGAAACCGTTGCGCAGAGCTGTTCAGCATCATATAGTCCGGCAATTGATGCCAGCTTTTGCGTGAGGCAGGCGGTATGACGGGCTGTGAGGAATGGCGCAGCGGCTACCGCATCTATTAGCATCCGCAGTTCGGCTGTTTCCAGCAGGCGGCTGCCGTAGCTGTAAAAATTCTTATTGCCTTCTTTCGTGCAGATAATATCGAATCCATAGCGATTGAGAATGTCAATATCATTGCTGATTGCGTGCCGTGAGCCGCTGTGCCCGTGCTGCTCGCAATATGCAACCAAATCCGCTAATGATACTTTGTGGTCATCATTGGTGTGCTGCACGATATACCGCAGAAGAAACAATGGACGGTCTGTAATTCTGTAGTTATTCTCAGACATAGCGCTTTCATCCTCACACAATTGCTTTAAGCACTGCTGCTTAACTTGCACCAGCCATTCGCTGGACACATCAGTTTTTTTGCGTAAAGGTTATAATTTCCTCGCGTGTTGCAAACGCATGTTCATCGAGCAAGCCGACGACTCGCCCCACAAATTGGATGCTTCCATAGTGGTCCTTTTGCATCAGCGGCCACTTCGGGTTCAAGGAAGCCAGTCCGTCTTTTCGGTATTCCTTGATAAATAGTGCATTATCTACTTGGAAGATGCCAACTTCACCATAACGAGGTGCATCGTCACGCTTAACAAGCACATAGCTCTGATTTGGAAACGCGGGTTCCATGCTGTCACCGTTCACATGAAAAATCAGGTCAGCTCTGCGCGTAATTGGCGACGAGTGGAGGTAAACCTGCTTGAAGTGTGAGCTGAAATCATCGAGATTGAACCCTGCTGCCACGGCATCGTCTGCCATAGGCAGCTGAACCAGCTCAATCTGCATTTCCTGCACATTTTGCGGGTCTATGCGTGTGGAACGTTCAGCAGCCAGAAGCTGCTCTGTCATGCTAAGAACAATGGCACGATGGGCGCTTGGAAGTTTGCGATAGCTGCTTAATAAGCGAAGTTCTGCATTGCTGTCAGGGTCTGATGAATCGCTGAAGAACTCTTCAATCGAAATATCAAGCAAGCTGCATAATGCAGGAATGTTCGCTATATCCGGTCGAGTCCTGCCAGTTTCCCAATTGGCGACAGCTGCCCTTGAAACGTGCAGCTGCTCCGCCAGCTCAATCTGGGAAATGTGGGCAATCATGCGCAGCTCTTTCAAGCGGCTTGCAAAAGAAATCCTATCTCGAACCATATTTTTTCCCTGCGTTTGCGTTTTTGCATTACGCGACAGACTGCCTTTGTTAGAGGAAACTCGCGCCAGCTTCATATCATCACACTCCAATGTCAGTAATAATATACATGATAATAGATTACGGAATACTTGTCAATATGTAAAATCAGAATGTCTTAAAAATCAACCAATGTTCACATTACGCCTTGCAATGTGCTATCCAGTATCATATAATAACAGTGTCATGCTGATAATCTGCAAGGAGGCGACAAGAGTGAGCGACCAGATGGCTTCTGTCCTGCAATCGATGCAGGACTATGTTGAGCATCACTATCTTGATGAAATGATGGACGAGATTGAAGCTGTGATTGACATGGAACACAAGCAGCATCTTAATTTGGGGTTGGAGCAGCAGGATGACGAAGTGCTGCGGTGCGTAAAACTTGCTTTTGACCGCTCCGCAGGAAAAATCGTCCGCTCAGCTTTCTGGCGCAAAGATAGGATTAATTTGCGTGCAGATATGAAAATCCGCATCAAAGTTGCTGTCTGCGCTGATGGGAAAATTCCGCATTATGTGATTCGCTATATCTGCTGCACTGCTGATTTTGTGCTGGAAAACGGGATTCGGAGGATTGGCAGTGTTACCGATGTGACAATGGGAGGACTCCCTGAAAGAAGGATGCCAAAGCTATCAAAGTTTCTGGTGCCGGTGCTTTCTTATGAAGAAATGGAAGTTCTTGTTCTGGAAATGCTGGGAAAGTATCTTGGAAAAGATGCCACACAGAAGTATCAGCATGATGGTGCGACAAGACTTGCTCATGCGATGGGGCTTAATATTACAAATGTCTCTTTATATCGCAACCACTATACGTCTGCAATGCTCTTTATGAAGGAAGGCAGTGTGCGCGTAACTGAATCAGGAAACATTGGCTCTGCAACAGACGATGAGGCATGGCATGAATGCATTATTCCTGCAAAGACCATCATTCTCAACGACAACGTGTATCCTTCTTCTGACATAGAACGGGCTATTTATCATGAATGCGGTCACTATGAATGGCATAGCATGTTTTTTGAACTTCAAGAGCTGCATTCTGCCGATTTGAAATTGTTGGAGTATCAAGAAGCAGATAAAGCATCGAAACCGGCAGAAAAGGACATTCGGTGGGTAGAAAGGCAGGCAATTTATGTGAGCTATGCGGGAATTTTCCCAAGACCTGTTCTTATGCCTATGGTGCAGGAATATTGGCGCGAGATTGCAAACAGCAATGACAACATGGGGAAAAAGATTTCCTATGTGATATATAGAATTTCTCAAGAAAAGCAAAAACGTCGGTCACTGATAAAGGCTCGTTTGATTATGCTTGGCGCAACGGCTGCAAAAGGTGCTTGCAATTATGTCGATGGCAGCTACATTGAACCGTTTGCCTTTAATCCAGAGCGTCTTAGTGCTGGTGAAACGTTTGTTATCGGTCGTTCTCAATTTACAGAGCTGTATGAAAAAGACGCGGACTTTCGCAGCTTGATTAGCACCCATCAGTTTATCTATGCGGATGGTCATGTATGTGTCAACATGCCAAGTTTCGTATCTCAGACACCCAAAGGCGTTTGCCTGACGGCGTGGGCTTTATCTCATTTGGATGAGTGCTGCCTGAAATTTAAGAAGCACTACCGAACGAATCATGAGAACTACAAGATTGGTGAACTTCACTCGGATCAGGAGTACAATGAACGCTATGGTATGATTCACTCTATGAAGAGTGCTAAAATTGCCGGAATGACACCCGAAGAGGTCATGATGAAAAATGTCGCATATCTTGAAAGCTTTCCACGCACACCTGCAAAAGCTATGTCACAGCTGGTGAAAGACCGCTGTCGGACAAAACGTGAGGCAGCCCAGCGCTGCTGCTTATCGGAATCTACGATTTCGCGTATGTGCCAAGATAACAGCTTTCCTTACGATGTTGAGCAGATTACAAAACTTGTTGTCGGGTTAAGTCTGCCACCGCTGCTGCCTGCTATGCTGATGGAAACGATGGGTTTTACAAAACGATAATGCTTCGATACTACCGCTACCAATGCATCATAGACTGCATGTTTATGGATGATTTAGAAACGGTCATGGAAACACATCGAGAACTCTTTGAACAATAACCTGTATTGCTGCTCGGAATGAGCAGCTTTTTGCTTTGTAAACGGCTGAATGCGAGCACTTAGCTGTAACAGCCTGCAAATAAAAAGTCAAGCCCCAAATGGG
>ERZ779829.1196-NODE-1196-length-10244-cov-2.829424_pt1 | contig 10244 bp, 4 predicted proteins | sample MGYA00511562_ERZ779829 | MGnify/ENA primary metagenome ERZ779829 (study PRJEB29588, sample SAMEA2151677) | human gut metagenome | biome: human gut; feature: human-associated habitat; material: faeces | place: Denmark | collected 2008/2010 ... | reverse complement strand
CTTATGTACAGCCAATCTCACCTTGTTATAATAAAGATCCTCGTATAAAACAGTCGCTTTATCTCTAAAATCTACCTTTGACAAGTCACAAGTAAATATAACCTCTGCAGAACCGTTTTTATCCTTTGGAGTGAACTGTGCTGTGGCAGTTACAATATTACCGTCTACATCAAGTATCGGTTTTCCTGTCTCCTGGTCCATAGCTACTGCTTCCAGATCATAAGTCCGATCCGGTACAACATTCGTATAGTCTACAATATCCTTAAACTTCTGTATTCCTGATGCGTGCAGATAATGAGTTTCTGTCTCTACGCCAAGTGCGGTTGTACCAATTTTTGGAATGGAAAGTGTCTGTGTCTTAGCGGTCAGATCATCATGCTTGACTAATCTTCCGGTATGTGTCTTTACTACACCTGTCTCATCCACGGTTCCATCTTCATTGATCTTAATATCGGTATCGTCCGAACCTTCAAACAGATACTCTGTAACTACGACATCTTTACCATCAAGCTCGGTGGTATCAAGGACAAACGGTGTTCTTACTTCTGCACTTGCATAGCCGGATTTATCCTCTGATACTGTAAATACCTTATGACCAAGAGAATACGTTCCGTCCGGCTGCTTATATGCCTTTCCGGTTTCAGGATCCTTGATAACACCCTTCATTGTATAGGTCTTTCCTGCCTCTAAGTAATAATAATTACAGATATCTTCAACATCTACTTTTTCATTTGCAGGAATTATGTTATCCTGTGTCTTTACACCTAATGCTCTGGTTCCAATGTAAGGTTCCGGTATATTTGTTACAGTATTTAAGTCATATAACAGATATCCGTCCGTATAAGCGGATTCATCGGTTAGATCTACTATCATCGGTGTAATCAATCTGTACTTTTCATTAATATCCGTTGATACTTCTGTAATTTCATAAGTATCAAATGGTAATGCTCCGAGTGAATCATCGATCTTCTTTTCTCCATCGTCATTGCCGTAGAACCATGTGCCGGATATCGTCTTATTATCTTTATCCGCTGCATTGGTATTTTCAGAATGTTTGATTGCCGATGTGTCGATCATACCATTTTCATCGGTTACAACAACATGGCTTTCTCCGGTTGTCTTTGATGTGATTCTAAATGCAATACCGGAAAGTGGCTTATCTGTATCAAGCGCTACCTTCTTAAACTTGATATCTCCACGGAGATTAACCTCTTTCTTGATCAATGAATTTGTTCCAATGAATTTTGCTGTTGTGTAATCCCTATTGATCACTACAAAAATCAGCCCATCAGCATTCGATTTTTCTGTTCCATCTGTCGTTACAAATGCACCGGTTCTGGTATATCCAGCAGGAGCCTTTGTTTCTTCGATTGTAATTGCACCATAAGGGAAAATAGGCTTTCCAGACTTATTGTAGTAAAGCTCACTACTGCGTTCTTTTATAAGATAAGCTTCCTCTGCCATCTTAACAGCACCATTTTCATCTGTCTTGTATACCCAAGTTTTAGTTGGCTGCATCGTTTTTATCTTCTGATATACTGCATCCTTATTAATTGATCCAGATACATCAACATCATAGTATTTCACTGTAAACTCTGCTCCGGCAAGGGACGCTGCTCCTGATGCAGATCCTGATGTACTATCTTCTTTCTGGATCTGAATATTGATAGGGTCATTCTTCAAAGGTTCCGTTGATGTAACTGTCTGCTCCATGTTATCTGCTGTAAAATGCAGATAGTAAGCATTTGAATCAAGATCACAACCTGCAGAAGATTTTGTTTCTTTGATATACACCCAAGAGCCAATCGGCAAACCGACTAACTTATATGCACGTCCATTCTGTACGTCTGCAAGCGCATAATACTTATTCTTGTTATAGTCTGATACATAACCATTACCATCTGCATCCGTAGTAAAGGTACAAATATAGTCACTGGTTGATTCTACTCCATTGCCGGATGTAATATATGCCTTATATTCTGCACCATCCAAGCTGTAGTTACACAGCTTATTCATCGGTGTATTATCAAACTGCTTTTTGAGCTTTAATCCAGAGCGGATATCAGTCATCTTGAAATTAAGTGTCTTATTGGATGTCGTAGCTTCCAGATATACCGGAGCTGCTACAGAAAAACCTCGTTCCTGTGCTGTAGCTGCATCCTCGACCAAACAGTACCAGCCATATGGAAGATTAGTGAAGTAGGCTGCATTTGAGCCTGTACCAGCTACTACTCCTTTAATTTTTCCCGTAAGCATATTAGCAATAATTCCAGTACCATTGTGAATGTAATCACCTACTAATGTTCCCTTACTTGGATCTGTACCATTTCCACTCACCTTGTACAAGTTGAACTTAACACCCTTTAATTCACTAGCGTTACCGGCATAAGACTTCGTTGCCATTGCTTTTGCAGTATCAATATCATCCGAGGTTGTTTCCTCGATATTCTTTTCAACCGACGCACCAACCGATATCGTGAAATCATGATACTCGGTATCCTGTAAGAATCCAGTTACTTCAACATTCTGTCCTGAAATCTTATTAATTGCTGCTGTGAATGATCCGGATGCATCATTGTAATAGTATGCTACTGTATTATCTGTACTCTTAAGTAGATGTGCGGATTCCTTATAGTAATAGGTTGTATCTTCATACAATCCGTGTTTATACCATCTGTAGTAATATGGAGATCCATATGTATTTTTATAAGATGCTTTCGCTTTTGCATTTACAAATACAACATTCTTTCCATTTGCATCCATATAGGCTGCTCCATCGTAAGACAGAACAATACGGTTTGATGGTGCAACTGTGATACCATCACTTCTTGTATGGCTGGATGCTGTTACAGTTGATGAATCATATTTATCATCTGCATAGATGCCATACTTAATACCAGCCATGTTATAGTAGCCCGTATCCTGTGCTGCTGTAGATGCAGATACCTTTGTCAGTTTGAAGCTTCCCCAGAATGGCGATCTCTTATCTGATGTTTTTATAACAACATTGGATACAGTAGAAGATTTTGAAAATGTAAAATCATGTGAAACTGTATCTTGCTCAAAGCCGGTGACTGAAATATTCTTACCTGCAAGTTTTGCAATCAATACCTTGGTTGTTGCTGTTCCATCATCGTAATAATAGCTTGCTTTTCCTGTAGTATTGCCAGTCGTAGTTGCTGCTTCTTTGTATGAGAACTTTGTATCAGTCAGAATATCATCCCGATACCACCGAAATGTATACAGATCATGAGACTTCTTATATGCTGCTTTTGCAGATGGACTTACAAAAATAATGTTTTTACCATCTTCATCCATGTACGCTTTACCATTGTAAGACAGTACAATCTGTGTTGTTGCTGCAACAGTGATTCCATCACCTCTTGTATGTGAACTGGAAGTTGCCTTATTTCCAGCTGCATCGTAAATTTCATATCTGATACCTGCCATGTTGTAAACATTGTAGTTCCAGGATGTAGATCCGTCTGCAGCAATTTTTGATAATTCAAGTTTTGCTGATCCTTCATCCATTTCCCAGTTGATATCAAAAGATACCGAATAATTATATAATTCTCCGGCATAGAAATTCTGAAATACAGAACTGGATGGCTCTATGAAATATGCAACAAAACCATCTTTACTGGCATTCGCATCGATGCTGCTTATTCCTGAATATCCAATCTTTGCAACGAACATAAAATATGTTCCATCGGATAATGTTACACCTGCACCGGCAGCATGTTTCGTCCAAGTGCAAGTATTGATGCCCTTCTCTGCTTTTCCGGTTGTTGTATAACAGATTACATTCTTTGGAACAGTAATCGTATAACTATTGGCTAGAGATTCCACCTTATAGATATTGGATCTCTTATAGCTTTCACTTGCTGTAAGTCCGGTTAATTTATGACCGGTACCCTTATAAAAGGATTCATCTAATTTATAGATGTTGGCATTACTGCCTTTTGCTGACAGATTCTTACTTACTTCATAAGAATATAAGTATCTCTTTTCACCGCTTGGTGCTATGTTCTTCTTTGTAACAGTACCGGTAGACACGTTATTGACGGTCTTATTTGCAAGGCTGACCGTACCTATTTTAATCTCTGCTTTATATTTGTTTGTTGGATTGTACTCATTCGTAACATCAAATGCTGCAGAAGGATTTCCGTTTGCGGTACCATGCCGGTAATAGTCCAGATTCCGGCGGATCTCATTCCAGGCTTTGCTATTCTTATATCCATAGTATAGGGATTTCACTACATTGTCATTTCCGAGACTGGATAATGGGCTTCCGGAGCTTACTCCATATGTATGTAGTGTTACTGGATCTCCCTTTGTTCCCGGTTCATGATAATTTGCTGCGGCTTTGTCGTGATCTCCGCAATAAATGCTGTACAGATCCGTATAATTCTGATCCTGTAAGTACATCTTTGGGCTCATATAACTCGATGTAGTACGTCTTGCATAATAGCTTGATGATGCTGCACGAAGAATCGGAACCATCATCATTCTTGCAAATGCAACCGGTTCAATAATTGACTGCTTGCTTGGTTCTCCATCTGCCGGAGTAGCTATCTCTGTCTCAGTTGTTCCGGCAATCACTGTAAAACCGTCACTGGTTGTCTTTGGTGCTGCATCGGTCGGAGTTGCGGTCTGCTGTACTGTCGTAAGTTCCGGCTTTAAAACTACCGCTTTTTTCTTAGTTGCTTTAGCGGTTAAAGAAAAAGTATAGATTTGATCATCATAAGCTATGTTCTGATCAGAAGGTTCTTTCTCACTCTTGTACAGCTTCTCAGCCATCTGATAATAGTATGTACCTTCCGGAAGCTCCAGATAAGCCAGCTTCTTCTCATTAATCTTTTCCTGATCTGCATATACAACCGGCTCATCAGCCTTATTACTGTAAGCCTTACCATCACAGGATAATACAAATGCGCCTACTTCATCTTTGCAGGATGCATCTTTGTATACCTCATATACAATACCTGTTACATCTTCTCCTTTCTTATCAGATTCCGGCAGTTTTGCTTCGATCTTGACATATCCTGTCTGATCAGCATCTCCCGGTGTTGCAATTTCAGCAGCCGATGATGAACCAAAGCTGCTTGGAATGACTGTCACTACCATAAGTGCAGCCATGATTGTGGATATGATTCTTTTCCACTGTCTTTTCATTTTGAACATCTTTCAGTCCTCCTTTGAATGAAAATAATATTTTTATTTATAAAAAAAGGACGAGTGTCAAAGCACCATATCTGGAAGAATCTTTATCATTCCTCCGGCAGCTATGACCATCGTCCTTGTTATATTCAATTTTGTGCAATAAAAAACCTCCACATTTCTGTAGAGGTCTTATATCGTTCTATTGAACTGATTCTATCATATCACACCTGAAATCCCATTTCTAGGTTTTCTTGGTTTTCTTGGTTCTGGATCGTTATTTGATAAATCCATGAGCCTTTAATAATTCCATATAATCATTATTAGGAATATAAGTATAATTTGCAAAAGAGCCTATATAAACATACCCATATGTCTTATAAAATTCATCTGCAGATAACTTTTTATTTAAAACTGAACCAGTCCATGTATACGGTTTTTTAGCGGTAACTCGTATATATGCCTTACCATCATCATCAACCAATTCACCACTTTTATTTGGAATATAGGCTTCTACCATTGATGTATTCTCTGTAGCCCCACACACTACATGCTCTGTCATGGTATCTCCACATACAGTACATTTATATGTTTGATCCCATTCTGACCATTCTTTTTCTACTACTTCTTTTACATCTGCATAGACTGCATCATGATGAATTGTATCTACAATTACATCCTCAAGACTACAATTACCGTGATTAGTTTCATCAGAATGAACACCCCAATCCTCATATGTCAGGAACTGTTTCTTGCACATTCTACATATAACCCGCTCCCCATATACCGGCTCATCGTAAGCATCTCGGATCTTCTTGTTGACTGTCTTGGTAACTGCAGCATGTTCTTTATAATTAGTCTTAACCGGTGATAAACTACTGTTCATAACCAACTTCCACTTACATACATGAGACTGCTGATCCTGATTACCATTCGTACCAGAATTCTGTTCTCCATCATTACCGGATCCATCACTGTTACCAGAACCATTTTCAGTTACCTTTGTACATTTTCCCGATGCGTCAACCGTATACTTTACTCCATTGACTGTAACTGTTCCATTCTTCTTGATATTGCCGTTATTTGTAACGTAATAGGTTTGCTTATTGCTACCAGATCCAACCTTATAAGCTCCTTTTGTGGTAACTGGTTCGTTTGTGTCCGATCTAACAATTTTGTTGCCGGATTTTTTTAATGTCACTCTCTTTCCATCTTTATTAAATACATTTATATATCCACCTACTGTAACAGTCGTTTTGATCTGCACTTTTCCATTCTTTACAAATACAGATCCATTCCAACCATTTTTCATAAGCTTATCAGATACCTCACCTGCAGAAGTGATCTTACATGTCCCCTTTGCTGTTTCCTTATAAAGAACCGAGCCTTTTGTTCCTACATAGTATCCCCTTGGATTCGTTATACTGGACAATTTAGCACCCGAAACACGTTTCCAACCTGTTTTACGCACGATCTTATCTTCTGACACATAAAATGCTTTCTTTCCGATGGTAATAATCTTTCCATTATACTTTTCTAGGGACTGTTTCTTAAACTGACCATTACTCCACTTCTGATAATTTCCACCGGTAATTTTAAGAGATACTACACCATTACTATTTACATAGTACGCATACTTACCGGCTATCTTTTTCCATCCAGTTTTTTTCTCAATGTTCCCATTTTTATTCACATAAAAAGCTTTACCTTTGATGGTCTTTGTACTATTCTTCTTCACTGGCTGCTTCTTAAACTGACCATCACTCCACTTATAATATTTCCCACCAGTGATCTTTACAGTAACATTCCCTTTCGATCCAACATAGTAAGTGTATTTTCCGGCAACTTTCTTCCAGCCAGTCTTTTTATCCGTTTTTCCGGATGCATTCACATAGTAATATTTTCCATCAACTTTCTTGATCGTGTTGGTTGTTGCATATATTTCTGCATCCGTTGCTGCGGATACTGTCATACCGGAAAACATAGACAGGATCATACATGCAGCTATTAATAAAACAACTAATCTTTTACCCTTATTCTTCATCATAGTAAACACCCCTTTTTCTTACCTACTCTATCTACTTCTATGCTTCGGTTTCATTTTTTGTGTCAGCTCCGGCTTAGCGAATCTTCCTGGCGTTCCATCATACTCAAATTGCTTTGACAGGGAATGTACCTTGGATACATCCGCTTGATGAATCTCCCGGAAGCACTTTGTCAGATATGGATGCTCTTTTTTCAGCTTCTTTAACATATTCAAAACCATTATGTTGCTTATAGGACTTTTACTCATATAAACACTGCCTTCTATATGTTTCCAGCCTTCTTTTTCCATAAATTTGCGAATATCTAAGTATGCCTTGATATAATTACTCTTTCCAAGTATTGCCTTTGCGACTTTGGTATCTAAATCAAAAGAAATTTGTTTTTTTGTTATTCGCCTACTATCTTTTTCTGTTCGTGTTTCCACCATTTTTTTGTTTCCTCAATACAATCTTCTACTTCACCATCTACATCAAATGTCCATTCATCCATATAATCTATATAATGCGGATCTGCATCTGTAATATCCGGTACAGCCATACCAATAACACACATAGCATCTTCTCCATCCTTGACAAAGAATCCATGTTCTGGCTCTGCTATATCATACTTTTTTGCGTGTTCCCGCATCGGCTGCAACAGTTCTTCTTCTGTCTTTCCTGCCTGTTTCAATTTTTCCTGATTGAACACAAATTTTAAAGTTACCATTATTTACTCTCCTTTCCGGCTTTTTTATTTTCCTGATCCATATATTTCTGAATAGCTTCTGCTACCGCAGCATTTAAAGACTTTTTATGCTCTATTGCATATACCGCTATCTGACGATGCAATTCTGGTGGTATTCGGACATTAAATGTACCTTTATACGGCTGTTCAGGAACAATTCCCTGTTTCTCACAGTCCTTGATATATGAGACAACCTTATCTCTAAAGGCTTCTTCCAGTTCTGCCAAGGTATCTCCTTCATATTCAATATCCTTTTTTATACCAATCACTTTTCCGATTAAGCATTCCTTTTTCTTGCTATATTCTACAGTTCCATTATACATATCACATACCAACAAATCACTCATTAGACGATCCTCCCTTCTAATCTATTTATAGTATACCATATCCGTTACATAAACGCAACTATTTTTAGTTGCGTTTATGATTTTTCGGAACTTTTTGGGAACTATTTGGGATTTTTCGGTACAATTCGGAACTTTTTGAAATCGTTCGGAAAATTTTGATACCATTCGGAACTTTTCGGCATCTGTATATTGTAAATAAAAAAACTCCACATTTCTGCAGAGGTCTTATATTGTTCTATTAAACTGATTTTATCATATCACACCTGAAATCCCATTTCTAGGTTTTCTTGGTTTTTTTGGTTCTGAGTGCTTGTATGTAATCCTAATTTATTATATAGTTTCTACAGACATCTTTTTATGCCTTCTTTTCAATGAGCAGCTATTATAGAAAGTTTCTATCCCCTCATACTTCTATAATAGCTGTTTTTTTGCTGTTAAGAAAAAACTATCGGGATTGTATTTTTCGATCTGCTTCTTTCTTAACTGCTGGACTATCAATCTTTGATTTTTCGGTCAAATCTACGTCAACCGTCTTATCGTTTTCCAGATCCAACAGTGCATTCAATTCCGCCTGACGAATCAGCTTATCATGCAATTCCTTTTCATACATAAACGGCTTCGCATATTCAGCCTTTGATGTTTCCAGATCCTTTTTATATGTTTCGATTTTTTCCTCTAAAACCGGAACCTTATCCGGAAGTGCATTGAATATATTTTCAAGACGAACCATGTTACCAACGGCTGAACCGGACAATTCTCCACAATAAGTTGACTGTCCCTTTAGGATTATATTTTCAAATCCATTCTTCTCTACATATACGTCAAAGCCCCGGAACTTTCCTACCATCTGATTCTCACCGATTTTTACTTTACTTGCAGCAACAAGGAACTGCTTGCCTGCATCGGCACGTTCCGTAAAAGTAAATCCATTGATCTCAATAGAAAAAGCATCCGATTCGATCAGATGCTTGCTTCGGGTATCCAAATCTTTCTTCACAGCAGAAAGCTTTTCCTGCGCTTGTGCGATCAGCTTTGGATACCGGATCATAAAATTATCCTGTAAGGTATATTTCTGATTATCATACGATGCCTTTAACAGCTTTAACCGGGAAACATCATTGTCAAGTTCCATTTTCTCCTTAATTAACGGATTTCCCGTTGCAACTGCCTTGATTTCTGCATAGGAAAGCGTTGCTTCGTCAATATCATCACAGGATCGGCTGACTGTTTTGTTCGTCATAACCTGACTGATGAAACGTTGCTTATTCTCTACAAGCGACCAACTGTATGCATCAAATGTACCCTTTGTTACATAACGATAGATTGCTACCTCTTTATTCTCATTTCCCTGTCGGATTCCTCGTCCCTCTCGCTGCTCTATAGAAGATGGCTTCCAAGGACAATCCACATGATGCATCGCAATAAGATGTTTCTGCACATTTACGCCGGTACCACATTTATCTGTTGATCCGATCAGTATCTTTTTCTTACCGGTTCGCATTTCCTTGAACAGTGTATCCCTTTGTGCATCCGTTTTTGCATCATGAATAAATGCAATCTCTGCTTCCGGAATACCATAATCGATTAATTTCTCTTTTAAATAATCATACACGGTAAAATCTTTACCGGGACCAGGCGTACCAATATCCGAAAAGATCAACTGACAACCTATTTTTCCATCTGAATTCCCTCGTTTATATTCCTCCCAGACATTTTCAGCTACCTTATTCAGCTTTCCATCCGGGTTATTTGGTGCTTGTGGCATCAACAGTCTTGCATCCGTTCCAAGCAATCTTGCTTCATGGGTGATCTTTAGGAAATTATCAATGGATGGGTCTACACTTCCATTTCGAATTGCTTCTGCACGTTCTACAAATTTCTCCATAACTTCCTGTACAAAATCATCAGGCTGGCTTTCGACGATAATCGGTTTTCCACCACGGATAGCCGGAACATCCAGATCTAACA
>ERZ779829.1193-NODE-1193-length-10253-cov-2.298980_pt1 | contig 10253 bp, 10 predicted proteins | sample MGYA00511562_ERZ779829 | MGnify/ENA primary metagenome ERZ779829 (study PRJEB29588, sample SAMEA2151677) | human gut metagenome | biome: human gut; feature: human-associated habitat; material: faeces | place: Denmark | collected 2008/2010 ... | reverse complement strand
CCGATCCGGCCTCAACGCTGGTTTACACTGATACGCTCGCCATTGTCGGAACTCCCGGATACATGCCCAGTGAAAAAGCAAAACAATATAATTATGCTTTCGACATTCACTCCAATCAAAGTTACCGCCTCACAATAGAACCTATTTATAAGATTGTATTGCGACAGATGAGCGGTATTCTTACCACATCATTCGTTATTCTTATTATATTAGGTTTCTCCTTCTGGTTTCTTATCCGCACCATTTTGCGGCAGAAAACACTGGAAGAGATGAAGAGCGACTTTACCAACAACATCACCCACGAGTTGAAAACACCTATTGCCGTGGCGTATGCCGCCAACGATGCTTTGCTTAATTTCAATCTGGCAGAAGACAAGCAACAACGGGATAAGTATCTGGGTATCTGCCAGGAACAGTTACAGCGATTAAGCGGACTGGTGGAACAAATTCTCTCTATGAGTATGGAACGCCGTAAAACCTTCCGTCTGCATCCGGAGACACTTAGCTTGCACGATCTGTTCCCGACACTCATCGAGCAGCATAAACTGAAAGCGGGCAAGCCTGTAGAAATCAATCTCGACATTGCACCGGAAGACCTGACAATCATTGCCGACCGTACACACTTCAGTAACATTCTGAGTAACCTGATAGATAATGCCATCAAATACTCTCCGGATAAAGCCGACATAATGATCTGTTGCCGGAAAAAGGAAACGGAACAAGTGGAAATCTCAGTTACAGACCACGGTATTGGTATCCCTACGGATAAACAGCCTCACATTTTCGATAAATTCTACCGGGTTCCGACAGGAAATATCCACAATACCAAAGGCTACGGACTGGGGCTTTTCTATGTAAAGACAATGGTAGAAAAACACGGTGGCATGGTAACCGTACGAAGTGAAGCGGGAAAAGGAAGTACTTTTACAATAAGAATCTGAATAACATTGCTTATTATGAAAATGAATCAAGATATGGACAAAATCAAGGTACTGCTGGTTGAGGATGAACAAACCCTCGCCATGATTATCAAAGATACGCTGGAAGGCCAGAACTTCATCATCCATACTGCTGCCGATGGCGAGGAAGGCCTGCGTATGTTCTTCGACTTACGCCCTGATGTACTGGTAGCCGATGTTATGATGCCTCGTATGGATGGTTTTGAAATGGGACGGCACATCCGTCAAACCGACAAACGAACTCCGGTACTTTTTCTCACCGCTCGTTCTTCCATCAATGATGTGGTAGAAGGCTTTGAACTCGGGGCCAACGACTATCTGAAAAAGCCTTTCGGCATGCAGGAACTTATTGTACGCATTAAAGCGCTGGTGGGCAAAGCGTTTACATTCAGAGAGGAACCAAAGAAGGAAGAGACCTGTTTCGAGATAGGCGATTACCATTTCAACTCTGTCACACAGATATTGTCCCATACCGGAATAGAGCAGGAACTCTCCCACCGCGAGGCCGAAATTCTGAAACGCCTGTGCGAAAACCGTAATCAGGTAGTGAATACCCAGAATATCCTGCTTGATCTTTGGGGGGACGACAGCTTCTTCAATTCGCGCAGCCTGCACGTGTTCATCACTAAATTACGACATAAACTTTCCAAGGACGAACGTATCCGCATTGTCAATGTCCGAGGTATCGGATACAAAATTATCATCAACTGAACCTTTCCTTAACACATAACGACTTATGAAAAAACTATTCATCATTCTGTTCCTTCTCACTGTTTCCTTTCGCGTTGCTGCACAAAACGAGCAAACAAAGGACAGCACATTATTGAATCGTTTTCCCACGGAAATGGGAAAAGAGCCGTTGTCTCCTCCACCCGGAACAACTGCCGCTCCTAATCGGGATATGTCGGTAAAGACTTCTCTCAGCACGAATAGCACGGACTTACACATCACTCTTCCGACTTATTATCCCAACTTTCCGTGGATGGATATCAGAATGGGAAAGATGGTCAGCAGTTACGATCCTTTCGTGATGGATTACGAGCATTACGGTGCTTTTCAACTTTCACCCAATAGTATATTGAGCACATTCAGCACCTACAATACCTACCCTACAATGGGAACAATTATCCAATCAGGCGCCGATTTTATATATCGCCCTAATGAACGCTGGGAATTGACAGGGGGTATGTATACCGCCAAATACACCATCCCTTCGCGCATGCATGGTTCTCAATTCGACATTGGCTTGGATGCTTCTGCCGCCTATCGCATCAACAATTTCCTTCGTATCCGCTTTTTCGGGCAATATTCAGGCTTTGGCAAACAAAACTCTCTGAACGGATATATGAATCCTATGTATCCACAAAGCCACTACGGTGTAGTCATGGAAGTGAAAATCAACGATTATCTGGAAATACAGGGAGGTGTGGAACGAGCGTACAATGCTTCGAAAATGAAGTGGGAAACAGTACCGATACTTGCTCCGGTGATTCATCTCAATAGAAAAAAGAAATAGAAAACGGGCTGCATTTCCACACGAGATACAGCCCGTTCATTTACCGGTTAGAGAGGAACAAATAGATTGCTTATAAAACCAATTCAATTATTTACGCTCCAAAGATAGCAACAATACTCAAATATCAGCATATAATATACAAGTTTTATTTTAATAAATGCTATATATTTCCATAATTCATACTTATTTCTTATATTCGCCATTAAATAAAGACCATTAAGTGATGAAATATATAGGACTAATCATACTTTTCTGTCTCCTTTCTTTCAGGGTAAATGCCCAGAATGAAGTACCCGCTGACAGTGTTCGCAGTATGAATATGCCGGCAACAAAGAATTTTGATGGATTCCTTTTGGATATGAACCTAATGAAAATGGCAGCTCCCCAAATGCCCAAAATGACTTTAGACATTCCCGATGCCAGCAAAGATTATAGTTTTCTGTTTCGCTTGGACCCGAATGTGACCTACTCACAAGGCTACTCACACTTATTCAGTTTAGGTAGCTCCACCATATACAGTATGAACCCTTTCGGACTGACAGGTTTCGGATCATCTCCCCAAAACCTGCAAATGGGAAGTTTCCGGCTGAAGAATGGAATGCGCATCAATACTTATGGAGAGTATGACAAGGACGGACGGAAAGTCCCTAATCCTTCTGCCCTGCCGTGGGAACGGAATAACTTCAAAGGCGCTTTCGAACTGAAGTCGGCAAACGGATCATTCGGAATTAGAATCGAAGTACAACAAGGAAGGAATGGACCTTACTAAAAAAGACTACAGTCAAGGGATTATATACTGAAATAATATGAATATGAAGAAAAAAGTATTGGTAATAGGTGCCAATGGCTTCACAGGACGCCGGATCTTGAATGATTTGTCACGCAATGACGAGTACATAGTAACAGGTTGTTCTCTGCATGACGACATTGCTCCCGATTCCGGGAATTATCGTTTCATCAGTGCAGACATCTGCCAGATGGGGGAACAAAGCGCATTGTTCCGGGAAGTACGCCCGAATATAGTGATCAACACGTCCGCATTATCCGTTCCTGATTATTGCGAAGCACACCGTGAGGAGGCAGACAGTATCAATGTCAATGCTGTGGGACAATTGGCATTCCGATGCGAAGCATCCGCTGCACGCTTTATACATCTATCTACTGACTTTGTATTTAATGGAGATACAGGGCAGCTTTATACAGAAGAAGATACTCCTGACCCCGTCAACTATTATGGGGCAACCAAACTGAAAGGTGAAAAACGGGTAGCTGAACTCTGTAGCAATTATGCCATCGCACGTGTGGTAGTGGTCTATGGTGCCGCCTTGCCGGGGCAACACGGGAATATTCTGCAATTGGTAGCCAATCGTTTAAGAAATAATGAAGAAATACGGGTGGTTTCCGACCAGTGGCGCACGCCAACCTATGTAGGCGATGTTTCTCAAGGAATAGAGAAACTGATAAATCATCCCAATAATGGCATTTATCACATCTGTGGCTCGGAATGTCTGACTATTGCTTATCGCGTAGCAGATACTTTGAATCTGGATTATTCATTAATTCTGCCAGTCACTACCAAGCAAATGGGAGAAACAACTCCCCGTCCCCGTTTCAGCGGATTAAGCATTGAAAAAGCACGCAGAGAACTGGGATACCAACCACATACTCTGGAAGAAGGAATAAAACTAATGTTCAATCTTTAAATAAGTGATTAGTGGTGAGTGCCACTAATCACTAAACAACGTTTCTGCAATCCCACTCTCCTTCTTATACACCCGCACCATCTCCAACAACTCATCCCCATACTTTTCCACTCCTTTTTTACCAAAATAAGGGATTCGGAGAAGAGCGGATTTATCTTCCGGTAATAAATTGGTGATACCTAAAATAGCTTTCTGTTGGATTACGGTATATACCGGTAATCCTAATTGAGACGCTTCCGCATTACGCCATGCTACCAGACGCCTGTATAATTCGGGATGCAGAATATCCGAAGGAACTTCCACTGCTGCCGTTTTTTTCCGTGCAAGGGTATTTCCACTTTCTTCGGTTCCGCCTTTCCGTTTTCTTCTTTCGGTAGAATTACCGGAACGCTTTTCCCCTTTGCCTTTAGTCGATGCCGTATCGTCAATGGAAAGTACCGCCTTTTGTTTCAGATATTCTCCTACATGAAAGCCTTTACTGATAACAAATTCCAACAAGTCAACTTTTAACAGAAGTAGATTATCCAATTCCTCACTGGCAGTCTTCAACTGTTTCTTTAGTTCTTTATTATCTGTTTCCACAATGGTACTACTCCTGATAGCATCCAAAGGTTCTAACTGTTCTTTAAAATATTCCGCCCCCAAATGAATACGTTCCTGCAAGCTTTTATCCGTTGCATAATCTTCGGCACCATCAACCAGGCGTGTGTATTGAAGGCTGAACTTCTGGGCAACTTTCGTTACCTTCTCATGAAAACGTTCCGTTTCTGATTTATATTCAGTCAATAGTTTGGGGTAGAGCTTATACAAGTGTTCATCCACCAATCTCACAAAACGCTTCAATGCCAACTCTAACGGTAAGAAATCAAACAATCCCGATAGCAATTCCAGAAAGTATGCTTGTTGCAATCTCCTATAACGCGTTTCATCAGGTTCGTTTCTACGCGCATCTTCCGTAAAAGTATCTACAGCACTGTCACTGATGACCGCTCTTGCCGACAGTGGAGCGCTCAATACCAACCCTTCCAATGTTTTACAACGGCTTAATGCCACATAAGTCTGTCCGTGTGCAAAAGAAGCACTGGCATCGATTATTGCACGTTCAAATGTCAGTCCCTGACTTTTATGGATAGTAATAGCCCATGCCAGCTTCAGAGGGAATTGTTTGAAGACTCCTTCTATATCTTCGGTGATTTCCTTAGTCTCTTCATCCAACACGTATTTTGCATTCGTCCATTCTTCCTCTTGCAGCATAAAAGCATCCTCACTTCCTTTACTGCGTACTTCTATACCCAAAGCTGAGACATTGACCACTTCACCGATCATACCATTATAATAACGGTGCTCACCGGATGAATCATTCTTCACAAACATGACTTGGGCACCACGTTTCAGTTCAAGCACTTCATCTGTGGGATAAGAATATTCAGGAAACTTTCCATCTATCTGGGCACGAAAGGTGAAGGAACGACCGGGTAATTGTGCCAGTTCATGTTCATTGATGCGTTGCGCCTGATAGTTATGGGTAGTCAACTGGATATATCCTTCCTCTTTCGAAGGGTTGAAATTCGGAATGTACCTACGGTTCAATTCATCCAGCAAAGTTTTATCACAACGGTTCTCCCGAATACGGTTCAGCATATCCAGAAAGTGAGTATCACTCTGACGATACACTGTTTTCAATTCAAGCGTACAATATTCAGACTGTCTCAGTGCACGACTGGAAAAGAAATAAGGAGTATCATAGTAGCTTTTCAGCATCTGCCACTCTTCATCTTTTATCACTGGGGCAAGCTGCTGCAAATCGCCAATCATCAGCAATTGCACACCACCGAAGGGTTTACTGCGATCACGAAAACGTCTCAGCACATCGTCTATCGCATCCAGAAGATCAGCACGCACCATACTGATTTCATCAATCACCAGCAGGTCTATACTACGCATAATGTTGAGTTTATCTTTTCCGAAACGGAAACGATATTGTGCTTTGCCATCCGCACTGAATGAAGTATCAGGTACGTAAGGGGCAAAAGGTAACTGAAAGAAAGAGTGAATGGTTACGCCGCCTGCATTGATAGCTGCAATACCTGTTGGGGCAAGAACAACCATACGCTTTGGACTTTCGGACTTCAACCGCCGCAGGAATGTAGTTTTTCCGGTCCCTGCCTTACCGGTCAGAAAGAGATGTGTGCCTGTATTTTCTATAAATTGCCACGCTAATGCCAATTCAGGATTCTGTTCCATTATTTCATCAATGTTGGTTGGAGGTGTAAAGGTAGCACAAATAAAAGAGCTAAAGCCTCCATTGGCACATCTTTTTGCAAAAAAAGGAAAAGCTATAAGAGTGACAAGCTACGAGCGGCTTTCGGGACATACCGCACCCGCTCGTAACTTGTAGCTCGTAGCTTTTAGCTTTATCACTTCAGACTTCCTGCAATAATATCCAGCAATTCATTTGTAATTGCCTGTTGTCTGCTCTTGTTATATTGCTTCGTCAAATCCTGTATCAGTTCATTCGCATTATCTGTTGCAGTCTGCATGGCAAGTGTACGCGCAGCATGTTCAGAAGCATTAGAATCCTGAAGTACAGTAAATAATTTCTGACTCAACACCTTCGGCAATAAATCAGCAATCAGCTGTCCGACAGATGGTTCTACAATATAATCATTCTGGAAACCACGTTTTCCCGATCCTTCTGTTGCAGCTGTTGCCGCCACCTTACTCAAATCAATAGGAAGGTACTCTTCACGCATCAATATCTGCGAACCCATTGATTTGAAATGATGATAAATCAGCTCCACCCGGTCGATTTGTTTTTCCATAAACTCTTGCATCAACAATGCAGCAAGCTCATACGCTTGTACGTATGAGGGTTTATCCGCCATCTCTTGATAGCTTCCCTGCGACGTATAGCCCAGCTTTTTCACAGCCTGCTCCACTTTCTTTCCTACAGGGTATATCAGGACGTTCTCTTTACCAAGTGATTTATATTCTTCCAGCGTTTCTCCGAGCTTTTTTACCACATTCGCATTGAAAGCTCCGCACAGTGAACTATTGGATGAGAAAACTACGACCGCTACCCGCGTTACGGGACGCACTTCGGTATAAGGCGACTCAAATGTAGCATCTGTAGACAAGAAGTTAGTCAGAATTTCATTCAGCTTCTGTTGATAAGGCAGCATATTCTCAATCCGTGTCTGTGCCTTGTGCAATTTAGCGGATGCCACCATCTTCATCGCCGATGTTATCTGACGCGTACTCTTGACGGAGTTTATTCTGTTTTTTACTTCTTTTAAAGAACCCATAGCATTTTTTTTAGTGGTAAGTGATTAATGATTAGTGATAAGCGGCAAATGAACACATGCCACTAATCACTTGTCACTCAACGTTAATCACTACTCCAAGTATTGTTTCGACATCAGATCTGCCGTTTCCTCTATCTTCTTGCAGACATCATCGTCAATGACGCCACTCTTCAGTACATCAAGCACATCAGTGCGGTGATTCATTTCAAGCGCTTCAAGGAAACTCCTTTCGAAATCTGTTACTTTATCCAACGGAACATTACGCAGTAAGCCATGTGTACCACAATACAGAATGGCAATCTGCTTTTCTACCGGCATCGGACTGTATTGCGGCTGAACCAATAAACGGGTATTCTTTTGTCCCTTATCAATGGTCAGTGCAGTAACGGGATCCATATCACCGCTGAACTTCGTAAATGCTTCCAGCTCGCGATACTGTGCCTGGTCTATCTTCAATGTACCGGCCACTTTCTTCATCGCCTTAATCTGAGCATTACCACCTACACGACTCACAGAGATACCTACATTAATGGCCGGGCGGTTACCTTGGTTAAACAAGTCCGTATCAAGGAATATCTGTCCGTCAGTAATAGAAATCACATTCGTTGGGATGTATGCAGATACGTCTCCTGCCTGTGTCTCTATAATAGGAAGGGCTGTGATCGAACCACCGCCTAATGAATCCTTTAACTTACTGGAACGCTCAAGCAGTCTGGAATGCAGATAGAATACATCACCGGGATATGCCTCACGTCCAGGGGAACGTCCAAGTAACAGGGACAGTGTTCTGTATGCTACTGCATGCTTTGACAGATCATCGTATACGATGAGCACGTCTTTTCCCTTATGCATAAAATATTCTGACATCGATGTTCCTGCATATGGTGCTATATACTGAAGCGGTGCAGGATCACTGGCTGTTGATGCTACAATGATCGTATAGTCCATTGCATCGTTTTTCTCAAGTGTGGAAACAATCTTTGCAACGGTGGATGCCTTCTGACCGATCGCTACATAGATACAAACAACATCCTTTCCACGCTGGTTGATGATCGTATCAAGTGCGATCGAAGTCTTACCGGTCTGACGATCACCGATGATCAGCTCACGCTGTCCTTTACCGATCGGGAACATGGAATCGATCGACAGGATACCGGTCTGAAGTGGTTCATTGACCGACTGTCTGTCTGCGATACTTGGTGCTTCCTGCTCAACCGGCATGTAATCTGCCTCTTTGATCGCTCCCTTACCATCAATTGGTGCACCCAATGCATTGATGATTCTTCCAAGGAATTCTTCACCTACCGGTACGCCGGCTCTCTTACCTGTTCTGGTAACCTTTGTACCTTCTTTTATTCCGGTATCTTTTCCGAACAGGATACATCCGATCTCGGTTCTTCTGATATCCTGTACCATACCCTTGATACCATTTTCAAATACTACAATCTCACCATACATGGCATTATCAATACCATATATCGTTACTATTCCATCTCCTACCCAGATGACAGTTCCTACTTCTTTGTCCCGGGTGTCGAAGTCAAAATTCTCTATCTCACTTTTCAGTATGGAGATAATATCTCCTGAACTTATTGAACTCAAATCTTATCACCTCGTAACCAATCTTTGTGTAAGCCGCTTACATCTGCCTGCCAGACTCCAGTCATATTCCTTATTTCCGACCTTAATAATAAAGCCTCCAATCAGACTGTCGTTCTTCTCCAATGTCAGTTCCACATCTGAGGTCTTATATTTCTTTTTCAGAAAATCTTCAATCCCCTTCTTCTGTGCCTCCGTTGGAGGTGTCACATAATAAAGGGTTGCAAGAAGGACATCCGCCTTCTTCTTTATAAGAACTCTGTATTCTCTGCATATCTCAAAGAACTGATCAAAATCAGAATTGTTGCAAAGTACCTTTAAGAATTTTACCGTAGTCTTTGAACCGTCGAATATCTTATCGATGATTTCTGATTTCTTTTCTCTGCTGACAACCGGACACGTAAGTGCCTCCTGTAATTCAGGATTCTCCCTGACAACTGCTTCCATGTCTGAAAGCTCAGCCGCATCAATATTCAGCTCGCACAAAACTTCAGCATAATTAATTGCTTTCTGTGTCATGGGCCTCACCTGCTTTTTCTATAAACTCATCATATAGTGACTGATTTTTCGCGTCATTTGAGTCTTCACCCAGAATCTTAGCCGCTGCCGACATTGCAAGCTCTGCAACCTGAGATTCCATATCGCTCAAAGCCTTTTCACGCTGTACTTCTATAGTTTTTTCCGCATCCTTGATCATACGGTTTGATTTCTCGCCTGCATCTGCCACAATCCTGTTATATTCATTCTGTGCAGCCTGTCTGGATTTATCCCGCATGGTATCACATTCATCCTGAACACCTGCGAGAGTATCTTCATATTGCTGCTTCAGTTTCATGGCATCATCCTTCGTCTGATTGGCATTCGCGATCGAGGATTTGATCATCTCTTCACGTTCTGCCATGATCTTATTGATCGGACCGATCAGGAATTTCTTTAACAGAAGAAACAAAACTATAATATTAATTATGGTTATGGCTATGGACGAGACACTTAAATTTATCATTTAATGACCTCCTGCCTTTCTGTCTGTTTTCGTTATCCGACAATTACGATTCCTTCATATCTATTATGATATAGTGCCGCAATCATCATATTCTTATAAATATTATTTCAGAAGAAGAATGATCAAAAGACCAATTACCAGACCGTAAACGGCTGTTGCCTCTGCAAG
>ERZ779829.1189-NODE-1189-length-10264-cov-2.682143_pt1 | contig 10264 bp, 9 predicted proteins | sample MGYA00511562_ERZ779829 | MGnify/ENA primary metagenome ERZ779829 (study PRJEB29588, sample SAMEA2151677) | human gut metagenome | biome: human gut; feature: human-associated habitat; material: faeces | place: Denmark | collected 2008/2010 ... | reverse complement strand
AGCTTGCGGGTTCGCAACCATTCAAGTGAAAGGTTATGAACCAGCATATACATATAATTATCGATATTCTCAATATTTTTGTTTTTTCCTTGTACCCCAGTAGTTTCAAATGTTTCGATTGTTATTTTATTTAATATTGGTGTATTATTATTCCTTTTTACTTGTGCGATTAAGGTTAGAGCTTATAAAAAAGTTTTTTCTTATTCGATGATGGCCTATGGCATCTATTGTGCTTTAAGATTTGCTATTATTCCTTTATTAATGAAGGTTGACTTATATAATGGAAGTTCAAAAATGTGGCAAATAATAATATGCTTAATAATTAGTGGCATTATATCAATTATGGCTGGTTTTAATTCGATGCTTAAATGTAATCGTCAGATTAAGTATATTAATGATGGTAAAATTGTTTTAAAAAAATTATCTAGGTAGGTGATAGCATGGCTAGTTTAAAGCTTGTTAATATTAATAAGATATATCCTAATGGTGCACATGCTGTTCATGATTTTAATTTGGATATCAAGGACGGCGAATTCATTGTTATGGTTGGTCCTTCTGGTTGTGGAAAGTCAACAACATTAAGAATGATTGCAGGTCTTGAAAGTATTTCTTCGGGTGATTTAATTTTAGATGGTGAAAGAGTTAATAAGCTTGCACCAGTTGATCGTGATGTCGCGATGGTTTTCCAAAATTATGCTCTTTATTATAATATGTCAGTTCATGATAATATTGGTATTTCTTTAAAGATAAAGCATGAGCAAAAAAATACCATCCATAATAGTATTCTAGAAACATCAAAGAAGTTTGATTTAGTTGATTATTTGAATCGACTTCCTGCTAATTTGTCAGGAGGTCAACGTCAAAGAGTAGCGTTGTGTCGTACGGTAGTTAGAAATCCCCGTGTTTTCTTAATGGATGAGCCATTATCAAATCTTGATGCTAAGCTACGTGAAAAAACAAGAAGTGAAATCGTTAGTTTACAACGTGAGCTTAAGACAACAACTATTTATGTTACACATGATCAAATAGAAGCTATGACAATGGCTGATCGAATTGTTATTATGAATAATGGTTATATTATGCAAGTAGGAACGCCAACTGAGCTTTATGACAAGCCTGATAATCTTTTTGTGGCAGGCTTTATTGGAACACCTAATATGAATTTTATTAAGTGCATTGTTGATGGTACTTCACTTCACATAAAGGATGAAATTATCCCCATTGCAGTCTCTCATCAAGAAATTTTAAAGCCTTATGATGGTAAAGAGGTTATCTTAGGTATTAGACCTGAGCATATTGATATGTCAGAGGAGATTTATAATCTACATAAAGCAGCTTTAACTCTCCCAATTGATTATTATGAATATTTAGGAAAAGAATATTACGTTAAGCTTCGTCTTTATGATGATATTATAACTGCACGTCTTGATAGTAGATATGATGTATCAAAGGAAAAAATAACAGTTTATTTTGATATGGATAGGGTTTGTTATTTTGATCCTCAAACAGAGCAAAGAATTGGGAGGTTAAAAGAAGATGGAAAAGAAAACATTTAAAGGTGAAATGAAATATCTTTTATCCAAAATTGCTTTTGGAATAAAATCATTATTTAAAAAACCAATTAAGCTATCGAATTTCTTTGTAGTGATAGCGGGAATTGTTCATTTAATTATTTCAACTATTCAAATAAATACGATTAATACTCTTTCTAATCAGGAATGTGGTGTTGTTCTATTTATGTTTATCTTAGTTGGATTAGCTGCCGTATTTAATGCAACAAGATTTAAAGAGGCTAAGGGTCCAAGAGTAATATTTGTAGTAGCTGTCTTAGCTGTTGTAATTGGTTTTGGTGTTTGGCTTCTTGCAATTTATTTTAATGCTTATACTAATCAAGCAAATGCTAATAAAGGACAAATAATGAAAGGTGTTATTGTTTCAATTTTAATGCTTGCATGTTATTTTGTAGGTGTTGTTGGAGCAATTTGGGCTTATATTAAAAGAAAAAAGGCTTTAAGTGCCTAAAGTATAAGGAGGTGCAGAATAATGAAAGAGGAATCTAACGGCTTTTTAAGTAAAATCAGTGATAATGTTAAGGTTGGCTTCTTTAGATGGTGGTTTGTGGGTGCAATTTACTTCTTTGTTGGTTGGGGTACTGGACTTGGTAATAGTAAAAGTGCATTTGATCTTATCTTTATTCTTTCCCTTGCAACCTCTGTTGGAATGATTTTTATTTTCAATCCAATTGTTTATGGTATGTTTGAAATTGAACGTAATGGTGTAATAATTAATAAAAAAATTAACGAACGTAGTGTATGGGTTGGAGCTTTAATGAAGATTGGTGAATTCTTTAAATGCTTCATTGTAACTATTCTTGTATTTTTCTCATATCAATTTATTAATCTAGGAATTAATAAATGGTTGGGTAAAACGGCTGATACAGTTGTAATTAAGGGTGAACCTATTATCTATGCAACTTTGTTTGTTATATTTTACAATTTCCTTTGCTTCATTATTTATAAAACCTATTATTTATTTAAAAATATAAAAATAAAAAAGGAGGTTAAGGAATGAACGATTTAATTTTAATTCCTAATTTATCCTTGTTAAAAAGAGAATGTAAAACGCTTAAGCGTAAGCAAATATATAGACTTCTTGATGAGGTAAATAGATATCTTGTTATAACACTTCCTAAAGAGCCTCCTAAGCAAAGTACGACATTTATTGGAATATCAATTATGAACTTAGCACTTGCGTATTTGATAACAGAAGATAGCAGGTATTTAGCTAAGGCTCGTGAGTATATAAATACTGTTTGTGGTTACCAATTTTGGGGAAATGCTCATTTAGTAAATGTTGATCTTTCTGCTTCTTGGATTTTATTTGGATTATCACTAGGTTATAATTGGCTATATGATTTCCTTTCTTTAGAAGAAAGAAATCTGATTTTAAATAAACTTAAATATCAAGCAGATATTATGCTAGAGTATAAACTAAAAACAGCAGGGAGCGGGTGGTCAACTAATTACTGGCAAAATCATAATTGGATAAATATGACGGGTCTTGCTTGCTGTGGATATGCTATTTATAAGGAGTATCCTAAAGCAATAGCATATATAGATGAGGCTAAAAAGAATTTTTCAAAGGTATTTGGATATTTAGCTGATGATGGATCTAATTATGAGGGTGTAACCTATTGGCGATATGGTGGTATGTGGCTTTTTGTATATGCCGATTTATTAAATGATAGAGAAGGAATTAATTGGTTTTTAAAATCAAATTATTTAAAAAATACATTTTATTACCGTCTATATCAAAGCTCTACCTTAAATCGTCAGCTTAACTTTGGCGATTGCCATGACCGTTATAGTTCTCATTCAATTGCGGTATATTATAAATATGCTGCGATGTATAATGATGGTTATGCTCAGGTTTTAGGTAATTTGGTTTTAGATAAGTATTTGTATGAGGAACAATATCAAAGTAAGCTTAAGCCAGGTATTTTATATGAAGCAGGTTTTGAATTATTATGGTTTGATCCTAAAGTTAAAGAGTGTAACTTTGCAAATTTGCCTTTAGTAAGAAAATTTGATGACTTAGGTCTTGTTTGCATAAGAAATGGTTTTAATGAAGATTCAACTGTATTCTCATTTAAATGTGGATATCCAGGTGGACGTAAGCAATGGCTTAATGGCTGGAAGGAATATTATGATAATCATAAAAAGGTGCTAGCTCTTGCTCATAATCATCCGGATAATTTATCTTATATTTTAACTAAAGGACATGAATATTTAGTTATTGATGATGGCTATAACCGAAATATAAAGCCATATGATCACAATAGTCTTTTAGTTGACGGACTTCTTTGTGATGCAAGTGATTGTAGTGATGTATATATGGAATCTGCAAGTCTAAGAATAAATCATAATGAGTTTGATTACAAGAATTATTATGGCGAATTAATATATTTTAAAACATTTAATGGTCTTACAATTCTAAAAGGAGATAATACTAGGCTTTATCCTTTAAATTTAAAGATGAAGCAGGTAAGTAGAAGTGTTTTAACTGATAATTTAAAATATATCGTATTTATTAATAATTTTTCATCAGAAATTGAGCATCGCTACGAAACGGTATTTAATACAGATGTAAAGGGTATTAATAAGGAAAATGGAATATTTAGCTATAAGGTTGGTATGGAAAGTTTTAAGCATTACATTTATGCTCAAAACTCAACTTATAGTCAATTTTATCATGAGGTTTCAAGTGTTATGACGACGCAAGAGCCTGATAAAAAATGTATTACTAAAATGGAATGCATGAGCTTTTACAATAAAGAAAAGTGCAAAGACTATCAACAAATTGAGGTTGTTGATTTATGTAATGCTGATATTTCACTTGAAAATAATATTTTAAAAATAGACGATGATTGTATATTATTTGAAAATAACTTAGGCTTTGAATTTGATGGAGAATATATTCTTGTTAAGGTTAGTAACTCCTTAATTAAAGAAGTTATATTAGCAAACGGTACATATGTTAAGTATAAAAATAAAGAAATAATTAAGGAAAGGTTAAAAGGATGTTATGTGGGTGATGTGAATGAAGTATTTGAACGATAATTATGTTGATGCAATAAATAAAAATAGTGCTTATAAGGCAGCTATTATAAAGATAAAATCAGAGGTTGATGATTTTTATAGTGATTTTCATGATGACCCAAGTGTTATAAGTGAATGGGGCCACTACTATTTTTGTAATTATGATGGTGGAAGGTTAATTTATGATCGTAAAAATCCTCACTCTCATAAGTGTGAAATTTGTAGTAAGGATTATACTGATGAGGTCTATGATGGTGTTTGGACATATTTTTATCGTAATGAAGCAATTTTAACAGCTTGGAAGGCTGCCGCTTTATATGCATATGATAAAAATCCTCACTATTTGGATGTTTTAAAAAATATTATTGGCTTTTATGCTAAAAATTATACTAAGTTTGTTATTCATAATAAAGAGCGTGAACGATTTTTAAATGTTTCAGATATGAAATGGGGCTGTGGAAGAATTTTACCGCAGGGTCTTAATGAATCAATTATTACCATAAGAATGATACAAGCTCTTGAAATTGTAAAGAACGACCTTCCTGCTGAATTCCTAGATGAAATTTATAATAATATGTTTAAGGAAATATTTAAGCTTTTAAAGCCTCAGGTAAATCAAATTCATAATATAAGATGTTGGAATAACTCGGCAATTGCTGTGATGGGATTTTTCTTTAATGATAAAGAAATGCTTGATTTCGTTTTTCATGGTGAATATAACATCATTCGTCAAATTAAAGAGGGTGTTACAAAAGATGGATTCTGGTATGAGGGGTCAATTCATTACAATTTCTTTACCTTAGAGGGTATTACACCAACTTTGTTATTTGCAAGTATCTATAATTATGATTTTGACCCAGAAGCTAAAGCGATTGTAAGAAACATGTTTGTCAGTTCATATAATTATGCCTTCACAAATTTATATTTGCCTAATCCTAATGATGGTTGGCCAAGTATTAATTTAAAAACCTATAGCTATATTTACAGTGTAGCGGCTAAGGTATTTAGTAGTGATAAGGAAATTGTTAACATATTAAAAATTATATTAAATAATAAATATCCTCGTACAACCCTTCCTTTATCTAAGCCATACTATATAAATAATGAAATTGCATTTGAGCAATTACTATTAAATACAGATATGGATATTCATGATTATCATAATATTTGCCAAAAGACATTAAATTTCCCAATGTCTAGCTTTGGAATGTTAAGAAATGACAATATCAATATTTTTGTAAAATATGGTTTAAACGGTCCGTCACATGCACATCCTGATATTATAAATATTGAAGTTGTCCACAAGGATGGAATAATAAGCCGTGATATATCAAATGCTGGTTATATTTCATTATTATGTAATGAATGGCATAGAAGGAGTTTAGCTCATAATACGGTTATTATGAATGGACTTGATGTGACATCAAGAAGTCCTGGGAAAACGCTTAAATATAGTAAGGAACACATTATTTGTGAGGCCTTAAATGTATACGAAGGTGTTAATGAAATAAGAGAGGTTAAACTTCTTAAAAATGGATTTGAGGATGTAGTTAAAATTGAATCTAATGATGACGCTACATTTGATTATGTTTTTCATCTTGAAAATGATATTACATTAGAGCTTAATGATGATTTTATATCAAGTGATTTAGGCTTTAAGGAAAACGGTTATCAATATGTTAAAAATGTTATGCATTATGATAAAGTTTGTGACAATATTGTTTTAAATGCTAAGCTTCATGACTTAAAGATTAGTCTTGATATTGATTTAAAGGATCATGAGCTTTTTGTAGGTAAAACAATGGATAATCCAGTTAATAAGGAAAGAACGACCTTAATCCTTCGAGGTAAGGGTAAAAATATAAATTATAAAATGGTATTAAGGATTGGTGATAAAAATGAGTGATGTTAAGCATTATTTTATTGGTAAGGAAATTGAAGCTAGAGATTGTGATCCTGGTGTTACAAGAAAAATTTTAGCACATAGTGATAATTTAATGGTATGTGAGCTTCATTTTAAGAAAGGTGCAATTGGAAAGCTTCATGAGCATTTCCATGAACAATGTACGTATATTATTTCTGGTAAATTTGAATTTAATATTGGTGGCGAAAAGAAGATAATTGGTCCTGGGGATTCGACTTATAAGGAGCCTCATATTGTTCATGGGGCAGTATGCTTAGAAGAAGGTGTACTTCTTGATATATTTACACCTGCAAGAAAAGATTTTTTGAAAACGGAGGGAAAATAAAATGAAAAAAATTGCAATTGTAACTGGTGGAACTGGTGGTATTGGTTCAGCTATTTGTAAAGAATTAGGAACAAACGGATACAAAGTAATCGTTAATGGTATTGATGATGTAGCAGCTTCTAAATTAATGGATGAACTACATGAACTTAATGTTGAGGCAGAATATCTTCATTTTGATGTTACAAATGAGGATGAGGTTAATAAGAATGTTAAGTATGTTGGTGAAAAATATGGCCATATAGACGCTCTTATTAATAATGCAGGTGGTCTTGGCGGACGTTCTCGTTTTGAGACGATGACAACAGAGTTTTACCGTAATGTATTAGCTTTAAATCTTGATAGTGCCTTTTATATGTCAAGAGCTTGTATTCCATATTTAAAGAAGGGTGAAAATCCATCAATTATTAATTTCTCATCTAACGCTGGTTGGAATGCTGGTGGACCTGGTGCAGGTATCTATGGTACTGCTAAGGGTGCTATTGTTTTACTTACAAGAGCATTAGCTAAAGATTTGGCAGTTGATAATATTAGGTGTAATGCCGTATCTCCTGGTACAATTGATACACCATTCCATGATAATATTAAGAAAACTAATCCAGCTTTATTTGAGTCATGGAAAAATAACATTTTAATGAAGCGTTTTGGTCGTCCTGAGGAGGTAGCTTCTGGTGTTGGCTTTTTAGTAAGCGAAAAGGCATCATTTATTACAGGTGAGGTTGTTCAAATTAATGGAGGTCAAGATTTACTTTAATGGATTATTTTAATAGTGCAGTTAAATATGATCCAGTAAATTATTATATTTTATTTACCAAAGAAGAGCTTATGACCATTAAGCATAGGCTCTCTTTGGAGGAAATTTCAAAACTTAAAAATGATTTGAAATGTCTAGATATTGACTATCAAGTTCTCAAACGTTCAATTGTATCAAAAAAAAGACCTCCTAATGTTAAAAGAAATGATTATGTTTCACTTGCAACCTATTATTGGCCCAATCCAGAAACTTTTAATGGACTTCCTTACATTCTTAAGGATGGAATGGCTAATCCAGAAGGTAAGGAATATGATAAGGATGATTTAAGAGAATTAGCTTTTATTGTCTATTATAAAGTCTTACTTTATTATTTAACAGATGAAGTATCCTATTATGATGATATAAGAAAAAATATCTATTATTATATTCTTGATAAAAAAACAGGTATGAATCCTAATATGGATCATGCCCAAATGATTAAAGGTAAATGTCTTGGAAGAGGAATAGGAATGATCGATTTTACGGCTAATTTTTCCTATGCTATTTATATGCTTAAATTGCTCAAAGATGATAATAAGATTGACAATGATTTTAATAATGACTTAAGTGACTGGCTTAGACGCTTTATGAATTGGTATAAGTACAGTCCTATTGCAATGGAGGAATTAAGAAGTGCAAATAATCATGGAATATTTTATGATTTTGGACTTGCGATTATTTCGGATTTCTTAGGTGTTAGTAAGGAAATTGTTCCTTTATCTTATTCAATGATTGAACGTATGAATAAAGAAATTGAGCCTGATGGAAAAATGCCACTTGAACAAGCTAGAACGAAATCAAAGTGTTATTCATTAATGGCAGCTAAGGGGTTATATGATTTTTCCTTAATCTCAAGAAAATATAGCTTTGATCTTTATGAATCTAAAGCATGGTCCAATAATAGATGTCAGAAGGACATTAAGCCAGTTATAAATTTTTTGATTAATGGCTTAGTTTTGAAAACAGAACCATGGCCGTATAAGCAAATCATTGAATTTGATGAGACGACATTATTACCTTTAATTCATGAGGCGGTAAAAGTACTTGGTTATAATTATAGTGAATTAAGATTGCATTTAAATTTAGATAAGATTAAATTTAAGATGCTTTTAAAATTAATGGATATATTGGAGAATTATCATGAATAGAACGATTGAAAGAGCCTACGATATGCTAAATATTGTTGCTAGAAGCAAGGATGGTTTATCTTTGGTTGATATTATAAATGAAATGAATATTCCTAAGAGCAGCGCTTTTGATATTTTGCATAGTTTGGTTTCTTTAAGAATGATTGAGCCTAGTCGCTTTAATGATAAAAAATATGTTTTAGGAATTAATACTTACTCCTTAGGAATTAAATATAGTCAGAATAAATCATTAATTGATGTTTGTAGCAAGTATGTAAATGAGCTTGCGGATAAACTTAAGCGTACTGCCTTCGTAGGACTTTTAGATGGAACGGATATTATTTATATTTATAAATATATGGGTACAGGTGCAAAGCTTGCAACCTGTATGGTTGGTACTAAGCATGAAGCTTATGCAACTGCTTTAGGTAAAGCATATATGGGTTTATTAGATGATAAGATGCAAAACGACTTAATTAATAGTATTGATTTTAAAAAGAAGACATCTCGTACAATCGATAATGCAATTACCTTAAAGAAGGAACTCCAAGATGTAAGAGTAAGGGGCTATTCAATTGATAATAAGGAAACTGAGGAACTTATGATTTGTTATGGTGCACCTATTTTTGATTTTACAAATAATGTTATTGCCGCTATATCATTTTCCGATATGAAAAGTCCTTCTATGTCAGATGATGAAATTGGTAAAGAAATTAGGAAGTGTGCCTTAAAAATATCTAAGGAATTAGGTTATCAAGCACAAAAGTATTGGCTGGAGGTATAGTATGATTATTAATGATACAATAAATTTACATAATGTAGGTCAAACTAAATCATATAAAGGTGGCCTAATGCTATTAAGATATCCATCAAATGTGATATCTAAAATGGGGTATGGTCCTAATATAAAAGGCAAGACAAAGGCTTTATATCCAGCAATGGTGGAAATCCAAGTTAGTACATTATCTAGTTATGTTGAAATTTCTTTAATGTCAATTGAAAGTGATGCACAAGTTATTTGTTATATTAATAATTTCAGCGTTGGTATTGCAAATATCAGAAAAGGAAAAATCGAAAGAATTCGTTTTGAACTTCATAAACGCCAAATGGAATATCTTCATAGTCTTGGTGATAAACCTGTTTTGTGGCGTTTTATTATGCCTTCTTATACAAGAATATCATTTTATGAAATTGTAGCGCAAAATAAGCTTAATAAGCTTTGTGATAATGAATCTTATATTTTATATGGTAGTTCTATTTCTCAAGGAGTGGGAGCACTTAATGGTGCAAGCTCTTATGCATTTTGTCTTCAAGAAAATCTTCATATATCAATTTTGAATAAGGCTTTATCCGGAGCATGCTTATTAGAGCCTGATGTTGTTAATTATTTGGCATGCTTAAATGCAAAAGGATATATTTTAGAGCTTGGATGTAATGCTAGAGGTGTAATGGATGATATTGAGTTTGCTAAAAGATTAGATTATATGCTTGATCTATTAA
>ERZ779829.1182-NODE-1182-length-10304-cov-2.248707_pt1 | contig 10304 bp, 8 predicted proteins | sample MGYA00511562_ERZ779829 | MGnify/ENA primary metagenome ERZ779829 (study PRJEB29588, sample SAMEA2151677) | human gut metagenome | biome: human gut; feature: human-associated habitat; material: faeces | place: Denmark | collected 2008/2010 ... | reverse complement strand
ATCTAATGAATGAATTAATAATTCTGCCGTAGCCAGATTGGTCGCCAGCGGAATATTATGTGTATCACACAATGTAAATATGTTGTTTATATCAGGTTCATGATTCTTTGGATGAAGCGGATCTCTCAGAAAGATGACCATATCGATGTCATTGTTCTCTATCTGTGATCCGAGCTGCTGCTCACCGCCAAGATGTCCTGCAATATATTTGTGAACTGTAAGATTGGTAACCTCCTCAATAAGTCTTCCGGTAGTTCCTGTTGCGTAAAGCTCATGCTTATTAAGAATTCCTCTATATGCTATACAGAAGTTCTGCATCAGTTTTTTCTTAGCATCATGTGCTATCAAACCAATATTCATGAAAATCCTCCTAATACTTTTTCTTTTGCAAATTTATATTGAGAACCATGCCCATTCCGGCACACAAACTGACGAGTGAACTCAGTCCGTAACTTATGAATGGCAAAGGTAATCCCGTGTTCGGAAGTATGGATGTGGCAACACCAATATTGATAAATGACTGGATGCTGACCAGTGCTGCCATACCTGTTGCTATATACATTCCCTTTTTATCACCGGAACGCCTAGCAACCCTAATACATTGTAACACTATGAGCAGTAAAATTGCAATAATAATAACACTTCCGATGAAACCTAATTCTTCTCCCACTGCCGAGAATATAAAGTCTGTCTGCTGCTCAGATATCAGGTTCGTATCCTTAACGGTTGCTACGGTTGAGTTATTAATACCCTTACCGGATAACTGACCGGAACCGATCGCCATAACTGAATTATCCTGTTGATCGGAGGATGCACCATATTCACTTCCGTATATATGTCCCAGAATACGATTAATCTGATAAGTTTTCAAAAACTGAGGCAGATTATCCTGTTGGATATACCAGATAAATCCACCAAAACATGGAACAAGAATCAGGATCATAATACCTATGAGTTTCAAACTGAGTCCTGCTACAAATATAACAATAAATAGTGTGACCATAATACAGATCGAGGTAGACAAATCGGGTTCTGCCACGATCAGACCAACAGGAACAGCCAAAAATACCGCAAGCTTTGCAAGTACCTTTGGCGTGTTCAAATCTTCGTAGTTTTTTTCCAGAAAAACTGCTGTACAAATGATCAAAATAATTTTAGCAAATTCTGATGGCTGTATTGTGAAAGAGTCTGATATATAGAACCAACGGCGAACGCCCTGATCTCCTCCTCCGGAACCGACCAACAGAACTAGCAGAAGCAAAAGTATATTTCCCGCATAAAGGATCATATAATATTTGCATATAAAATTGTAATCGATCAATGATACAATGATCATTCCAATTACACATGCGCCTACACCGATCAACTGTTTCGTCTGAAAATCCGGTCGAACGCTGCAGATTGTGATTGTTCCCATAATCATAGCTGCGATCACAAATAATACAAGCTTAAAATTATAGTTGATCAGACTGTATTTTTTTTCCGTTGACATGTCCATCTGTTTCATGTGTTTCATCTTTTTCTTTGTCCTTTTTCATATGTATTCCTACAACCGGGATTCGTGCAATGATAAATGAATCCGAAAGCTGTACTGTCATATTTGCTGAATCGATATTAACATAGGCCGCAATGCATTTTCGCATATCATCCCGAATTCTTGTTACGACATCCGGAGTACAACCTATTCGATCAGCCATTAATATATTTTTTAATCGTTCTCTGGCATAATGCCCGGAATTATAGCTTATCACATTCGATACTGCTCTGTTTTCTTTCATAATATTAAACTTCACCCCTTTATGCATGTTTTTTTCTGAATAAACGCTTAAAAGGTTTTCGTTTAAAAACATTAAAATCTGTAAGAGGAATGCTGTCACCAAGTATCCGTCTACAAATATCGATATAAGCATTTCCTGATATGGTATTACTTCCCGCGAGTGGTTCTCCTTTATTCGTTGAAATAACAATCTGCTCATCATCCGGGATAACCCCAAGCAAGTTTACTGCAAGGATATCGACAACATCATCTACAGACATCATATCACCTTTTTTCACCATATCATAACGGATACGATTTATGATAAGGTCGATCTTGTCTATTTCATTTGCTTCTAATAATCCTATAACACGATCCGCGTCACGAATTGCAGATACCTCCGGTGTAGTAACTACGATGGCACGATCTGCTGCGGCAATAGCATTTTTAAATCCCTGTTCGATTCCGGCCGGACAGTCGATAATAATATAATCAAAATCAGCCCGCATTTCGTCGACAAGCTTTATAATCTGTTCCGGTGAAACTGCAGTCTTGTCTCTTGTCTGTGCGCATGGCATCAGAAAAAGATCCGGGTTGTTCCGATCCTTGATCAAAGCCTGTTTATACCGACAGTTTCCTTCTACAACATCAACAAGGTTATATACAATCCGATTTTCCAGTCCAAGGACAATATCCAGATTTCTGAGACCGATATCGGTATCTATCATAACGACTCTCTTTTTCAACCCTGCCAGTCCGGTTCCGATGTTGGCTGATGTAGTTGTCTTGCCAACTCCTCCCTTTCCTGATGTAACAACAATTACTTCACTCATAAAACACCTCCGTCAATATCTTTTCCTGTTTTAAAATATGCTTTGAAATTTTATCTTAAAGTGAAGTCTGTGACAGCGCCTGAAAAAGAAGTTGTCCATTTTCGCAGCTTGCCATCATCGCATCATCTGTATGAAATTGTTTTCGGTTCTGTTTTGTTTTATTATAAACAGCTGAACCGATCTTTATATGAACCGGCTCCATCTGAAGAGCCAGAACAAATCTGTTTTTTAAGTGATCCTGTCCGGCAATCACGTTTCCTGAAAGTTTTCCGAGAACAATGACATTTCCATTCGAAATAATCGTTGCTTTTTTCTCTATATTTCCGAGTATGATTATACTCTTTTTTACCTCCAATGTCTGACCTTTTCGTAAATTCCCGCAAAAAAACTGAATCGTATCATCCTTAAATATATCCGGTGGTAATGCTTTTTTTTCTATTGTTGAAAACTGTTTGTCAGACAATTTCTTTTGAACATTTTTTTTGACTTGTTTTTTTTCAGGTGGACTCTTTGCTCTGTGAGGTGGAATATCGATCTGACTACACAGATCCTGTTTGGAAGCTTCCAGACAGAATTCCACTTCGGTATTTGGAAGATGATTCAATTCATATAGGATCTGTTCCTCTTCTCCGGAGGATAACAGTCTCCCTTCAAATGTAACCGGTACTCTTCCGCTTTTTTTCAAAAATACTTCCTGACTGTATAATTTCTCTCTGATATCAGAAAGAATCTGTTCCATTGAATTATCTTCATTCAGAATGATACGTATTCCATGGCTGTTTGCCTTCATAACAACGTCGGTATTCATATTCAATCCCTCATCATAATAAAATGCCTGCAAACCAAGGCTCTTTTATCTGGTGTATCTGATATCCAAATTGTTATATTCAATCAGGAATTTAATCGGAAAGTGCATTGTTACCGGTAATAGTTGTATTCTCAAGAACATCAGGATCATACAAATATGCATATACGAGACCTGAAAGCTCGACTGCATTACCGGAAGAATATCCAAATGGTATTACACTTGTAACCGTTACCTCAGGATTTTCATATGGTGCAAATGATACAAATAACGCATGGTTCGGTCTGGCTTCGCTCTGCTGGGCAGTACCTGTTTTGCCTGCTACTGCGACATTGATCTGATTGATCAGTGCACTGCTGCTTGTATGAACGGAAACAACCTGTCGCATACCCTGTCTTACAACATTCCATTGTTCTGCAGGAAAATCAAGTTGGTTTTGAACCTTATGCTCATTTTTATATACAACATTGCCATCAATATCCTTTATTTCCGAAACAAGGCTTAAGTCATAACATGTGCCGCTGTTTGCAAGGGTTGTAACATACCGGGCAAGCTGAGTTGCAGTGAAGTTATTCGTACCCTGTCCAATCGCAGTACGGATTGAATCCGCATCTGATATCTGAGGTTTACTTTCAGGCAGTTCAATGCCTGATGTGCTGTCAAATCCAAACATACCTGCATATTTCTGAAGCCGTTCCACACCGGTGATATCGCTGTAGGTTCCTGTATCTTTTGTTGCCATCCGATATCCAAGTTCATAGAAGAAATAGTTACAGGATTCCTCAATTGCCTTAGATATACCGATTGTTCCATGTGCAGACGGATAAATCCAACATTTAGCAGGTGTCTCTGTTTTATCAAAGTATCCTTTGGTCTGGATCACATCATTGACCCCGATAACGCCCTCATTCATACCGGCAAATGCGGTGATCATTTTGAATGTAGAACCGGGCGCTGTCTGCTGCATAGTTGCCCTACTGTACATTGGTGTTGTTTTGTCTGTCGTAATCTTCGAATAATAATCTGCATCAATCATATTGGTAAGACGATTATTATCATAGCTTGGATAACTTGTCATTGCTTTAACTGTCCCATTATTCGGATTCGTAACGACAATTGAACCGGAGCAAGGATCAAGTGCCAGCATTGCCGGAGTAATCTCAAGATTTTTAATTTTTTTACATATGAAGTCATAGCTTCCCATAACACCGGCTTTATAATCGGAATAATCTGCGTCTGTTGCCATATTAAGGATACCCTGGTCATATAACAGGTTAATTACCTGACTTCCTGTAAGTTCTCCTGATATTATCATATATTTAAAAACAAGTTTGTCGAAACTGGTATTATTTTCAAATTCTTTTAAGATATATTCTGTCAGTACGTTGTAAATCTCATCTGTATCATAATAATCGCTCTTTGTTGATATGCCGGAGATGTCGATGGCGCCCTGGCTGATCGCATATTTCAGATATTCGCACAGCGAAATACTGTTGTTTATATACGAAACATAAGCAGCATCAGATTTGTCAATCTTGCTCGGGTTGTAAATTCCCATCTCACTTAACTGTTCACAGATAAATTCCATATAATCCTGATACTGTAATGTCAGATCATGTAATGGAGTATGACTGATGTTTAATATATCATCCAGTCTTGAAAGTGTATTTTGTTTTGCGGACTGGAAGTAAGAATTAACGGACTGTTCCAGTTCAGATGCATCTTTTGCCGCAAGGTCATCAATGCTTATAACATTATTATCAAATAAAGCAAAATATACATCGGTGATCGGAATATCATCCTTATCCGTGGATGTCGTTACATTCTTTATATGGGCAAGAAGAATGGATGCAATTTCTGTTTCAAGCGCATTATAACAATATTTTTGCAGATCGGAATCAATTGTCAAATAGATATCATTACCTGCAACAGGATCTTTGGAATCGATCACTTCTATTACCTTACCCATATTATCGACATACATCTTCTGATATCCATCTTTGCCGCGCAGATAAGATTCAAACTCACTTTCAAGTCCCATTTTACCGACCATATCATTTGCACTGTATTTTTCTGAATCATCCAGAGTTTCATTATATTTTTCCAGTTCCTCATTGGAGATATTTCCGATGTAACCTATGATCTGAGCAAAATATACAGAATCATTATATACACGATGTGATTCAACACTTACCTCCATGCCGAGAAGTTCATCCGAATTTTCTTTGATTGCTGCATAGCTTTCTTCACTGATACCATCAGCAAGCTGAACAGACATATACTGCTGGTAACGATTCAGCCATATCTCATATCGTACCGCGAGGATCTTTAATGCCGCCTCATCGGAATATGTTTCGGAGATATTGAATAAATCTTTTCCACGCATATATTTAAATATATCATCGGCAGTTGAAGACGCCTGCTCTTCTGTCAGACTGTCGACAGAGCTTGCACCATATACATTCATTAAAAAAGTATTTAACGTATTTCCGGATACAGTAAATTCAAAGCCCTTCGAGGTTAACTTCAGAGGAAGACTCACTGACATCTTATCTCCGTTTTGTTCAAGGATCAGAATAGTTTTATATACTATGTCATTACGCAATTCATTCGAAGTCGTTTCCTTTGCGGCAGCCGCTTCCGTCAGGTCCGTTCCACTTATATAAGATAAAGTATAGGATGCTTCGTTATAAGCCAGAAGCTTTCCGTTACAATCGTATATATTTCCCCTAGTCGCTTTTACCGCTACTGTCTTTACGGATTTATAAGTAAAACTCTCCTGATATTTTTCGCCATTTACGATCTGCAGATCGAACAAACGATATATAAGTATTCCAAATAGAACCAGAAACAAGACCGTTACAACAAACAGACGATGCTTGACATGTTCAATTATTGATTCTTTTATCAAACTGAAAAATTCTTTAAACATTCTTACGTTCCTTTCACGATCATATAATCAGACAATTGCCGGATCATTCACTTGCTTTTTCCATTTTTTTCAATGTCTTATTTACAAATGCAAAAAACTTGAATACGATCAACGTGATAAGTGCTGTGTAGATCATTTCGGGTAATATGATATCTTTTAAATAAGTTGCGAACTCCAGTCTGTTCCGCATAAGGAAGAAAATTACATAGGTTGCAAAATTAAAAATAAGATCATCAACTAAGATTATAATTATTGGAAGAAGAACATCTTCTACCAGATAAAGTCTGTGGAAAAAACCATTACAATAGCCAAGAATCATATATAAGATCATAAATGGTCCGATGGCATATCCAAAATATACATCATATAAAAAACCACAGAAAAACCCAACCAGCATACCTTCTTTTCTTCCCCGCATCAGTCCGAAGGAAACAGTAAGGATCAGCATAAGATCCGGTGCAATACCTGCTATTTCAAGAAACGGGAAAAGGGCAGTCTGCAAAACAAAACATATTGTTATTAATATTCCAAGTATTATTACTCTTTTCAATGTTACACTTCTTTCTGTTAATCCGTGATATTTTTCTTAGTCTGTAAAATTACGAGTACTTCTTCGATGTTTGAGAAGTCGGCAGCAGGTATAATATAGGCAGTCTTCGTCAGATTGTTGGAATCACTCTCAACCTTTGACACATAACCAATATTAATACCTGAAAGATATTTGTTTGAGACATAGGATGTTACAACCTGATCTCCTTCCGATATTTCGGCATCTTTATCAATATTTTCAGCAATCATATATCCGTCTGCGTAATTCGTCAGACTTCCTGACACATTACAGATGGATCTGCTTGGAAGGATCATGGCATTAACATTTGATGTATCATCAATAATCGTACGAACTTTTGCATAGGATTCACCGATTTCTGTTATGATACCACAGAGTCCGTTACCATACAGGACATTACATCCAACAGATAAGCCATCCTTTGTACCTTTATCGATATAAAAGACATCAAACCAGTTGCCGGTATCCTTTGAGATTACGCGGGCTCCGGTCTTTTCATAATCTGTATAAAGAGCATCTAATTCATATAATTTCTGAAGCCGGTCAAGCTCATAGGAATCCTGCTGATACTGTGCAAGCTTTGTTTCGTAGGAAGATATCTTCTCCTTAAGCTGTTCATTTTCAGTTACTACACTCTCGTAATTGTGGAAGGCTTCTACCTTGGATTCAACCCATGTACCTACTGTATTAACTCCCTTTTGCATCGGTACAATAAAAGTATTAGTTACATTTCTGACGGATGACATCATTCCGTCAAAAAATAAAGAAGTAACCATCAGCACCACACACAAGATTGTAAGTGCCAGCAAAAAATATTTTGGTGTAATTTCTATTCTTTTACGATTACGTCGTCTCATTCTATGATTCCTCTTTCTGCCAGGCTGACAAAACAATTATTCCCTAATATAATATGATCCGATAAACGTATCCCCAGTGTTTTTCCCGCTTCCTCCACACGCTTGGTCAGAAGAATATCCGGGTTGCTGGGTTCCGGATTCCCTGAGGGATGATTATGCAATAGTACGATATATACAGCCTGATATTTTAATGCATCAATAAAAATATCCCTCGGCGATACAACTGCATGATCGACCGTTCCCTCTGACAGTCGACACTCTTTTAACAAATGATGGCTCGAATCAAACATTAATACATATACCTGTTCTTTGCACAAATATTTGGTGCGCTCCATATAATAGTCTGCAATACTTTTCGGATTACCAAAGGTAACTCCTGACCGGTGTTCTGATCTTGCCATTCTTCTGGACAACTCAGCGATACACTGCATCTGAATTGCTTTTACTTTTCCGATACCATCAACATTCATAAGATCATCAACCGACAGATAATTCAATCCGATGATCCCTTTATGAACCGGGTGTGCAGCTAATATTTTCTGCGCAGTCAACAAAGCATTCCCATGTCTGCTTCCACATCGAAGTATGACTGCCAGAAGTTCCGCATCTGATAAGACGGCTGCACCTTCCAACAGACATTTCTCATATGGGCGTTCACATTCCGCCATATCTTTCATTGTAAATTCTGATCTCATTTTTCCTCCTTCGTCTCCGTCTCTCCACGAATCGGTAAGGAGTATTTACCGTTTTTTCTTTTCGGCTTTTGTTCTAAAATAATCTACCACACTATAAGGTTATTTTCTACCATTTTTTGCAATGTCATTACAATTCCAAATTTTGCATGCTGATAGGTAAGTCCTCCCTGAAAATATACAGCATACGGTTCTCTCATAGGGGCATCCGCACTAAGTTCAATTGAAGAACCGGATACAAATGCTCCCGCGGCCATGATAACAGGTGAATCATATCCCGGCATATCCCATGGTACAGGCTTTACATAGCTGTCAACCGGTGCAGCCGCCTGAATCCCTTCACAGAAAGCAACTACACGTTCCGGTGTCTGAAGTTCAACTGCCTGTATGATATCAAAACGATCCTCTGTCTTATTCGGAACTGTCTTAAAACCAAGATTTTCATATACATTTGCAGCAAAGATCGCACCTTTTAAAGCACTTGCCGTAACCGATGGAGCCATGAATAAGCCCTGTGCAAAAGCCTTTGTATTATTTAAAGATGCACCAACCTCTTTGCCAAGTCCCGGAGTTGTAAGACGATATGCGGCATTTTCCACATATTCCTTCTTACCACAGATATAACCACCGATCGGAGCCAGTCCGCCACCCGGATTCTTGATCAGGGAACCTGCGATCAGATCTGCGCCATAGTCTGTTGGTTCTTTATCTTGCACAAATTCGCCATAACAGTTATCTACCATACAGATGATGTCCGGACGGATACTCTTTACAAATGCGATTGCTTCTCCGATCTTCTCACAGGATAAAGTCGGACGTACGGCATAACCCTTGGAACGCTGGATCTCTACAAGCTTTGTGTGTTCATTGATCGCATTTCGGATTCCGTCAAAATCAAACTCTCCTTCCGGTGTCAGATCTACCTGGGCGTATGTAACACCATATTCTGCCAAAGAACCCGGTGAAGGGCGAAGTCCGATGATCTCATCCATCGTATCATATGGTTTTCCTGAAATTGCAAGCAGTTCATCTCCCGGTCTTAAGTTACCAAATAACGCCGTACAGATCGCATGTGTTCCACAGGTGATCTGAGAACGGACCAGCGCATCTTCCGTATGGAATACATCTGCATAGATCCGTTCGAGTGCATCTCGTCCGTCATCGGTATAACCATATCCGGAGGAACCTGCAAAATGCGCTTCTGCCAGACGATTATCCTGCATGGCTTTGATGACCTTCATCTGGTTGATTTCACAAATGGCATCGATCGCTGCAAAACGGTCCTTTAAGCTGTCTTCAATCTTCTGACAGTAATCAAATACCCGTTCATCAATGTGTAAGGATGTATAATAATCTTTTAATAATGTGTTCATTTTATCTGCTCCATTTTATTTTATGAAATAATTCCCTTTGACCGCAACTGTTCAAGCATGAAATCCATAATGGTATCTTCTGATGTGAATTCACTCTTATCCACCCAGGTGACTTCTTTTTCCCTCTTAAACCATGTGATCTGACGCTTGGCAAAATGTCTGGTATCACGTTTTAAGATATAGAGGGCTTCATCCAGAGATGTTACACCATCCAGATAATCGAGGATCTCTTTATATCCAAGTCCCTGCATGGATATTAGATCTTTTGTATATCCCTGATCCTTTAATGCCTTTACCTCTTCGATCAATCCCTGTTCTACCATGATGTCAATTCGCCTGTCTATTCTATCATATAATTTTGATCTTGCATCATTTAACACAAAATATTCAAAATTATATGGAGAAATCCGTTTGGATTCTTTCTCGTTATGTTCGGAGATCGGGATTCCTGTCTCTTTATAGAATTCCAATGCCCGGATCACACGTTT
>ERZ779829.1178-NODE-1178-length-10327-cov-10.021223_pt1 | contig 10327 bp, 10 predicted proteins | sample MGYA00511562_ERZ779829 | MGnify/ENA primary metagenome ERZ779829 (study PRJEB29588, sample SAMEA2151677) | human gut metagenome | biome: human gut; feature: human-associated habitat; material: faeces | place: Denmark | collected 2008/2010 ... | reverse complement strand
CTTTTTCCGAACTGTCATTGAGCATATAATACTTGCCCATGTAGTATTGGCACTTCGCGTACAAGGAATCGTTAGGCTTGACAGAATAATATGTGTAGGCTGTACGAAGCAGGGAATCATTGTTTACATCAAGACCGCTCTTATCCTGGGCCATGGTGTAAACCAATGCATACCTCGCCTTTTCACTGTTCGATAGCCCATGCTGATTCAAGTGGTTAAGTATTGATAGCGCACTGTCTGGAGAGTCATTGACAATGGCGTAGGCTGTGTCTATGGCCTTGCAATGTCGATCTCCACAACCTGCTAAAACCATTATGCAGGCAAACAGTGAAAACAAAAACGCTCCCTTGTTATCCATAATATAATGTTGCTGCAAATTTAACCATAACAGTTGACTCTGACAAGTAATAAAACATTAAAATATAACTGCCAGGTCTTACACGGTAGGCACCCTACTACCATTGAGTCTTATTAATTGAGATGATGCCAACGAATACAACAGCAAGGACAATGACAATAATCGTGATGATTACCGTTCCAATACAGGCCATTTTTCAGCATCGCGAGGTCAGATTCTTCCTTTCTGTTCCTGTCCGGCACCGGTACCTTTGTATTTGCTTTGAGACGCATTGAAAGCGTATCGCACGGTGAGGGTCAGCTTGCTGATGGACGACGCGTCGTAGGCCATGCTTCTCAATTTCCCGAAATGGGCAATGAAATGCTGGTCGTTGGTTCCAAACAGGTCGTAGACAAAGAGTTGGAAGGACAGGCGATTCTTCATGCAGGCTTTATATATGGACATATTGGTGCAGAACAATGGCTTGCGGAAATAGATGTTTTGCTCATGCCCCTTGGTGTTGTACGACATCATAAGCGTGAACATTGCCAACTTGGTGTCAAATGTATTGTCGAAACGGAAAGATGCCATTGGCTTGTTGAGAGTCCTTCCCTCGTTAGTGTCCATGTCAAACCATTGCTTGTCTATGGAAGCCGTAAGGGTTGGATGCCAGAAACCAAATGTCGGCTGCAAGGTGACAGATGACTCGACGCCATCATATGCTTTTCCATTTATAGGCTTCATCAAGCCTATGGCAGGATTGTCCTTGTAGGTGTTGACATACGACATTATTGGATTCGACGTGTGGAAGTAGGAAACATCAAATGTAAGCCATTTGTAAGACACCTCATAGTCGATGTCCCTGTTTATCTCCGCCATCAGCAAAGGGTTGCCAGTCTCGTAAGTGTAGCGGTTGTCATATTGCACCGCGCTTCTCAAACTTTGGTATGAAGGGCGGTTTATGTCGGCGGAATAACTCAACTGCATTTGTGCGTTTTCAACCGGCAATGACAGGCTAAGGGATGGAAACCAGTTGCCATAGGTCTTGCTTTGGCCCGCGATACGCTTGCCATACTCATAATAGTCGAAGTCGATATACTCATACCTCAGGCCTGCCTCCAAACTAAGGTTCCCGAAGTCTCGCGAGTAAGACAGGAAAGAAGAGGTCATGCTTTCAGTTACATGGCTGTTGTCGTCATTTACAATGTTTGCGGGCACTACTTGCATCTTGGAGGTGCGATGCACATTGGAAAACTCGCCACCCACCGACAATTCTCCGCCTAACAGAGGGTAGGTGAGAACTAATTTTGAAGCCAACAGATGGTTGTATTTGTTGGTTATGCTCCTGACGGCTTGGTCTTGCCAGTCTTGCCCGATTTCCTGGAAATGCTCATCGGTAATGTCGTTTTGCCTTGCCTTGTCCCAAAGCCAATCCGTATTGAAGTCGATTCCCAATTTTCCAATTTTACCTATATAGTAAATGTTGCTGGACATGTTGCTTCTCTGCCCGAACAGGTCAGTATGGCTATTATTGCTTTCAGAAAGCGTTTCGTCCTGCAATATTGAGGTATTCATGTCGCCATTCCATGAATCCTTGGGATTCCTGAGATAACTGAAATTAGCCCCGATGGAATTGTTAGTGTCTATTTGATAGCTCGCGTCTATTCTATAGTTCATGGATTCCTTCACCTCGGTTTGCTTGATTTCGCTTTTCTGGTTCCAAGTCTTGTCGAGATAGGTGATTTGTTGCACGCCCTTGTAATCTGGCTGATATTGCCTTGCTACAGAGGCGTATGCCCCTAATTCAAGCCCATTCTTGCGGTAATTTACATTTAAGCGTCCATTGGCTCCTAAGTTGTACTTTTCGTCATATTCTCCCATGGCCGTGGCGTCGATTCCCAATCCTTCGCCGGGTGTTTTCTTCGTGGTGATGCAAATCACGGCCTTCGCGCTTGCGGGATAGCGCGCGCCGGGGTTCGTGATGACCTCTACCGACTTTATATTGTCGGAACGCAAACGGTCAAGCTCACTTTTGTCCCTCATCTGCTTCCCGTTTATGTAAATCAGGGGCTCGCCACGACCGAAGACCTTGATGGTTCCGTTTTGGGCGGATACATTTGGTACGCGGTCAAGCAGGTTGTCCATCGTTCCGGCCTTTTCGAGCACGGACCCTGCTACGGTTGTCTTCATTCCGCCATTTGTCAAAATTGTCTTTGGCAAATTTGATTTCACAACCACTTCACCTAACGTCTTTCTGTCTTCCGCCAAGACGACCGTTACATCCTCGCTATTATAATCCTTAAAGGTAGTCTTGTATCCTACGGATGAAACCTTTATGATTCCATTAACACATGATGTCTCTATTAAGAATCCACCATCATTGCCACTTATGGTACCCTTGACAAAAGAAGAGTCTTGGCGATTTAGAAGAACCACATTTGCAAAGGAAAGAGGCTTGCCTGTTCCATCTACGATTTTTCCCTTGACATTTTGAGCCATGACTTGGCAGATGGAAAGAAGCTCAAACGATAAAAATAGTAGTATTGACTTCATTCTTAAATGACCTATTAATGTTTTATCTTGTTCAGAAGTTGATGCCATAGTTCTGAATCATTACGTATTTGAAAAACAATGGACAATAGTTTTTCTATGTCTTTTCTTATATTTATGCATAGAAGTTGATTCGGATAATCGTTTAATTGTTCATTCTGTTTATTGTAGAACTTTTGGACTACACAACCGCCACACAAAGGTTTTGCCCAACAAGCAGCACAATACTTATTCTTTCCAAACATTATCCTATTAGATTGTACCTACTCCCTTGCAGCTTTTTGGTATTCGCATTCCTTTTTTCAGTGTGGTCTGAGTAGCAAATTCGAATTCTTAACGACTGCAAAGTTATAAAACTTAAGAATACCGTGATGGTTTATTACAAACTATATGATAGAGAGCAGTATAAATATTGTTATAAAGTTAAACGTTAGTTAATGCTGACATGATGGTCATGATCAAAGCATTATACATAGCTGGTGTGTGATAGGAATGCCGTCAGGTCTTCCTTTATGCGCTTGTAAGGGTCTGATGAGGTAAAGGCCGTGTTCTTCTTCAGCATTGGCATGACAGTCTCCACCGAGCTGTTGTAGCATGACAACTCGTTTCGCCTTTGCGTGCCATGTACGCTTTGCCGCGCTATTTCCTCTTGTCGCTGCCTGATGAGCTTGTCGCACACGCGGTTAAGCATTGGCATCACTACCTTGTCGAAGAGATGATGCCCTTGGATGTAGAGATAAGTGGTTTCGGGCGTCACGCCGAGCCTTCGCAGGTCGTCTTCAAGTTGGTGATAGCTCTCCTTAGCATTAGGATTGGCCTTCTTGAATTGCTGACACCGCTTTGCCACCTTGCTATGTAGAAGGGATATGACGCGTTGGGCGTCGTTCATGTTGAAACTGGTGGTTTCTATAGTGTGCAGGAAGTCGCTCATGGTGAACTCGCCGTAATGGCTTGTGCGGTAATACCAAATGTTCCAGACAAACAGGGGATATATGGCGCGCGAATAATCCTCGAGATACTGTTGCAAATCGAAAATGGCGTGGTCATTGAGAGTCACCGCCACGCACACGTCATGGAGCGAAGGCGCGTAGCATTGCAGGTTCTCTATGGCGTAGGCGTAGGTGTGGAAGATGAAAGGGCTGGAGATGATCTTCCTTGAAGTCTCCGTGGCACCTTGTATGAGGTAGTCGTAGTCGGCATCCACGCAAGCTATGAGCCACTGCCCTGTCTTGCCTTTTAGCGCGCTCATGAGAGCCGCTTTCTTGCCGCGCTCAAGGTTGTTGTCGCGCGTGGGCAGCATGATTTCAAAAAATATCCTGTCGGTCTCAAACTGGCTCAGGATGCTTCTCCAGAAAAACACGTCGTCGTAGCTCTCCACATAAGCCACGACCTTTTTTCTCTGCCGGCGTGGGTTAAGGGAGTTGGCCGCCTGCAGATAAGAAGAGGTGAGGTTGTCCTGGAGACGTTTCATGGCGTTCAGATTGTAATGTCTGACACTTCCGTCACCTTGTCCATCCATCCGTTCATGATCACGGCGGGTGAGTGGGTGGTGAGGATAATTTGCACGTTGGGATTCAGCTCCAGTATGAGGTCGATAAGCTTTTTCTGCCATTCTATGTGTAGGCTCACCTCAGGCTCGTCCATGAAGAGCACGTATGGTTTTTGGTCTTCTACGAGCACGGTGAGCAGTATGGCGAGAATCTGCTTCTCGCCACTCGACAACTGGTATGGCACAAGCGTCTCGCCCATTTGCGAGAAGCTTATCTCATTGTCTGTGCGTACTATTTTCTTACCGGTGTCGGCGAAGAGCGCGTCAATGACGTCCTGGAACCTCTTCTTCGGTTCCGACAGCTTTTGCGCCTCTTCACCCGCCGTGGCCCCGCCTTTCTGCAGCACCTCTATCATGCGGTTGCCGATGTTGACCTGATAGTCGAGATACTTGCGCTGGAGCTTGTAGAGCTGCCAGTCGAGTTCCGTGGTAAGCGAGATGTTCATTTGCGACACCACCTCGGCATTGATAAGCGGGCGGTCAAACGACCTGATGATGTCGTAGCGTATCCAGTTGGCATCCTCTGGACAGACCTTCAGGTGCACGCCTTTAAGCAAGTGGGAATGAAACTCGCCACCGGCAGCAAGTCCTTTCACCACCTTGTTGATTATGGTCGACTTGCCCACGCCGTTGACACCGCTGAGGATGTTAACGCGGCGGTCGAGGTTCCAGAGAATGTGCTTGTGTCCGCTCCAAAGGGCATCAATCTCTATCTGGGTGATAAAATCAGCGTATTTCTGCATGGTGGCAACGTTATGGTTATTATATGCACAAAAATAGCAAAAAAAACAATCGCTTGGTTCTCTTCAACCCATAATTTGTTGTCTCGACAACGTTTTTTATGAAATGTTGGTCTTATGGGTGCACTACATGCTGGTTCAGAACCGAGTAGCCCTTTTGAGGTTAAAAAATAAGCTAAATATTTATCTGGCGTGTGCGCGTTTCAAGTATTTTTCATATATTTGCAAAATAAATTATTAACCATAAATTTTTATAAAGCTATGAGTCAAACTATTTTTATACGTCCGCAAACACGGAAACGCACAGACGGAATTAAAGAAAAGAACAGTTATTTTTTATGCCCTTCAAATACAGTGCTTACAGGAAGGTGCCATTCTGGTGATGAAAACGGCAAAACATGGTACGAATACAGTACGTTGGCAGCTTTTGATGAGAATAATTCTGTCGTTCAAGGAAATATCATTGTCGATGACATTCAATGGTCACCATGGTTGAAAGAGTCTTCTGGAAATGGGTATGACGCTGTTGAGAATCGTGTATTGGTAGGACGCCAACATAATGGTGACGAGAACGGGCAAACCCGATATGCAACGGCCATTATCAAGTTTAACGGTAAAGAAGTAACGCTTGTCAATCAAATAACATCTGATAGCATAAAAGAATCCCGAAATATATGGATCTCTTCCGATGCGAGTCGTTTTATGACCGGCCGTCATCATTCTGGTGATGAGAATGGTCTTACAACCTATTGCCAAGGATATATCATAATCTCATAAATCTCATAAGGACATGAAACTGAAAAAAGCATTCGTTTTGTGTTGTGTTTCTGTTGTCCTGTCGGGATGCATTCCAAGGGACGACAGTCCATATCCCGAGAACTATAGCAAACCTTGTTTCCTAACAAGTAATCCTGCCATAGTTGATCGACATGCGGGAACTTACAATGGGGTGGTTTGCGTACGGACCTCGGATGTCATAATGGACACGCTTTCCGTATGCCATATAACATTTGGTGATCATGATGACATGCACATATGCTCCAATATACCAGTAAGTGCACTTGCAAAGCTTACCACTTCCGACGAGGACAAGGACGCTTTTTATAACTGCAAGGATTCTTTCCTGCTTAAATTGAAATATGGCTTGATAAGATGGCAAGGTAAGGATTCTCTTTACAGCTACAAGATATATGATTGGAAAGGAAGCAAGAATTTTAAAATAGAGAATCATGTTTATCAATTCTTTTTTTTCATAAAAGAAAAGAAAATATATGACCCAAAATTTTATTACGATGAGTTTCCGACTAAAGGATTCTCTTTCAAAAATATTACCATCACAAAAGATGGTGAAGAGATACCGTTGGAAGCCAACAAGGAGCTGACAGTATTAGGCGATTGGCTTTGATGGTATGTGTAAGCTCTAATATTTATGGCTTAGGATACTTCTGAGTCCTTGTCTTGTTTACTCCGTATTTAGATGGTTTGGGGTAGAGTTAAGGCGAATGATAGGAGATGCCGATATCTTTACAAAGCATTAAATAGAAACTCAGCAAAGCATGAATTACAATATCAAAAAAATGGTGGCGGTATCGGCGCGTGCCGTGCTCGCCTTAGTATTTCTCGTTTGCGCATTTCAGACTATTGAGGCGCAAGACCAAACCAAGTCGTTCAGTGTATGTGCCTTGAACGTGGATGGTTTGCCAAACAAGATTCTCGGCACAGACCTCAACCCCTGCCAACGATTGGTTGCTCATTTCACCAAAACAGAAGCAAACGTATAATACTTATGTAGAGCTCTACAACAAGGCAAAGTCGTATCTTGGGAATGAAAGCCTTACTGAAGACGTGCGAACTCGGCTGCAAAGTACCCTTGAATCAACGTCTCATTCATATTATCTTCGCAGTGAGACGGACATTAAAGCTTTAGAGGACATCATTGCGGAAATTGGCCGTATCACGACTGGAGTGAGCACTGTCATGGGAACATAAAAAAGCCACGCCAGTGTTTTTGGCGTGGCTTTTTTATGCTATTATGCTTTGTGTTACGGTTTACTCGGTCACGAAGTTTTTCAGGTCATCGGCCTTGAAGTTCATGACGTAAGCGTGAGAACCTACGCACTCTTCCTCTGCCATGCGCACGAAGACGTTGGCGCTCTTCTCGAACTCCTCGGGATCCTTTGTGGCATCCTTGAGCAGGAGCTGAGAGAGGATGATGTCACCAGTCATGTTGTAGAGGCGACGGCCAAGGAAGTCGTGCTCGGCCTGATCGTTGTCTGCCTTTACCTTGTCCACGGCCTCGGCGTAGAGGTCCACGCACTTGGCAATGCGGTCGAGGAGAGGCTTGACGGCTTCGGAAACCTCCTCAGCGAGCATCTCTTTCATGATGTTGAGGTAGGTGCCGTTGGTGATATAGCGGATGGCCGCCACCACCTGAAGCTGAGTGGTGCCCTCGTAGATGGAGAAGATGCGGGCGTCGCGCAACAGGCGTTGAGCCTTATACTCCATGATGAAGCCTGAGCCTCCATGCACGCTCACGCAATCGTAGGCCGACTGGTTGGCAAACTCGGAAGTCATGCCCTTGCCCAGAGGCGTGAAGGCATCTGCCAAGCGGCTGTATTTCTTCATCTCCTTGCGCTCGTCGCCAGTAAGCTTGCGCTCGCGTGAGATGTCCTCAAGGGTCTTGTAGATGTCCACGTAGCGTGAAGTCTGGTAGAGGATGGCACGGCTTGCGTCGAGCTTGGCCTTCATGCGAGACAGCATGTCGTAGACGGCAGGGAAGTTGATGATGGCCTCGCCAAACTGCTTACGGTCACGTGCGTAGCTCACGGCCTGGTCGTAAGCCTCCTGTTCCAGACCGACGCTCTGTGCGGCGATGCCGAGACGCGCGCCGTTCATAAGGCTCATCACGTACTTGATAAGTCCGAGGCGGCGGTCACCGCAGAGCTCAGCCTTGGCGTTCTTGTAAACGAGCTCGCAGGTTGGTGAGCCGTGGATTCCGAGCTTGTTCTCGATGTGACGCACGTCAACACCGCCGTCGCGCTTGTCGTAGATGAACATAGAGAGGCCGCGACCATCGCGTGTGCCTTCCTCTGAACGGGCAAGCACGAGGTGAATGTCGGAGTCGCCGTTGGTGATGAAACGCTTCACGCCATTGAGCCTCCATGTGCCGTCAGCGTCTTGTGTGGCCTTTAGCATGACGTGCTGAAGGTCAGAGCCTGCGTCTGGCTCGGTGAGGTCCATTGACATTGTCTCGCCAGCGCAAATGCGTGGGATGTATTTGGCTTGCTGCTCAGGAGTGCCAAACTCGTAGAGGGTGTCTATGCAGCTTTGGAGCGACCACACGTTCTGGAAGCCGCTGTCGGCAGCTGAAACGAGCTCGGAGAGCATGGAGAACACCGTCATGGGGAGGTTCAGTCCGCCAAAGCGGCGTGGCATGGTGATGCCCCACAGGCCGGCCTTGCGCGTAGCGTCAAGGTTCTCGTATGTCTTTGAGGCATAAATCATGCGGTTGTTCTCGAGGTGGGGGCCTTCGAGGTCAACGCTCTCAGAGTTAGGCTCGATGATGTTCTTTGCCACCTCGTCGGTGATTTCAACGATGCGCTTGTAGTTCTCGATGGCGTCATCGTAAGAGACGGGAGCGTAGTCGAACTTGTCCTTGTCAGCGAAGTCGCGCTCTTTCAGCTCGACAATACGCTTCATCAAGGGTGAGTCAAGATAATATTGTAGTTTCTTTGCGTCTGTCATTGTTGTATATTTTGGAGAATAAAAGAATTACTTATTATTCTGCTTGTAATATTTGATGAGTTTCGGAACGACTTCCTCCACCGTGCCGGTGATGATGTAGTCGGCAATCTGGTTGATAGGAGCGTCCGGGTCGCTATTGACAGATATGATGATGCCTGAGTCCTGCATACCGGCGATATGCTGAATCTGACCGCTGATGCCGCAAGCGATGTACACCTTTGGATGCACCGTCACGCCTGTCTGGCCCACCTGCCTGTCGTGGTCTACCCATCCTGCGTCCACGGCTGCGCGGCTTGCGCCGACCTCACCGTGAAGCTCCTTGGCAAGCTGGAACAGCATGTCGAAGCCTTCCTTTGAACCTACGCCATAGCCACCTGCCACGACGATAGGAGCGCTCTTGAGGTTGTTCTTGGCAGCCTCTACATGGCGGTCGATTACCTGCACGGCGTATGACAATGGGTTGACATACTTCTTCGGGTCTGGATAGACGACCTCGCCCTTTGCCTTGCCCTGATAGAGAGCTTTCTGCATGACGCCTGAGCGCACCGTAGCCATCTGTGGGCGATGCTCCGGGTTTACGATGGTAGCCACGATGTTGCCACCGAAGGCGGGACGAATCTGGTAGAGCAGGCTGTCGTAATGCTTGCCCGATTTCTTGTCGTCGTATTCGCCAATCTCCAGCTGTGTGCAGTCGGCGGTAAGACCAGAAGTCAGTGATGACGACACCCTTGGGCCAAGGTCACGGCCAATGACTGTCGCTCCCATGAGGGCGATTTGCGGCTGCTCCTCCTTGAAGAGGTTGACCACGATGTCGGTGTGGGGTGCTGAAGTGTAAGGGAAGAGGCCCTCGCCGTCGAAGACGAAAAGCTTGTCCACGCCATAAGGAAGAATCTGGTCTTCCACCTTACCCTTGATGCCTGTGCCTGCCACAATGGCATTGAGCTCCACGCCGAGAGTGTCGGCGAGCTTGCGGCCCTTGGTGAGCAGTTCTTGTGACACCTCCTGTACGGTAGTGCCTTCTATCTCGCAATATACAAATACGTTATTCATTGTCTTAACTACTTATCCAATTATGCTCTCGTCTAACAGTTCTTTTACGAGTCCCTCCACGTCCTCGTCGGAAGCGGTGAGCCTCTTGCTCTCCTTCGCCTGGAAGACGATGTTCTTCACGGCTTTCACCTTCGTGGGCGAGCCTGCCAAGCCACACTGGTCGTAATCGGCGCCGCAGTCGGCGATGCTCCACTGGCCGAGCGTGAGGTAGGGGCGTGTCTCGTAGAGTGAGGCCCAAGGCTCGTCGCCCTTGCGCTCCATCGGGCAAGAGGCGTATTTGTATTTCATCACGAGCTTGGCGTTGCATGGACGTGCTGGCGCGGCTGTTCCGTTTACGGTTACCATCACTGGCAGCGG
>ERZ779829.1177-NODE-1177-length-10333-cov-1.728644_pt1 | contig 10333 bp, 10 predicted proteins | sample MGYA00511562_ERZ779829 | MGnify/ENA primary metagenome ERZ779829 (study PRJEB29588, sample SAMEA2151677) | human gut metagenome | biome: human gut; feature: human-associated habitat; material: faeces | place: Denmark | collected 2008/2010 ... | reverse complement strand
GAAGTGGAAAGAAAGGAAATTATGAAAGAAATAATAGATGAAAAAAACAATAAAATAATAGGTAATATCAATTTAGATAACTCTAAAGTAAAATTTACAGGTAGTAATAATATTTTATATATCAATGATGAAATAACACTAGTAAATTCAAGCATAGATTTTAGAGGAGATAACTCTCTTGTATATTTATGTAAGACAGCAGAAAAAATAACTGTGGATATCAAACTATATAACAATTCTACCATCTACTTTGGAAAGAATATTTGGATAAATAAAGGAGTTAAAATAGTCATATCAGAACAAACTAATTTATTCCTTGGTAATAATTGTATGATAGCTCCTGAATGCTGTATCAGAAGTGCTGATCCACATATAATTTATGATATAAATACTAAAAAAAGAATAAATCAAAGTAAAAGTATTTTTATTGGAGATAATGTATGGATAGCTCAAAGAGTAATGATATTAAAAAATACCAGAATAGGATCAGGAGCAGTAATCGGAGCAATGGCATTAGTTACTAATAAAGAATATAAATCAAATACTATATATGGTGGAAGTCCCGCGAGAAAGATAAAAGAAGGCATATTCTTCATCCATGATGATTGTCATAGATTTTTAGATGAAGATATTAAGAAGTATGAGTATAACGATACTGATAAATATATTTATACTAGAGACAATACCACTATTAAATTTGAAGATATAGAAAATAATTTAAGAGGTACTTCTATTAAAAATAGAGTTGATTATTTAAATAAGATTACTTTAAATAATGATAAGAATAGATTCTATGTAGGTGATTAGAGTAGATAATAATTTGATTAGTTAGGTAAAAAAATGAATTATAAATGTGTTGTAGCAAATAAAGATTTAATTATAATGAAAAGAAATTATAAAAGGCAAACAAAGATTTGCTTTTTTTCTGAATCTGTGCTATAATACCATGCATTAATGGGGGTTATTATGGAATTTGTAAGTAGAGAACATTTTGATACATATTTAAGAGGATTAAAATATTTAGGACAAGGAAGCCAAGGATCCTGCTATTTAAATACTAAAAATAATACTGTATATAAAGTATTTAATGATTATTTTGATGAAGAAGATGCAGGATATACAGAAGACTTTTTATTAAGATTTAGTAATATAAAAAATAGTACTTTTATATGGCCTAATAATGTTATCAAAGTAGCGGGTACAATAGTGGGTTATACTATGCCATATAAAAGAGCAAAAAACTTATGTAATATAAATCCATTACAAGTAAATCTAGATAAATTGGAGGAAGCTACTATAAAAGCAGAGAAAGATGTAAAAACATTAACAGATAATGAAGTAAGATTATATGATGTTAGATATAATATTTTATATAATAATGGTAAGATGTATGTTATAGATACATTAGAATATGGAAACAGAAAAGTATCTTATGAAGAAAACAGAATGACTATAGATGATGAATTAATGTTATTTCTCGTAGATAATTATTTTGAAGAATTTGTAAAAAATGATAAGTTACTAAACGCAATGTATAGAGAATTTGAAGTAAGAGGAGTAGACTTCTTAAAAGTATTTAGAAATAAACTTAGTGAATATGTAGGTAAGGATATAACTAAATTAAATGAAGTTAAACACTTAGTAAGAAAAAATAATAGTCACATTTATCAAAGAGGATGTGATATAGAAGGTATATAATATATCTTCTTTTTTTTTATAACATTATTGACAGTAAAATACATATATGATATATTGAAAAAGAAATAATATATGCTAATCAGTTAGGAAAGTGAGATAATAAAATGGTAAAAAATTATAAAGTGATAACCCTATGTGGTTCTACTAGATTTAAAGATGAATTTTTAAGAGTTCAAAAAGAACTAACCCTAAAAGGAAATATCGTAATTTCGGTAGGATTATTTGGTCATTCTGGTGATAGTGAAGTTTGGGAAAATATGGACGAAGGGACACTTACTAAGACGAAAGAAATGTTAGATGATATGCATAAGAGAAAAATTGATATGGCTGATGAAATATTTGTAATAAATGTAGGTGGCTATATTGGAGATAGTACAAAATCAGAAATAGAATATGCCAAAGCACATGGTAAAAAAGTAAACTATCTTGAAAGTAAGTAATTAGATGAAAGCTTTATGAAAGAGATAGAAATACTTGTCGAAGAAAAGATAGAGTAAAAGAAATATTAAATAGTTTTAATTATATAGGCTTAAATAAAGTAGTTGATGAATATTATTATGATCCTAAAAGAAATACCCTAAAACCTAGTAAAGAAGATGAACTATATCACTGTCTTAGACTTAGAACTAAAAATAATAAGCATTATATCACTTATAAAGATATAATGATAAGTGGTTATATTCAAATGGATATGAGACAGAAGTAGAAAAAATTGATATGTTAAAAGAAATATTTAATAAAATAGGACTAGTAAAGTTTATAGAGATGGAGTAATTGGTATGTCAAAAGAAGAAAATGTAGTTAAGTATTATGCTATTTGCAATAGACTAAAAAATGTTATTAGAAAAGGCTGGAAACTATGGAATGTTCAAAGGGATAGACTTGAGAGTGTTGCTGAGCATATTTTTAGTACTCAAATGCTTGCTATTGCTATGAAGCATGAATATCAATATGATGTTGATATTATGAATGTAGTATTTATGCTAGCAATTCATGAGTTGGGAGAAGCTATTATTGATGATCTAACACAATTTGAAATAAATGAAAATGATAAAGAAAAAATAGAACATGCTGCGGTACACGAGATATTATCTGGTATATTAGATGGAAAACAAATTGAAGAATTATTTTTAGAATTTGATTCACATAGTACCAAGGAGGCTTTTTTCGCTTATCAATGTGATAAACTAGAATGCGATTTGCAAAGTAAGATATATGATGAAGAGGGATGCGTTGATTTAACTAAGCAAGATGGTAATTTTGTAATGAATAATTCCATAGTAAAAAGATTACTTGACAATGGTGAACCATGGTCTACAATGTGGCTTAAATATGGCCAGGAAATGTATCCATACGATGATAATTTCAAGGCAGTATCTAATTATGCTATAAAAAATAAGATAAAGAAATAAAGTAAGATTTTCCTTAGAAAGTCTCTTTTTTTGTATATAAAACTTCCTTAAAAATATTCATTCTTTAAGTAAAATCATATCACTTCATCAAAATAAAAAAACAGTTGTAACAAAAAAAGGTTGACAAGCATACCATATTATGATATATTTAACTTGAATTTAAAGAAAGGAGTGGAAGAAATGGTAATTTTTGTAAATAAAATAAAATTAAATTCAAATGTTTTTAATAATACTAAGATAGTTTTTGATAAAAGTGGGGAATTACTATGTTTTCCACAAGCTTTATAACTTTATAGAGTAAAAATATAAAAAATAAAATAAAAAAACACTAGACTACTTAGAATTATTAAAGTAGTCTTTTATTATGGAGGAATGAATATGAAGAAAAATTTAAAAGAATTCATACCTCTAATAAAACTAGTTAAAGAAGATTTAAATAAAATCATTCTTGCTAGCATAGTTATATTTATATCAGGAATAACAGATATATTTACTGGATATCTAAATGGTAAAGTAGTTGAAGCAATTACTAGTTTAGATATAAAGAAAGCACTTATCTTTCTCGGAGTATACTTCATACTAGAAATAACAATGGATGGAATAATACTACATAAAGCAAATTCTGTATTATACAAAGAAGAAAGTAAATTAACAAGAAAATTAGGCTTTAATACTTATAAGAAAGCCTTAAACTTACCTGCTGAAGCATATGAAAAACTATCCAGCGGAGAAGTAATAAACAGAATAACAAATGATGCTGATACCTTAAGTTTTACCTTTGGTAGAATTCTAAAGATGGTATCATCACTTATAGCGTCCTCTATAGTATTAATCTACATATTTATAAATTCCTATATTATAGGACTAGAAATAATACTAATAATGTTAATATTATTCTTAATACTAAAGAAGTATAATCCATTACTAAAAAATATACATAAAGAAAGAAAAGGTAAGCAAGATGAATTTACCTCTTTAACAAATGAATCCATTAGAGGTATAAGAGAGATAAAGACTCTTGGAGTAAAAAATAATTTAATTACTAATATGATAGAACTAATAAAAGATATATATAAGAAGTCAGAGGAAGAAATAGATATGCAAAAGAGTTTCAATATCAAAACAAGTTTTCTAAAGTCAGTATTAGAATGTATGGTCTTTGCTACTTGTGTAATACTTTTATATTATCATAAGATATCACTAACATTCTTTATAGCTATGACTTATTACATATATAGATATACATGGTTACTTGAGGATATAAATGATCTAACTCAAAACTATCAAAAACTTAGTGTATCAATATCCAGAGTAAATGATATCTTAGAAAATAGACTATATGAAGATGAGAAGTTTGGTAATAAAACTCTAAATGATATAAAAGGAACTATAGAATTTAAAAAAGTTTACTTTTCATATCCTGATGAAGATAATATATTAAAAGACTTTAATTTAGAATTAGAACCAAATAAAAAGATAGCTATTGTAGGTTCTTCAGGACAAGGAAAGAGTACATTATTTAATTTAATTACTAGAATATTTGATCCTAATAAGGGAGAAATAGATATTGATGGTATAAATATTAAAGATCTAACTGAAGAAGACTTAAGAAAAAATATATCAATAATTAGACAAGAACCGTTTGTCTTTAATAGAACTATCAAAGAAAACTTTAAAATAATAAATGATAAGATAACATTATCAAAAATAAGAGAATGTACTAAATTAGCCTATTTAGATGATTATATTATGTCCCTACCTAAGAGGTATGATACTGTTTTAGGAGAAGGTGGTGTAAATTTATCAGGAGGACAAAAACAAAGACTATCTATAGCTAGAACATTATCTAAAGGAAGTAAGATAATATTATTTGATGAAGCAACATCTGCTTTAGATAATAAGTCTCAAGAATATATTAAAAAGACTATTGATAATTTGGTAAAAGATCATACTATTGTAATAGTGGCTCATAGGTTATCTACGATAATAGATGCTGATATTATCTTTGTCGTGGATAATGGTAAAGTAGTATCTTCTGGTACTCATAATGAATTATTAAAAACAAGTGATATTTATAAAAATTTATATGAAACAGAATCTTTAAATTCATAATTAAAGGAGTATTAATATATTGGTACTTCTTTTAGTTTGTCCTCTTAAGCCTGTAGTCTTAAGAGGCAAAATAAAGTCTTAAATATAAGTCTTTATTTTGAACAATTTTGGTAAGAAAAATACTTGAGAGAATTTTGATTGATTTTGAAAATATAAATAAATTATAACAAAATACTTGACAATTATAAAAATAAATTATATATTTAATGCAAGTGAGGAGATATAAATAACAAATTTATTATAAGCTATCTCGGGTGTAAAAGCCTACACGTGATGTAAAAATAAAGCACGGAGTCACTATTCTTATATGGAATAGTTACCTCCTGTTTTTTTTTTATATTAGAAAAATAATATAATAAAGGAAGGTGAAAAGATGAAAAACATAGGTACAAAATTATTAGAAACAAATAGGTTAATACTTAGAAGAGCAAATCTTGATGACGCTAGTGCAATGTTTAAAAATTGGGGAAGTGATCCAAAAGTATCTAGATATGTTACTTGGGAAACTCATAAAACAGTAGCGGATTCATTAAGATTTTTAGTATTTCTTTGTGATAACTACAATACAGATAATTTTTATAACTGGATAGTTGTAGAAAAGAGTACTGATACTCCAATCGGAACAATAGGTGTAGTGGGTGTTAATCCAAAATATAATACCACTGAAATAGGATATTGTTATGGTGCTAAATGGTGGTGTAAAGGTTATGCTACAGAAGGCTTTAAAAGAGTAATTAAGTTTCTTTTTGAAGAAGTAGAAGTAGAGACAATATATGCTGAACATTTAGAAGCAAATCCTGCGAGCGGTAGAGTAATGGAAAAATGTGGACTGACTTATGAAGGAACATTAAGAGGTAGAATTCTTGATAAGATAAGTAAGAAGAATGAAGACATTAAGAGTTACAGCATAACAAGAGAAGAATATTTTAAATAGGAGGTAAGAAATGAAACAAATGATATTACCGGATTATAATAATAGTATAGTTAATCTTATGAGTAGTATAAGAAAATATTTTGATTTAGATTACGAAGGAAATACTCTTGATATAGTAGATACTTTATTAAAGAAGAATAATCCTAAGAATGTAGTAGTTATTTTATATGATGGTATGGGTTCAAGATTGGTAAAAAGAAATTTAGATAGTAATAGTTTTCTAAATAAGAATATGATTTCTGAATTATCTACAGTAGTACCATCTACGACAACAGCCGCAACTACATCAGTATTAACTGGATTATATCCTAATAGCCATGGTTATTTGGGATGGGATATGTACTATGAAAAAGAGGATAAAGTAGTAACAATGTTTACTAATAATATAAAGGATACTGATATAAAAGTATTTGACTATAATATTGCTAAGAAGTATTTTCCATATGAAACAATAACTGATAGTATAAATAAGAATGGAAAATACTTCTCAAATATTGTATCTCCTGTTGGAGGAGATATATATAGTGAAAATAATATAGATGAAATGTTTACTAAGATAGAAAATAATCTAAATAAAAAAGAAAAAAATTATATTTATGCTTATTATACTAATCCTGATAGTATTATGCATCATACTGGTACTGATAGCAATGAGACTATAGAATGTTTTAAGATGATTAATGATAAAACAGAATCTTTTAGTAGTAAATTAAAAGATACTATGCTTATTGTAATTGCAGATCATGGTCATATTAACTGTGATGAAATATTACTTGAAGATTATCCAGATTTATATAATTTACTTGATGGAGATACTTGGATAGAACCTAGAATGTGTGCTTTTAAGATAAAGAATGGCATGGATGAAGAATTTAAATATTTATTTAATAAGTATCTTGGAAAATACTTTGTGCTAAAAAGTAAGAAAGAAATAATAAGAGAAAAATTATTTGGAATAGGTAAAGATAATAAATATTTTACTTCCTCACTAGGAGACTATCATGCTCTAGCGGTATCTGATAAATATTTAAGATACCGAAGAGGCTGTCCAATACATATTTCTACACACGCTGGCTTTACTATAGATGAAATGAAAGTACCACTTATAATTGTTGTTAGAGGACATTAGGTTCTCTTTTTAAATTATAATGTAAAGAAAAGTAAATAATATTGTAAGTAAAATATTCCTTATGATATAATAAAAATATAATGATAGGGAGGTACTTATGAATAAGAAGAAAAATAATAAAAAAGGGTTTGATAATGAGAAATATGTAAAGACACAAATAGAGACTATAAAGAAAAGAATTAAACTGTTTGATAATAAATTATACTTAGAGTTTGGTGGTAAATTATTTGATGATTATCATGCTAAGAGAGTATTACCAGGATTTGAATTAGATTCTAAAATAAGACTACTAAAAGAGTTAAAAGATGATACTGAGATGATATTTTGTATTAATGCTAATGATATAGAAAGAAAGAAGATTCGTGCTGATTATGGGATAAGTTATGATGAAGAAGTAATAAGATTAATTCATATCTTTAGAAATCTTAAAATAGATGTTAATAGTGTAGTAATAACTTTATATAATGGTCAGTCTAGTGTAAGTAAATTTAGAAAAAGACTAGAATCACTTGGAGTAAAATCTTATATTCATACTTATACTAAGGGATATCCAACAGATGTAGAGGTAATAGTAAGTGAAGAGGGTTATGGAGCTAATCCTTATATAGAAACCACTAAACCACTAGTGGTAGTTACTGCTCCTGGTCCTTGTAGTGGTAAACTGGCTACTTGTCTATCACAGTTATATCATGAGTATAAAAGAGGAGTGAAAGCAGGATATGCTAAGTTTGAAACTTTTCCAGTATGGAGTCTACCTTTAAAACATCCAGTTAATATGGCCTATGAGGCTGCTACTGCAGATTTAAAAGATAAGAATATGATAGATTCATTTCATTTAGAAGCTTATGGAATTAGTGCAGTAAATTATAATAGAGATTTAGAGGTATTTCCAGTATTAAAAAATATCTTAAGTAAAATAACTGGAGAAGATATATATAAATCTCCAACTGATATGGGAGTTAATTCAATAGGAGAATGTATAACTGATGATGATATAGTGAGTATGGCCGCTAAAAAGGAAATAATAAGAAGATATTATAAAGCTCTTGTAGAAGTTAAAACTGATGATATTGATCCAGAAGTACCTCAGAGAATTAAATTACTTATGAACGAACTTAATATTAGTGATAATTTAATTAAGGCTATAAATAGGGCTAGAGAGAAAGAAGAAGAATCTTCTTCTAAAGTAATAGCTTTAGAAATTACTCCTAATGTTATTATAACTGGTAGAGAGACAGAACTACTGACTCCAGCGGCTAGTTTAATATTAAACTCTATAAAATATTTAACTGATATTCCTGACGAGATAGATTTGTTATCTCCAGGAGTATTAAAGCCTATTCTTGATTTGAAAAAGAATGTCTTATCTAACAAACAGATACTTAATTTGAATGATGTCTTGATATCTTTATCAATATGTTCAGTAACTAATCCTACTGCTAATAAGGCTCTTAAGAATATAAATAAACTAAATGGATGTGATGCTCATGCTACTTTTATTGTGGAAAAGTCTGATCTTGATTTACTTAGAAGTTTAGGTATTAATTTGACTTGTGATCCGGTATTTAATAGTGAAAAATTAATTTAATTATATCCCCTTAAGCCTAGGTCTTAAGGGGCAAAAGGAAGCCTAAAGTCTTCCTTTTGAAGTATATTTTGACAATTATATATATAACTGCTATAATATAAGATACTTTTTGGGGGATTTATATGATAGCGTATACTGAAGATAAAAAAAGATATAATCTTGATACTGATAATTTTATAGATGAAGGAGAATATGGCAGAGTATATTTAACTAGTAATAATAAATGCTTAAAAATATTCAAACAGTCTATATCTAGAAAAGATAAAATGAGTTTTGATGAAGATGTCTTTAATATAATTAGAAAGTTAAAACCTAAGAATATTTATACACTAGGTGATTTATATTATAATAAATCATTAACTAGAATATTAGGTTACTTATCTGAATACTATTCAAAAGAGGATATAAATATATTAACTATGCCCGTAGATTATACTTTTGATAATTTATGTTCTCTATATGATTCATTTGTTTTACTTTCAGAATATAATATACGAATAAGTGATACTTGCACGCAAAATGTAATTTTAAATAATAATGGTATAACAATCATAGATACAGACTTTTATTATATTGATGCTAATAGTAATAAGTTAGCAATAAAAAAGAGTAATATATATGATTTGGGAGAATTATTTTCTTGGATATATATGAATTCTTTAAAAGAAACAGACTTTAATAAAAGAAGTGCAATGATTGATAAAATAGAAAAATTATTTATACCAATAGGTACTTTTGGAGTAGAACCAGTAATTAAAAAATTAATAAAATACAAATATCCAATAGATTATTTACAAAAAAGATGATATACTTATAAAGTAGTGTAGGTGATCATATTGGAATTATTAAGAGTAGTGGATAATAATGGTAATGATACTAATGAAATATTAGAAAGAGAAGAACTTCATAATAGGGGTAAACTGCATAATGAAGTAACTATTTATATTATAAATAATAAAAAAGAAGTATTATTACAAAGAAGAAGTAAAAATAGAAGATTCTGTCCTAATATGCTTGGAGTTATCGCAGGACATGTAAGCTATAATGAAACTCCTCTTGTTTGCGCAGGAAGAGAAATAAAAGAAGAAGTAGGAGTAAGAATAAATAAAAATAATATTCATCCTCTATATGATAGATACTTAGTCAAAGAAAGATTTAATAATCATTTTATGTATCCATTCTATGCTGTATGTAATAAAGAGGCAAGTGAATTCAAAGTACAGAAAGAAGAACTATCTTATGTAAAATGGTATAGTATTGATAAAGTAATTGAAATGATAAAAGAAGGAAATAAAGAACTGGTATTTAAAAAAGAGGAGATACCACTTTTTGAAAAATTAAAAAATATTGAATTATAGTATTGAAATATTTGAAAATTATGCTATAATCTAGATATAAATGTTGATGAGGACATTATTTATATATTTAATTATTTAGAGAGTTACTGATTGGTGAAAAGT
>ERZ779829.1169-NODE-1169-length-10404-cov-4.214997_pt1 | contig 10404 bp, 7 predicted proteins | sample MGYA00511562_ERZ779829 | MGnify/ENA primary metagenome ERZ779829 (study PRJEB29588, sample SAMEA2151677) | human gut metagenome | biome: human gut; feature: human-associated habitat; material: faeces | place: Denmark | collected 2008/2010 ... | reverse complement strand
TATTTACTATATCATGGTATTTAATATTAAATACTTATATATTCATTATAACAAATACTAAAAATACTAAATTACTTTATATAATAGAATGTATCATACTTATAATATTATCGATAATAATTACATTATCTAAGAATAGTATATTAGTACTTGCTATATCAATATTAACTATAAATATTGTTTCATTGATACAAGTAATATTAAATCATAAAATAATAAAAGTTACTAAATCAAATAGTATTTATTCTATATTAATATTATTATTTGTATTAACTATATTACAATTTAAATTTACTAGTGTTTTAGTACCAACAACTATAATGTTATTCATAACGTATTTAATATATATGTATATTGAAAGTCCTTCTATAAAAGAATATAATATCATAAATGAATTAAGAGTTAATGCATTAAAGAAAGATATGAATAAAACTAATTTCTTAAGTAATATATCTCATGAATTAAGAACACCACTTACATCAATAATTAATTCTATAGAATATATGAGTATGCATACTGATAATTTATCAAATGAGATAAAAGAAAGTATAAATGATCTTAATGATGCCTCTTCTTCATTATTAGATTTAGTTGGTAATGTTATAGATATAAATAAGATAGAAAATAAAGAACTAGAATTAAAAGAAAAGAATTATGATATAAGAAAAGAAGTAGAAAGATTAATACTATTAAATAAGAAAATGTCTAGTAAAAAAGATGTAGTATTTAAATATTCAATATCTGAAAATACTCCGAATGTTTTATATGGAGATAAGACTAAAATAAAAGAAATAATAAATAATTTACTTACTAATGCATTTAAATATACTGATAAAGGAACTATTACTTTAACAATAAATAGTGTTATTGAAAATAATATATGTAATTTACAAATAGAAGTAAAAGATACTGGAATAGGTATTAAGAGTGAAGACTTAAATAAGATATTTAGTAAAAAAGGTATAGATAATGATATTAACAGTGATGTTGATAGAGATGGTATAGGATTATTAGTATCAAAAGATTTAATATATTTAATGAATGGTACTATTAATGTAAGAAGTTATTATGGCAGCGGTAGTGTATTTAGTATAGAAATACCACAAAAAATATCAAATGTAGTAGATAATAATTCTAATGATAACAATATTACATATGATAATAAAACTATATTACTTGTTGATGATGATGAACTTAATAATAAAGTTTTATCTAGATTACTTTCTAAATATAATATAAAATTATCGACATGTAAAAATGGTAGTGAATGTATTGATAAAATAAATAATAATGAAAAATATGATCTTATATTTATGGATATAATGATGAAAGATATGAATGGTGTTGATACATTAAAAGAATTAAAAAATATAAATAATTTTAATACTAAGGTCATAGCTTTTACTGCTGATGCTCTTACTTCATCTAAAGACAAATATATAAAATATGGATTTGATGGTTATATTTCTAAGCCATTTAAAAAAGAAGATTTAGAAAAAATACTTAATGATAATTTAATAAATAATAAATAATTTTATAGAATAGAATATATTTAATTATTTTATGATAATTAAATAAGATTTGACAAACTAATTTAATGAATGTATAATTAGGTCATAAATCTTTGATGTGGAGAAGTAATATATAGATGTTTTAAAGAGAGTTAGTGATTGGTGAAAACTAATAAACTATATATATGAATAACACCACTGAGTGGAATATTGAACTAGTAGTAAGTATTCCCGGGAAACCGTTATAATAATTAAGTTAAATAAGGGATGGTAATCGTCATTATGACTCCTTTTACCATCTCTTTTTATTTTAGGAAAGGAAGATGAAATATATGGATGTTAAAGATTTATTTAGAAAAATAGAAGACTACGAAAATAAAGATGTAGTATTAGAAGGTTGGGTTCGTAATAATAGAAATCAATCTAATTTTGGATTTATTGATTTTAATGATGGAACATATTTTCAAAATTTACAACTTGTATATGATAAAGAATTATCTAATTTTGATATGATTAGTAAAATTAGAGTAGGTTCAGCTATAAGAGTTAATGGAACAATAATTAAATCACAAGGTAGTGGACAAAGTCATGAAATGAAAGTTAAAAATGTTGAAGTATTAGGTGACTGTCCTGAAGATTATCCAATTCAACCTAAAAGACATACAAGAGAATTCTTAAGAGAACTAGCATACTTAAGACCAAGAACAAACTTATTTAATGCAGTTTTTAGAGTAAGAAGTGTAGCTGCTCATGCTATACATGAATATTTTCAAAGTAATAACTATGTATATTTTCATAGTCCAATTATAACAGGAGCAGATTGTGAAGGATCAGGACAAATGTTCAAAGTAACAACTCTTGATATGAATAATCTTCCTTTAGGGGAAGATAAGAAAGTTGATTTTAAGAAAGATTTGTTTGGTAAACAAACATATATAACAGGCTCTGGTCAACTTCATGGAGAAACTTTTGCTCTTGCATATAAAAAAATATATACATTTGGTCCAACAATGAGAACTGAAAACTCAAATACAAAAACACATGCTAATGAATTCTGGATGATTGAACCTGAAATAGCATTTTGTGATATGAATGGAATAATGGATATAGAAGAAGAAATGTTGAAATTTATTATCAAGTATGTAATGGAAAGATGTCCACTTGAAATAGATTTCTTTGATAAATTTGTAGAGAAAGGACTTAAAGATAAATTAAATAAAGTATTAAATAGTAAATTCGTAAGAATTACTCATCATGATGCTATAACTTTATTAAAAGAAGCAAAAGTTGACTTTGAATTTAAACCAGAATATGGCGAAGATATTGCCAAAGAACATGAAAAATATATTACAGAACACTTTAATGGTCCAGTATTTATAACAGACTGGCCAAAAGATATTAAAGCGTTTTATATGAAATTAAATGATGATAATAAAACAGTAGCTGCAGTAGATTTAGAAGTACCAGGTTCTGGAGAATTAATTGGTGGAAGTCAAAGAGAAGATGATTATGATAAACTAATTAATAGAATGAAAGAAATGAATATACCACTAGAAAACTTAGATTGGTATACAAATCTTAGAAGATTTGGAGGCTGCTATCACGCAGGATTTGGTCTTGGATTTGAAAGATTAATAATGTATCTAACAGGTATTGAAAACATAAGAGATGTAATACCTTATCCAAGAACACCTAATAACTGTGACTACTAAAAGGAGGAACAGTGAAAATAAATAAATATCGTACAATCATGATTAGTGATATAGAAAACGATATGGTAGGAAAAGAAATAATAGTTAGTGGTTGGGTACAAAATATAAGAGATCATGGTGGAGTTTTATTCCTTGATTTAAGAGATACAAGTGGAGTATTACAAACTGTATCAAATGATGACTCTATATTTAAAGGCCTAGCTAAAGAAACAGTTATAAGATTAAAAGGTATACTTCGTAAAAGAGATGAAGATACTATAAATAAAAAAATTAAAAGTGGAGAAGTGGAATTATTAATAAGTGAACTTGATGTACTTGGAGAGTCACTTCATGAATTACCATTTGAAATAATGTCTAGTAAGCAAGTAAGTGAAGATGTTAGACTTAAATATAGATATTTAGATATGAGAAATGATAAAGTAAAAGATAATATATTACTTAGAAGTGAAATACTACATTTCTTAAGAAATAAAATGTATGATTTAAGTTTTACTGAAGTGCAAACACCTATACTTACTGCATCTAGTCCAGAAGGAGCAAGAGATTTTGTTGTTCCAAGTAGAAACTTTAAAGGTAAATTCTATGCTTTACCACAAGCTCCACAAATATATAAAGAATTATTAATGGTAGGTGGAATAGATAAATATTTTCAAGTAGCACCTTGCTTTAGAGATGAAGATGCTAGAAGTGATAGAACATTAGAGTTTTACCAACTTGATCTTGAAATGAGCTTTGTTACTGAAGAAGATGTTCTTCTACTTGGAGAAGAAATATTTCATTCAGTATTCACAAAGTATAGTGATAAAAAAGTTTCACCTAAACCATTTAGAAGAATAAGTTACAATGATTCAATGGAAATGTATGGAACAGATAAGCCAGATTTAAGAAACCCACTTATAATAAAAGATATAAGTAAGATACTTGAAAATACTACATTTGGTCCATTTAAAAGTTCGATTATAAAAGCAATAGTTGTAGATGATATAGGAGATAAATCAAACTCATGGTTCAATGAAATAGTGGATTATGCGTCATCTATTGGAATGCCAGGTATAGGATATTTAACACTTACTAAAGATAAAACATTTAAAGGGCCTATAGATAAATTCTTAAATGATACAGAAAGAAAAGATTTAATAGAATTTTTATCTATGAAAGAAAATTCAGTAGTATTCTTTATTGCTAATAAGAATAAAAAAGTAGCTCAAAAGTTCTCAGGTCAAATAAGAACATATCTTGGAAACAAACTTAACTTAATAGATGAAAATAGAATAGAATTATGTATTATTAATGACTTTCCAATGTTTGAATATGATGAGAAACTTAGAAAATATGAATTTTGTCATAACCCATTTAGTCTTCCACATGAAAGCAATATAGAGTATAATAAAGATAACATGGATGAAATACTAGCTTATCAATATGACTTTGTATGTAATGGTAATGAGATGGCAAGTGGAGCAATAAGAAATAGTAATGTTGAATCACTTATAAAAGGGTTTGAAGCAGTAGGCTATAAAAGGGATGAAGTTGAACGTAAATTTCAGTCATTAATAACTGCATTTAAATATGGATGTCCACCTCATGGAGGTATGGCTCTTGGAATAGATAGAATTATTATGATATTAAAAGATGAATCAAACTTAAGAGAAGTACAAGCATTTCCAGTAAGTACTAGTGGTCAAGATCTTATGATGGGAAGTCCTAGTACATTAGAACCAAAGCAATTAGAGGAGCTCGGTATTAAGATAAAGGAGGAATAATAATGAGTAATTTCACAAAAGAAATGATAGATGATTATGCTGATAAATTACTTATAGGATTAACAGAAGAAGAAAGAACTAATATACAAGAAGAATTTGATGAAATAGAAAAAAATATGGATTTAATAAATGAAATACCAAATATTAAAGACACTGAACCACTTAGTTATCCATATGATTCTTATATAGAAGAATTAAGAAGTGATGATGAGGTACTGGATGAAATACCTATTGAAGATTTACTTAAGAATTGTGACCAATATGAAGGTAGAGAAGTAGAAGTACCAAAGGTGGTGGGATAATGATAACTAAAAATATTAAAGAATTACATGAAGATTTATTAAATAAGAAAATTACTTCAAAAGAACTAGTAGACGAATCATTAAAAAAATGTCATAGTATACAGGAAGCAACTAATTCATTTGTAACTATAATTGATGATGCGAAAGAAAGAGAAGTAACAGAAGAACTTGTAAGTGGTATACCTTTTGGAGTAAAAGATAACTTTTCTACTAAAGATATTTTATCAACAGGAAGTTCTAATACATTAAAAGATTATGTTCCATTCTTTGATGCGACAGCAGTACTTAATCTTAAAAATAAAGGTGCTGTTCCAGTTACAAAAACTGTTCTTGATGAACTTGGAATGGGAGGAACTGGTACTACAGGACATACAGGCATTGTACATAATCCCTGGGATACTAGTAGAATGACAGCAGGAAGTTCAGCAGGAAGTGCAGCATCTGTCGCATGTGGATGCTATCCATTCGCTCTTGGAAGTGATACAGGTGACTCAATACGTAAGCCAGCTGCATACTGTGGAATAGTTGGTTATAAGCCTACATATGGAATGATATCAAGATATGGACTTTTCCCATTTGCTTGCTCTCTTGATACAGTTGGCGTATTATCAAGAAGTGTAGAAGATGCAGCTATCGCAGTAGATGCTATGAAAGGAAAAGATCCTAAAGATATGACATCTTGGGATTCAAGTGATATTGAATTATATAAAAGTTTAAATAAAGATGTTAAAGGTAAAAAATTATTCTATATTAAAGAAATAACTGATATAGATAATTATAAAAATTCTAGTGAAGAATTAAAAAATCATTTAGAAAATTTTAATAAAACAATAGAACTTTGTAAAAAACTTGGTATGGAAGTATATGAAGAAAGTGTTGATAAAAAGTTATTAGATGCAGTTCCATCAGTTTATGTAGTGTTATCTTGTGCAGAAGCAACAAGTAATATGTCTAACTTAACTGGAATTAGTTTTGGTCCAAGAGGTGAAGGTGAAACTCCATTTGAAATAATGAAAGATCACAGAACTAAAGGATTTAGTCCACTTATTAAAAGAAGATTTGTAATTGGTTCTTATGTACTTCAAAAAGAAAACCAAGAAAAATATTTCATAAATGCTAAAAGAGTAAGAAGACTTATTGTTAATAAAATGAACGAATTATTTAGTAAATATGATGGACTTATTTTACCTGTAGGTAGTGGTCCTGCTAAACCTATAGAAGACTCCAAAAATAAATTATCAAGTTCAAATAATATTTTAGAAGATCACTTACAAATAGGTAACTTTGGTGGATATCCATCAATAACAATACCAAATGGATTTATAAATAATCTTCCAGTTGGAGTAAATATAACAGGTAAAGTTAAGGATGATATAAATGTTTTAAATATTGCATACGCTCTTGAAAGTAATATGGAATATAAAAATCAAATTGCAAAGGAGGTGTTATAATGTCATATAAGGCAGTAATAGGACTAGAATTTCACTGTGAAATGAAGTCAAATACAAAAGTATTTTCACCATCAAGCAATAGTTTTAGTAAAAGAGCTAATTCAAATGTAGCACCACTTGATATGGCATTTCCAGGCACACTTCCAGTTGTTAATAAAACATGTGTCAAAAAAGCAATAATGATGGCTTCAATATTGAATTGTAAAATACCTGAATATATGGAATTTGATAGAAAGAACTATTATTATCCAGATCTTCCAAAGGGATATCAACTAACACAATTCTTTAATCCAGTTGGAGTAAACGGTAAAATAACTATAGATGTAAAAGGCACTAAAAAAGAAGTATTAATTCATGATATACATTTAGAAGAAGATGCTGCTTCACTTGATCACTATTATAATACTTCAACAATAGATTATAATAGAGCAGGCGTACCTCTTTTAGAACTTGTAACAGAGCCATGTTTACATAGTGCAGATGAAGCACTAGCATTCTTAGAACATGTTAAAAGTATTTATGAATATACTGATATATCAGAATGTGATACTAAAAAAGGACAAATAAGAGCCGATGTAAATGTATCAATAATGAATGAAAATGATACTTGCTTTGGTACAAAAGTTGAAGTTAAAAACGTAAATAGTTTTGATGCGATTAGAAAAACAATAGAATATGAAATTAAAAGACAATCAGAACTAAAAGATGCAGGACGTTATGATGAAGTAGTACAAGAAACAAGAAGATGGGATGACGAAAGTGGTACTACTATCCATATGAGAAGTAAAGCTGATGCGATAGATTATAAATACTTCACAGAACCAAATATTCCAAGATATAAAATATCAAAAGAATTAATAGAAGAAATTAAATCACAAATACCAATGCTAGGGGGTGAAAGAAAAGAAAAATATATGAATGAGTATGGACTTTCAGAATATGATGCAAACGTACTTACTAAAAATAAAAAAGTATCAGATTACTTTGAAGAATGCATTAAAGATAAATGTGATCCTAAAATGGCATGTAACTGGATAACAACAAGATTACTTGGTGAAATAAATAAGAGTGAAGACATAACAATAGACAATATATTTATAAGACCAAACATGATAGTAGAATTAATAACTCTTGTAAATGATAAAAAAATATCATCAGATCAAGCTAAAAAAGTATTTACTAAAATGCTAGAAGAAAAACTAACTCCAAAAGAAATAGTTAAAAAATATGATATGGAAGTAATAGAAGATTCATCATTTATAGATTCTCTTGTAGATGAAGTAATAAGTGAAAATGAAAAAGCAATTATAGATTATCATAACGGAAGAACTAATATGTTAGATTACCTAGTTGGTCAAGTAATGAAAAAATCAAAAGGAAAAGCAAATCCAGTTGAAGCAAAATCTAAAATGTTAGAAAAAATTAAATAATGTAATACTTAGTCATATGATTAGGTATTTTTAATGTAAAATTTACATATAATTACTATAAATAATATTCAATATAAAACAATATGATATAATTTAGATGGAGAATGTATATGAAAAAGAAAAAAAGTAAAATGTTAAGAAATTTATTATTTTTTGTGATATTTGCTGGTATTTCAGTAATAGCATTTAATTATTTTAATGTGTATGACAAGATATTAGAATATACTATGGAAAATGGAATCAATATTGGTAATATTTATGTGGTTAAACCTAAGGTTAAGATAATTGATGAAGATTCTAAAACTAGACCTATCGCAGTATCAATTAATAACAATCATGATGCTTATCCACATGCTGGACTACAGGATGCATATCTTGCATACGAACTTATCGCAGAAGGTGGAATCACAAGAATAATCGCACTTTTTAAAGACCAAGCAACTAAAAAGATAGGTTCTGTTAGAAGTGCAAGACATTATTTTTTAGATTATGTTCTTGAAAATGATGCTATATTTGTTCATTATGGGCATTCACCACAAGCATTAAATGATATAAAAAGTTTAAAGATTAACAATATAAATGGTATGTATGATGCTAAAGGATTTTTTAGAGATACTTCACTTCATAGAGCATATGAACATACTGCATTTACATCAATGGATAGAATTAATAAGTTAATAAAATCAAAAAAATATAGAAATACCACTGAAGAACAGTTACTCAAATATAGTCCTATTAAAATGGAATATAAAACTGAAAATAAAAAAGAAGCAAATATAGTTGAAATAGTATATTCATCATATCAAACAACAAAATATGTTTATGATCCTGAAAATATGAATTATAAAATGTTTATGGGAGGAAAAGAACATACTGATCTTATCACTAAAAAACAATATACTGTTAAAAATATAATAACTTATCAAGTGCAAAATTCTAGTATACAGAGTGATAGAAAAGGTAGACAAGATTTATATAATGTTGGTAATGGAGAAGGTTATTATATTTCAAATGGTGAAGCAATAAAGATAAAATGGAGTAAAAAAGATAGAGCAAGTAAAACTATTTATACTTTAGAAGATGGAAGTGAACTTAAAGTAAATGATGGAAATACTTGGATTCATATACAACCAAAAGGTAAAAAATTAAATATTTCTTAATATCAAAATTTTATATTGAAATATTAAATATTAAATGTTAAAATAGTACTATGAGAATAAGGAGGATATGATACTCATATGAAAGATAATATATTAAATTTTTTAGCAGATAATTATTTGATTTTTATGATTGTTGCTGTAATATTACTATTTGCATTAATTGGCTTTATTGTTGATGGTAAAAAGAAAAAACAAAAAGGAGGAGAAGTTGTTCCTGGAGCGTCTGTTCCACCACAACCAACGCCAGCCATGGCAAATCCTGGAGTGGCACCACAAGCTGATACTGTTACACCAGCTCCTGCTGTAGCTCCTGCACCAGCACCAGTTGAACCTAGTTTAAGTGGTCTTGAAGCAACTGCTAACGATGTTACTTTAAATACAAGTACACCAGTTACACCTCAAGTAGCTCCTGCGACTGAAGCACCAGTTGAAAGTATTTTTAATACTCCAGCTGTAGAGTCACCAGTGTCAGCTACAGCTGAGAAACCAACTTTAGTGATTGAAGAACCAGCACCAATGGTACAACCAGAGGCATTAGTTCAAAGCCCTGAAGTTATGGCTCCACCAATTGGTGAAACTCCATCAATAGGAGAAACACCAAGTATTGGCGAAACTCCAAGTATAGGTGAAACTCCAAGCATTGGTACAACACCAGTAGCACCTCAAGTTGAAACTTCAACTGTTACTCCTGAAGTAGCGCCTGTTGCTTCAAGTGTTCCTGAAACTCCAGTACCACCAGTTATAGGAGAAACACCTAGTATACCTGCTGCACCTGTTTCTGAAACACCAACAACACCAGGTACACCACTTCAATAAAAAAATCAAAGATAGATATAATAATAGCACTAGAAATAGTGCTTTTTTGTTTAGTATAAAAGTGATTATTTAAATAGTTAATTTTTATTCCCCACTAGATTATCTAGAACTATTATTTATTTGCAAGTATAAGTTTTGAATAAAAATCAAATCTTTTAAATTTAATTCATTTACTAATTATTATTAACGTGCTATAATAATGTCATGAATAGAATAGTTAATTTCTTACAAAAATATTTTGCTGTTATTTCAGTACTTA
>ERZ779829.1163-NODE-1163-length-10451-cov-1.768565_pt1 | contig 10451 bp, 9 predicted proteins | sample MGYA00511562_ERZ779829 | MGnify/ENA primary metagenome ERZ779829 (study PRJEB29588, sample SAMEA2151677) | human gut metagenome | biome: human gut; feature: human-associated habitat; material: faeces | place: Denmark | collected 2008/2010 ... | reverse complement strand
TTTTCTTTAAGGAAAGCCTTATATTTTTTAAAACCTTCTTCATCCTTTCCATCAGGTATTATTATACCATCTATAACACTTGCGACTATATTAGAGTAATTCGGTATATAGCGTATTGTCCTCTGAATTATTTTTTCTTTTATTTCATCATATGTAATCTCCTTTGTATTGGCAGATTGCTTTATCTTCTCCTCATTCGCTACAACAATTGTATTAATATGCATATTCTCACAATACTCATTAATACATCCTAATAAATCTATTACTGAAAGATTAGCACGCTCTAAATCATCAAATATTAATATTACCTTTTTATCGCCAATTTGGGATTTAATACTTACAAAATCTATAATATTTATAGAAAGTACTCCCTTAGTGATTTTACCAATTGTTTCAGGTAAATAATCTGTAATACTTTCTGTAGCATTCTTAAGTCCTTTACCAACATTTTTCATATTATCTGATATTTTTAAACTATGCTTTGAATCAGCCATAGCATACATCCATTTTTTCTTTACCTCTTTATGAATATCCTCTATTGATTCTATCCCAAATAGACTCAAATGTATAAATATATGTGTATCCTTCATAATTTCAGTTAATTCATTTTTCAATAAAGATGTTTTCCCCCAGCCCCACTCACCGGTAAGCATTATTGCTCCTACCGGTTGTGGTTCATTACAATAATATTTTAACTCTTCTATAATATCCATTTAAAATCTGTCTCCTAATATATTATTCTCAGTCATTCCTATTATTCATCACAACATCACATAACCTACGCCCAACTTTTGTTAAATAAAACTTATCCACTTGCGATTCACCCGGATAAAGAGTTATACCTCCCGTTAATAATCCTAACGCCTGCAATCTAAAACACCTTGCATAATCGTATTCATGATTCTTCCCCTGTTCAAATATATCTATCAATTCCTTCACATCTTCAATTAACATCATATCAACAACCTGCAGATACTCCACGAAATCCTTATACTCTATATCTTTATTTACAAGAGAAATATAAAGATAAGCCTGTATCTGTGACTTATTAACATCATTACTTCTTGATATGAACAGACATAATTGCTCTATTTCTCTATATACCCACTTCTCCTTATTCTGATATGCAATTCTACGCTTATTTAATTCTTTTTGATTAACACTACATTTAGATAATTCCCTTAGAAATCGTAATTGTCTCTTTACTTCCATACACTTTATTATATCACTAGATAATGAATACAATGAAACCACATATTTAAATACTGGTATATCTCTTAAAATATCCGGTACAGTAAAACCTATCCCATCAAGTATCTTATCAAATGTTTCATCAGTCATATTCTGTATAATTTCATTATTAAAAATAGATTTTGCCATTGAATCTGATATATTAGAATCCATCATAATACTTCTCCCCTTTTCTATCCACTAATTCTCAATTCATTCGTAAGCGCTACATAACCCACCGTATAAACATCCTTCTCATCTGATCCATAAAAAATCTGAATACAAAAAAACATTTACTATTTTATAAATTATAGTAGATTTATATATATTTTCTGAATACGGATTAACATTAATTAAATATCCTTTTGAATTTCTAATTCTGGTATCTCCTATGTACCATCTTAAATAATCTAATTTTTCCATAACTCATTCCTCTGGGACTTCTTTATACATTTAACCTAATATATTACACATAAAGTCACTGCTTTTATTTTATAGTCAACCAGACAAATTTCATGCAACACTTTAAGAGAGGCTTCATCAACCTCTCTAACAATTCAACTATATATTACAATATATCGAATTAATCCAATAATCCTCATAGCAATGCTACTCCTGAAACCTGTCTAATTGTATTAATCCGACAAATATTTTCACAACCCAACTTATTTAAATGATAACATATTATAATCAGTTTATCAATCAATATTGCTATTCTCCTCCCGAATTCTCGGTCCCAATCACAAACCACATTTCAGAATATCAAAAAACCTCCGTCAGTAAAGCAAATGCTTCACCAACGGAGGTCATCTTCACATATATCAAATTAAAAAATCATGCATTATTTTGTGTCCTCTATAATACTAAAACCCTGCAAATGCATACCTACATCTCAATCAGACCTTCGTAACAATAGCACCCCCGTTTCCCTCTATTTCCACAGTTTTATTACCTGCAGTTATATAGAAACTATCACCCGCTTTATATGCCTTAACATCTTCTCCTACGCGGATAGTTCCACATCCTTCTGTGAATATCACAGAGCGGAAAGAAGCTGTATCGACATTAATTGATACTGAATCGGATATATCATATTTATAACATTCAAAATATTTGCAGCTTACTAATAACTGACCTTCTGATGAGTCCGCTTCAATAGTTGCTGCGGCTTCATTCAAAGCTTCATCATATGCATTACTGCTGCTTTCATATGGCACATATCTTTTAGTATCAACAACATCAAGAGCCTTATCGACATGCAGCTCTCGTTTATTTCCGAACTTGTCACTACAGTCATAATCATACATTCTGTAAGTACAATTTGAATTCTGCTGGATTTCACATATAAGGATTCCAGCTCCGATAGCATGAATCGTACCGGCTTTTACCATGACACAATCGCCTTTGCTAACTTCAATCTTATTAAGAATTTCTGTTATGGTGTTATTTTCAATGCGTTTTCTTATCTCTTCTTTGCTGGCATCTCTTGATAATCCGCAATAAAGATACGCTCCCGGTTCACAGTCAACTACATACCACATCTCATTCTTGCCGAATTCGTTCTCATTCTCCAATGCATACTCATCATCAGGATGAATCTGAATTGACAGTGGTTTCATTGCATCTATGAATTTTATAAGAACCGGAAAACGATCAAGAGAACCACTTTTCCAGCCAACAGTAGCTGCACCTGCTTTTTCAATAAATTCGCCAAAATACATGTCTTTATATGGACCATCTGCAATAACTGACTGTCCATCTGGGTGTGCTGATAATTCCCAGCTTTCAGCTATAATATCATAATCACATTTTTTGCCAAATACAGTTCTTAACTTGGTTCCACCCCACAGGTTATCCTTAAATGCCGGCTCAAGTCTTATAATATCCGGAATATTGTCAGATTCCGAAACAGTTTCAATTCTCAGGAAATCGGTTTCCGACATAATCTCACCAATGCCAGTCTCTATAATAACAACATCTTCACTTCCATGATTAGAAACCTTGTGTGGAACTCCGACAGGAACACTTACTGTTGCACCCTTACAATATTCTTTAATAACATCTCCTATCTGAATAGATGCTATTCCATCAACCACAGTCCAGCTCTCAGAGCGGTGTTCGTGACAATGCATTTTCATACTCATGCCAGGATATATAGTAACCTTCTTAACCTTATAATTCTTGGTCATTGCCAGCACCTGATGCATTCCCCATTCTCGAAAAGATACCTTAGAATGTTCAAAATAAGGCTTATACTCTTCTGTATTGGCTATGACAATATCTTTAATTGAACAAATGTGTTCTCTGTCTGATATATATGTAGCATCCTCAGTGTTAACAATAGAAATATTGTTAATGTGATTGGCAACAATAAGATGTTTATCAGCAGTATTAATCATGACAACATCTTCACATTCATTGTTAATGATATTCTTATGTCCATAATCATTCTGATTATCTTCATCATTAATATCTGCAATACTGTCAATGTCCCTGTATTCAAAATCAGCATTTATTTCAATTATGTCATCAATCCTGGTAAATAAATCCGCCTGCATACGCAGCTTAGGAAATCTTTCCATGATATTCTCAGGTACATTTATAATATGGCTTACTGTCTTTAACTTTCTCCTTATTACTTTCCGTGTCTGTGCAATATCAGGGTATATTCCACGCAAAGCTTTATTGAACACACCAACCATACATACATATATTCCCGCGTGTTCTCCATTCCTTGAAGATACAATATTAGCTATAGTTCCTGTCTTGGCAACTTCTTTAGCTTTGATAACAGAATCTTTATAACTTCCTGATTCTATAACAAGATCCGATACTGTAACCATCATAAGATCAGACGGATTCATAAATACACTTGCTAAAGAAACTGCGGCAAATGTACCGCAGCTTCTGCTTTCATATATTATCCTGTATCTGACATCCTGAAATGCCTTAAGCTGAGTTTCCATAATATCTGCATAATTCTCATTAGTAACTATGATAAACTCATCTACAAACGGCATATTTCTTACAATTGTATCCTGTAAAAGTGAGCGTCCTTCACATATATTAAGGAACTGCTTAGGATAGTTTTTTCTTGAAAGCGACCATAAAGTATTTCCAAAACCGCCTGCCAGTATTACACATTTCATAATAATTATCTCTCTGCTCCATTAGATTATTGAGAAAATCCTCATATGATAATCTTATTCCTTCTTCTAATTCTGTCTTATATTTCCAGCCAAGCTTCTCTGCCTTAGATACGTCAAGAAGCTTTCTTGGTGTACCATTAGGCTTTGTTGTATCCCAGAGAATCTTACCATCATATCCAATAACCTTAGCAACAAGTTCTGTAAGTTCTTTAATAGTAAGCTCTTTACCTGTACCAGCGTTAACAGTCTCATCACCACTATAATTGTTCATAAGGAACACACACAGATTGCACAGAATTTATATGATTCATAATAAATTTCTGTTGAATATTATATTGTATCTTATCTTCTTCTGAAAATTTTCTATTATCGTAATAGTCCAATTCTCCACAACCTCCAGTCCCACAGTCACCCCAGCCTTATCCCCAAACATCTCCACATTCAGGGTTGCTGTTCTTTTGTGCCTGTTTATCTTGCAGATCATGGCTTCTTTACCTGCCAATGGTCCATCTGTGATAGTTACCTTGTCGCCCTCAATCAGTCCGCAGGACATAGCTATTTCGTAATTGTCATTGACCATTTCCCTGAATAGCTCTTCCTTGCTTCTTTCAATTGGTACGAAGCTGTCCTTGTCTCTTCCGAGCAGGCTTGTGAATGCCGGCACATTTTTCAGAGCCTCATATACCTGTTCCGGTGTATCAGTGTCTATGAATATGTATCCTGGAAACACTACCTTGCTCTCCTGATGCCACTTTCCATAGAATTTCTTAACCTTATTGAATCTGAGTACAAATATATCGTTATATGTTGTCTTATCGACTAATTTAGAACAGTAGTTTTTATGGCACTCTCTTTTCCAGTCTCTACCTTAACTGCATACCACATAATAACTTTCCTTTCCGGATTCATTAATCCAAAAAATTGGTAAGCTTCGCCATTTTGTCAGCAATGCTGGCAGATTAACTATCTACATATGACCACTATAAGAATAAACGTGACAAAGCAACGATTTATCCTGGTAAGCTTTTTTATCAATTATTCTTATGGCACTTTCCATGCCAGATGTTTTGTACCCATAACTATATATTAGCCTAGGGCAAAATACACCGTTCAATATTCTATCACTTTTGACTATATTCGCCAATGTTTTACATATTAATACTTTTCAATAATATTTTTCCACACCGAGAATCATATGTACGCCATGATTGATGAGATGTGTGAAATAAGGTTTTTAGATTTTAATATTCTTCCTTCAAGATAATTAATCACCCCACCAGAACAATCATTAATGTTCCAGCGAGGTAATCTAACATTTTATTTAATTATTTTATGGTTATCATATTCTAATAATGTTTCATAATCTTCTTTTAATTTTTTAAAACTTATTTTACAATTATGTTCCACTTCCTGAAGATTCTGTATCTGAGCTATATTAACATATATTTCTCTGTTGCTTTTCCCTTTTATTGATTTTTTAACAGATGCATTATGTAATCTTTCTATAATACACTTGGGATAATTACTTTGCGGATTTCTTTTATCTCCCCATAAGTTCTCAACTTTGTTCACATTATAATCAACATTCGTTTTTCCATATAGTTCTGTAATAGCAGCTTTATCTGCAAGTATCCAATTTTCAATTATACGGCATGATATCATCGGAATATAATGTTTATTAACGCTGTCAAGTCCTTCTTTTACTTCTGAATAGACCTCTTCGTATCTATTTATTATGGCTTTTTCATCGCTATTTTTCATTCCGCTTTCTCTGTCAGCATCACAATAATATACTCCATAGCTATATCCTTTTTCTTTACAGAGTACTTTAAATTTTCTTGCTGGTACAGATTTACCGCTTAATCCTCTTATGCTTCTTCCTTGAAGTCTTACTCGTTCAACATCTCTTCTATCAATAGGATTAATGTTAACATTTATTTTATAATTATCTGCTATTCTTTTTAGATATACCTGAACAGGTCCTTCTTCCCATTTATCTTCTCCAAATACCTGCTGTCCGTAATCCGTAACTCCTTCTCCCGTAACGGCTATATTCATTCTTATCCCGCTTTCTTTGTATATACAAGCCTATTTGCTACCCTTTAAAAGCATTTCAGCTATCTCTCCTTGTGACATATTAAGTATAATCTCACCTGGGTACATATATTCTAGTTTTTCTTTCAATGCCTCATTTTCAAACATATACTGTGCCCTTGTTATTCCATTATCATCTCTACACAAAAATACTATCTGCTCATATCCTACATAATCCAGGAAGACTGTACTATGCGTTGTCACTATTAATTGATGGGAACTATCCTCATACATCTGACTCAATACTTTCATTAAAGGTTCTGCATAATCTACATTTATACCATTTTCAATCTCATCCATCAAAAAAACAGAATCAGACGCATCTATTTCTGTAATTGCCACAAACGCAAGAACTCTTAATATACCATCACTTATTTCTTTAGATGAAAACTCTATATCCTTGCATTTATAATGTTCTTTTACATTTATCTGAGTCCAACCTGGTTTACCCTGAATTGACGCTGAAACATCATCTATTCTTTCTCCAAGAATCTTTTTCACTTTAGTCATAAAATGTTCTTTTTGAATATTATTCATTTGTTTTATAAATGAAGGCAGATTTCTTCCTGACTCACCTATAGTTTTAACTTCTCCTCTGCTTGAAAGTCTCATATCTTTTGGTGATAAAAGTTCAAACGAAGCTGAATTTTCGAAAAAATCAGCTATTTTTTTTAATCTGTACCCAACATTTTTGATTCCTTTTATAATTTTCATACATGAGCTTGATACGATAAAATTAGCAGGAATATCTATAAGTTCACCATCATCATTTATAAAACCACCGGCAGTATTCCTATATTCTAACAGCACCTCATCTTTCAATATATCAATTATACTTTCTGAGATAAGATGGATTGTATTCTTTTTTACATTTGTCTGTAATACCATCTTCCAACGTAATTCATCATCTCCAAGCTGAACCGTTGTTTCAAATGTAACTCTTGAATTATTTGAATTTCCTACCCTTGATTTTATATTATTAACAGACCAGTTTCGACGTTCTAATATTATTCTAAAATCATCTACTGTACAGTTAGCCAAAAATGATACTGCCTGCAGTATAGAACTCTTTCCCATTGCATTATTACCTACAATAACTGTCAGAGGTTTTAATTCTATTGTAAAATCATTCAATGATTTAAAATTATCTATAAATATTTTTTTAATCATACTGCCCTCATTTCCAAACAATTATTCTATCAAAACTCATTCTCCCCAAAGAACTTCCGCTTTCTCTCAATCATCTCATCAATTCTCTCGACATAGCTTCTGACATCTTTGACATTCTCGATTCGCTCAATACGCACAGAATGGTTTTCATCACCTTCATTATGGAACACAACCTTGGTTGAAGCACCTGCGCCACACGCAATTATGGTCTGTTTTTCTTCCATAATAAGAATATTATATATACATTCAAGACCAGAAACTGCATAACCAACATTTTCAAAGTTCCCGGCCATATTCTTCTGGCGGTACATATAATAAGGCTGCATGTTGAGATCTCTTGCTGTCTGCTCAGTCATCGCGATAATACTGTCTGTGTTCTTAATTGAAAGCTCTGTGTACTGCTGACGCAATATGTTAAGTCTTGAAGCTCTCTTAATTGCAAGCGAATGAACGGTAAGACTCTCCGGCCTCATCGCCTTAATTTCATTAAGTGTATGGTAAACCTCGTCTACACCCTCTCCCGGAAGTCCAAGAATCATATCCATGTTGATATTATCAAGTCCTGCTTCTCTTGCCATTGCATAAGCATTCTTAATATCTTCAACCGTATGCTTTCTTCCGATTAAATCAAGTGTTTTCTGATTCATTGTCTGCGGATTAATAGATATTCTTCCAACATTATGTGCCTTAAGTACTCTGAACTTATCAGGTGTCACGCTGTCCGGTCTTCCAGCCTCAACAGTAAGCTCGCGGCATCTGCTCAAGTCAAATGCTTCTTCAACTACTGTCAGTACTTTATCTAACTGTGCTGCACTTAAAGTTGTAGGTGTTCCGCCACCCATATACACTGTATCAAGTCTTCTGCCTTTCATTGATTCAGCGACGAATCTTATCTCCTTAATAAGCGCATCCACATAATTATCTACATAATCTTTGTATGCACCAAGTGCATATGATGAAAATGAGCAGTACAGGCAGATACTTGGGCAGAACGGAATTCCTATGTACAGGCTGTAACCTGTCTTATAATCCATATCTGTAAGTATATCCAGTTCTTTCCTCGCTACTGTAAGGGCAAGGTCTGCTTTTTCCTCACTCGCATAATGCTTTTCCATAAAATGCTTCTTAATCTGTTCTTTGGCTGCACCTTCTTCAAGCATTGTATATGCAATTTTACTTGGTCTTACACCTGTAAGATATCCCCATGGAAGCGTTTTTCCCGTCTTTTCACTAAGATAATCATAAAGGTATGACTTGAACTTATCGTGCATCTGGCTCTTGTTAAGACCTGTGACATCTGGCACTTTTATGTCGATTATCATGTCATCCTCGCCTATATTGCCGCAAGTAGTCATATTATTTTTACTATTGTTACTGCTACATTTGCCATTATCATTAATATAGCTACTATTGTTATCAATGCGCTCATTATTATCGCTATGACACATTCCATTATAATTACTATCATCACCTTTATATGCTGTAACCTCTATTCTTGGGTAGAATGAACGCACAAGAACTATGGCATCATCATAAAATGTATTGTCATCTATTTTAATATATATCATTATTATTCCTTTCAATTATCTATAAACTTCATACCAGTATCAGGCTTTCTGTATCTTTACTATAATTCTAACACAGACAAAAATTATACAACTTTTTAAATCTATTCATTCATAGCATATAATTCATTTTATAAAAATCCTTTCCAATAGATAATAAAAATAGACAATGATTTTTTAGTAATAAAATAAATGTCTACATTGTAAAATTCGTTACATTTACATAATCGTATTCATTATAAGTTTACACCAAAAACGGATTATTCACTCTCTCATATCCCACACTCGTACCTTCACCATGTCCCGGATATACTTTGGTGTCATCTGGAAGCACCATTATCTTATCCTTTATAGAACGTACTATCGCGCTCATGCTGCCACCCGGAAAGTCTGTTCTTCCAACTGAACCGCAGAATAATGTATCACCTGAAAACAGTACTCCGATATCTTTTATATAATAGCATGTTCCGCCCTCTGTATGTCCCGGCGTATGAAGTGCCTCTATATCAAAGCCTGCAAGCTTTAACACATCACCGTCATTGTGCCATACATCCGCTTTTACTGACAGGTTCATTCCGTATGACTCACCAAGGTTAATGTGTGGCTGTTCAAGTGTATTTTTCTCATCACATGATGCATATACATTTACACCATATTTTTCTCTTACATCATCTGCTGCCATAATATGGTCAAAATGCCCATGTGTTAATAATATTCCCTTAAGCTCACAGCCTGACTCATCTATCATCTTACTTATCTCATCTGCACGGTCTGCAGGGTCGATAAGTACACACTCTTTAATATCTTCGTTGCATAAAAGGTAGCAGTTTGTGCCTACCATTCCTAGTATTCTTGAATCAATCCTATACATATAACCCTCCTGATTTATATTCTTTAAAAAAGCCGTTATCAAGAAAATATCCCAATAACGGCTGAATTATATTTTATGATACCAGGGTCAAAAGGTCATACACCCACATGAGCTTGCTCATAGGTGTGTGTATGGGCTTTTGACCCCAACATCATTTTATTTTAAAGTAAATGTCTGCTTCACGCAGCCGCTCTCTTTTCTTTTAAGCTAATTATCTGACAGCTCTGACCTACCAGCACATCAGCCCGTAGCTCTCTCAATATCTGTCACGCCATCTATCTTTCTTAACTTGTCTATAAGACGGTTAAGCTCTTCCTTGCCTGATACAACAAAACCAAGATTGATAGTTGCCATAGACTTCTTATTAACACG
>ERZ779829.1157-NODE-1157-length-10497-cov-2.632063_pt1 | contig 10497 bp, 10 predicted proteins | sample MGYA00511562_ERZ779829 | MGnify/ENA primary metagenome ERZ779829 (study PRJEB29588, sample SAMEA2151677) | human gut metagenome | biome: human gut; feature: human-associated habitat; material: faeces | place: Denmark | collected 2008/2010 ... | reverse complement strand
GGACATGCAGTATCTATATATCCAATACCACCGATATATAGATGCTAAAAGAGCGGAATGAAATAAAAGCGTTCAGTCTTTCCAATACAGATGTTCCTATATCCTCGAAAAACAGTTCTCCAAATGCCACACTTAAACGTATGAAATGCCACATCTGAGTGCCTTAAATACCACACTTGAAGAAGTGCGAAGTATGGCATTCCGGACGTTTAAGTGTGGCATTCTGGTTACTGAGATGTGGCATTCCGGTTACTTATATATCAAAGCCCCCTTAAATAAAAGTTGATGTGATTTACTCTCACTACTCTCACTTTTGAAATAAGCAGTTGATAAACAAAATATTAAGTGTGAGTGAGAGTAAATTTTGGGCGTGGGGGTAAGTTCCCTACCCTCACGCTCAAAATTTTATTCCTACAGATTAACTTGCTATAACACAATAAGATATTCCGCATTTGGCGTAGATGCCGTATAGGCCCGTAATCCGGTATTTTTAGCTTTTTTCCCCCGCATAAACGGCGGTATGTAGCCCTTTCCAAGGATTATTCTCCTAATAAATGTATCGTTTCTGTAGAGTTCATGGGGGAGGGAGGCTATCCGCGTAATCCCTATTCATCCTGTCAACCACGAGGTTCATGCAGTGTAAGAAAACCGAAAAATCTGCAGTTTCTCCTTTTACAGGAAGTTAGGAGTTTGCTGACAAGAAGTTAACTTCCTGTCGACAAACTCCCAACTTCTTGTCGACAAGAAATTGGAAGTTTGTAATATATTGATAATCAGAGATGATTTTTTCTTGTATAAAAAGATATTCGTACATATATATTACTTGTTTTTTCATGCCTCGATCATTACCTGAAATTACATTGCTTGTTGTGGATGAGAACAAGCAATGTAATCACCCACAACATTACTTGTACCGGATCACATCATTACTTGTTTTCAGATTAAATATTCTTGAAAAAGAACTTGATCATTCTTCATAAAACAACTTGGTACATAAATGATCGTATCCCCTATTTATTTTTCCCCAATTAGAGAAATCATTTTCCTTAATTGGGAAAAAATATTTCTCCAATAGGGAAAATAGAACGTCCATTTATATCAAGTTATTTTTTAAGCATTACTAAGTCATAAAAAATTCTTTTTCTTCTTTCAGTTTTCCCCGAGCTCCCTGTTCATCGGTGTTCCGGCTGAAAGATGCCTGAAACAACAAGCAGGCTGAAGTTTCAGCCGGAATGTCGATGAACAGGGAGCTCGGGAGGGCTGAAAGACTGAAAGAGCATTTCTCTCAAAAATGTATTAGTAATGAATAAAATGATAAAGTAATACTATCTCTATTTACTTAATATTGGAATTATCATTTAATTCATAACCCGTCAGAAATAAAGATTTCACAAGCCACTAACCATCCCTTAAACAATGATAAGAAAAAGAAAAACTGGATGAGTAGTAGTTTTTTTCGTAACTTTGCACTGTTTTAAAGACATTGAATGAATGGAGTTTAAATACGACGTTATCGTGATTGGCGCCGGACATGCCGGTTGTGAGGCCGCAGCTGCTGCGGCAAATCTGGGTTCAAAAACCTGTCTTATCACCATGGACATGAATAAGATAGGACAAATGAGTTGTAACCCTGCCGTAGGAGGTATTGCCAAAGGACAAATTGTACGCGAAGTAGATGCTTTAGGTGGATATATGGGATTAGTGACCGATCAGACCGCCATCCAGTTCCGTATCCTGAACCGTTCCAAAGGCCCCGCAATGTGGAGCCCCCGTGCACAATGTGACCGCAATAAGTTCATCTGGGCATGGCGTGAAATCTTAGAAAATACTCCCAACTTGCATATCTGGCAAGATACAGTACGTGAAATTCTCGTTGAAAACGGAGAAGTGGTAGGCTTAACCACTTTACTCGATGTAACCTTCCGTGCAAAGTGCATCGTACTGACCGCCGGCACTTTCCTGAACGGATTAATGCACGTAGGACGTACCAAACTTGCCGGAGGACGTATGGCAGAACCTGCATCTTACGAATTAACCGAATCCATCGCAAGACATGGCATTGAATACGGACGCATGAAAACCGGTACGCCTGTTCGCATAGACGGACGGAGCGTGCACTATGAATACATGGAAACGCAGGATGGAGAATGTGACTTTCATAAATTCTCATTCCTGGATACCAGTGTACGCCACTTAAAACAACTCCCATGCTGGACTTGCTTCACAAACGAGGAAGTACACCGTGTATTACGTGAAGGGCTGCCGGATTCTCCCCTTTTCAACGGACAGATTCAGAGTATCGGTCCACGTTACTGTCCCAGCATCGAGACTAAAATAGTTACTTTCCCCGATAAGGAGCAACACCAGCTTTTTCTGGAACCGGAAGGAGAAACAACTCAGGAACTTTATTTAAATGGCTTCTCTTCATCACTCCCGATGAATATACAGATAGAAGCGCTGAAAAAGGTTCCCGCATTCAAAGATCTAGTGATTTATCGTCCCGGATACGCTATCGAGTATGACTACTTTGACCCTACCCAACTAAAACATACGTTGGAAACGAAGAAAATTAAAAATCTATTCTTTGCAGGGCAGGTAAACGGGACCACCGGATATGAAGAAGCAGCCGGACAAGGAATCATTGCCGGAATCAACGCACATATAAACTGTCACGGCGGTGAACCATTTACCCTTGCACGAGACGAAGCATATATCGGCGTATTAATCGATGATTTGGTAACCAAAGGCGTGGATGAACCTTATCGTATGTTTACTTCGCGCGCCGAATATCGCATCCTGCTACGTATGGACGATGCAGATATGCGTCTTACCGAAAAGGCATGGAAACTCGGACTCGTAAAGAGCGACCGTTATGAGTTACTGAAACGGAAGCGTGACTCGATCAATAGTATCATAGAATTCACTCGCAACTATTCGATGAAACCGGCATTAATCAATCCGGTATTGGAGCAATTGGGTACCACTCCCCTTCGCCAAGGATGCAAATTGATCGACCTTATAAACCGTCCGCAAGTTACGCTTGAAAACATGGCGGAGCATGTCAGCGCTTTCCGCCGGGAGCTGGATAAAGTTACTGAAAGAAAAGAAGAAATAATTGAGGCAGCTGAAATCCTGATTAAGTATGAAGGATACATTGGACGTGAACGAATGATTGCAGATAAACTGGCTCGTCTGGAAAGCATCAAAATAAAAGGGAAGTTTGATTATAATGCCATTCAATCCCTATCCACCGAAGCAAGACAGAAGCTAGTGAAGATTGATCCGGAAACGATAGCTCAGGCAAGCCGGATTCCGGGCGTATCACCAAGCGATATAAACGTATTACTGGTGCTTTCGGGCAGATAAAGCGAATACGTTCCACGTGAAACAAAGAATTCAATAAACGCATTAAAAATACTGATTATGAGCAAAGAAACTCTTGCAAAAAGCATTCGGGAAATTCCTGATTTCCCTATTCCGGGAATTCTATTCTACGACGTAACTACATTGTTTAAAGATCCTGCAAGACTCCAGGAACTTTCAGATACATTGTATGAAATGTACAAGGACAAAGGTATCACAAAAGTGGTAGGCATTGAATCGAGAGGCTTCATTATGGGACCTATCCTTGCCACCCGCTTGGGTGCAGGTTTCATTCCTATCCGCAAGCCCGGAAAGCTTCCTGCAGAAACCATTGAGGAAAGCTACGATAAAGAATATGGCAAAGACACCATTCAGATACATAAGGATGCCCTCAACGAGAACGACGTAGTTTTGCTACATGACGATCTGCTCGCCACAGGCGGAACAATGGAGGCTGCCTGCAAACTAGTACAAAAGATGAATCCGAAGAAAATATATGTAAACTTCATCATAGAACTAAAGGAGTTGCACGGAATAGACTTATTCAACAAAGACGTAGACGTACAGTCGGTACTTTCATTATAAACAAAGAGAAGAGATCTGAGAACCACATGGAGAATAACCCTGAACTTAAAACCAGCGAATATCTGAAAGGAATTGTATTGAACCTTCCGGATAGCCCCGGTATTTACCAATATCTGAATACCGAAGGGGTTATCATATACGTAGGTAAAGCTAAAAACTTAAAGCGAAGGGTCTCCTCCTATTTCAACAAAGAACACGAACCGGGGAAAACAAGAGTACTCGTCAGCAAAATAGCCGATATCCGATACATTGTGGTGAACTCTGAGGAAGACGCTTTGCTGCTGGAGAATAATCTCATCAAGAAATATAAGCCACGGTACAATGTCTTGTTGAAAGATGACAAGACATATCCGTCCATTTGCGTTCAAAACGAGTATTTTCCCCGGATATTCAAGACACGTAAAATCATACGCAACGGTTCCTCTTACTATGGCCCTTACAGCCATGTACCTTCCATGAATGCATTGCTTGATCTTATCAAGCACCTGTATCCGTTACGCACCTGCAACCTGAACCTTTCACCCGAAAATATCCGGGCAGGAAAATTCAATGTTTGTCTGGAATATCATATCAAGAACTGCGCCGGACCTTGCGTCGGGAAGCAATCACTGGATGATTACATGAAAAACATCGGAGAAATCAAGGAAATCCTCAAAGGTAATACGCAGGAAATACAACGGATGCTTTTTCAGCAAATGCAGGAACTGGCTGCCGAAATGAAGTTTGAAGAGGCACAAAAGGTCAAGAGTAGATACATGCTGATTGAAAATTACCGTGCCAAGTCAGAGGTAGTAAGCAATGTTCTGCATAATATCGATGTTTTTTCCATAGAGGAAGACAGCGATGGCAAATCCGCATTTATCAATTATCTGCATATCACAAACGGGGCAATCAACCAGGCTTTTACATTCGAGTACAAGAAAAGATTGAATGAAACCAAAGAAGAACTTATCCAACTGGGCATCATTGAAATGAGAGAGCGATACAAGAGCCTTTCACGCGAAATCATCGTGCCTTTCGAGGTGGATATGGAGTTGAAAGACGTGATCTTTACAATACCTCAGCGAGGGGATAAGAAGAAACTGCTGGATCTTTCCATTCTGAATGTAAAGCAGTATAAGGCCGATCGCATGAAGCAAGCCGAAAAGCTGAATCCGGAGCAGCGTAGCGTCCGCTTGATGAAAGAGATACAGGAAGAGTTACACCTTGAACATTTACCCATACAAATAGAGTGTTTTGATAACTCAAATATCCAAGGCTCCGATCCGGTTGCCGCCTGCGTGGTATTCAAGAAAGCCAAACCCTCAAAACAAGACTACCGGAAATACAATATCAAGACCGTAGTAGGCGCAGACGACTACGCCTCCATGAAAGAAGTCGTAAGACGCCGTTATCAGCGCGCTATTGAAGAGAAAGCAACCCTACCCGACCTCCTTATCACCGACGGTGGAAAGGGGCAAATGGGCGCCGTGAAAGAAGTTCTGGACGAACTAAATCTGAATATCCCCATTGCCGGACTTGCCAAGGATGGCAAACACCGCACATCCGAACTGCTTTATGGCTTTCCACCGCAGACTATCGGTTTAAAACAAAATACTCCCCTGTTCCGATTATTGACGCAGATACAGGATGAAGTACATCGTTTTGCCATTACTTTCCACCGCGAGAAACGCAGTAAACGACAGATTGCTTCCGAGTTGGATGAGATAAAAGGCATTGGAGAAAAGACTAAAGCAGCTCTGCTAAAAGAGTTTAAAAGCGTAAAGCGCATAAAAGAAGCATCCCTGGAGGCGCTTACGAAGGTTATAGGAGAAGCTAAAGCAAAAGTTATTGAAGAATATTTTAGGAGTTAACCCCTCCTTCTACATATTCATACATAAAAATTGCAGGCAATCACGAATTTATTCGTAACTTTGCATCCGGAAAAGTTTTTAAAAGATTAGGATAAAAAGAACATGAGAGTAGTCATACAACGTGTCGGACACGCTTCTGTTACAATCAACGGAACATGCAAGTCCGCTATAGGGAAAGGGCTTCTGATATTGGTAGGTATTGAGGAAACAGACGGACAAGAAGACATTGACTGGCTTTGCAAAAAAATTGTCAACCTGCGTGTCTTTGACGACGAGAATGGAGTAATGAACAAATCAATCCTCGACATTAACGGTGAAATACTGGTAATCAGTCAGTTCACCTTGCATGCTTCTACAAAGAAGGGTAACCGTCCTTCATATATACGTGCAGCAAAGCCCGATATTTCTGCTCCACTGTATGAACAGTTTTGCAAAGATTTGAGTTTTCTATTAGGCAAAGAAATAGGTACCGGAGAATTTGGTGCCGACATGAAGGTAGAATTATTGAACGATGGCCCTGTGACCATCTGTATGGATACAAAAAACAAGGAATGATGACATTAGAAGAAGCTCAGCATCAGGTAGATTGCTGGATCAAAAAGTATGGTGTACGCTATTTCAGCGAACTCACCAATATGGCTGTCCTTACTGAAGAGGTAGGTGAACTGGCAAGAGTTATGTCCCGCAAGTACGGTGACCAATCCTTCAAAGAAGGAGAAAAAGATAATATCGAAGACGAAATAGCGGATGTCCTCTGGGTACTACTCTGCATTGCCAATCAGACAGGTGTAAACGTCACTGAAGCGTTTGCCCGCAATCTGGAGAAGAAAACCCAACGGGATAACACCCGCCATATCAATAATCCTAAATTGCAAGACCATGGAGAAGAATGAACCTAACCAGAACAAGTATGATGCCGCATTGGCAAAGTACAACACACATCTGGACGATACGGAAGTAGCTGCCCAGGTAGCGAAAATCATTGCAGAAAAAGTGCCCGGAAACCATACGGAGGAGGTCAAGAAATTCTTGTTCCACTGCATTGATCTCACTACACTGAACACTACGGACAGCGATGAAAGCGTGATGAAATTCACTCAAAAAGTAAATCAGTTCGACGAAGAATTCCCAGATTTGGAGAATGTCGCTGCTATCTGTGTTTACCCTAACTTCGCAGAAATCGTAAAGAGTACCCTGGAAGTAGAGGATGTAAAAATAGCCTGTGTTTCGGCTGGTTTTCCTTCCTCACAAACCTTCACAGAAGTAAAAGTAGCAGAAACCGCCATGGCACTGATGGAAGGTGCAGACGAAATAGATATCGTAATTTCAGTAGGCAAATTCCTGAGTGGAGACTACGAAAACATGTGCGAAGAGATACAGGAACTGAAAGATGTCTGCAAGGAACATCACATGAAAGTGATTCTGGAAACAGGCGCTCTGAAGAGTGCTTCCAATATCATGAAAGCCTCTATCCTATCCATGTATTCGGGCGCAGATTTCATAAAGACATCTACCGGGAAACAACAACCCGCTGCAACCCCGGAAGCTGCTTATGTAATGTGCCGGGCTATTAAAGAATATTACGATAAAACCGGCAATAAAGTAGGTTTCAAACCTGCCGGAGGCATTAATACTGTAAATGACGCTGTCATCTACTACACTATCGTCAAAGAGGTGCTTGGCGAAGAATGGCTCAACAACCAATGGTTCCGCTTGGGCACCAGCCGCCTGGCCAATCTTCTGCTTTCGGACATCAAAGGCATGGAAATGAAGTTCTTCTAAGAGCTTCCATACCATAATAAAAACTAAAGAAGCTTGATAGGAAAAGCGAAACTTTTCCTATCTTTGCGACAACATAAGCCAATAGAGTTTTGGCTAAAGCATTGTATTAGAGAACGTTTCATTTATTACCTTTTTCCTGGAATTCGGCAAAATTCAATCTATGAAAGGTAATGAGCAAACGGGTCTCACGCACTTTCGTGTATATACTCTTGTTATATATCGAATAGGCGTGAGACTGTTGCTTGTATTTCATAGAAGGTTTGCCGAAGCCTCAGGAATGGTACAAGTAACAGTTCTCACGCTTTTTGATAACAAACGTAAAGATAAGAGTATGGAAACAAATTCGGCACCCCTCTTCCATCGGAATCCACAGGCACCTCCTGTGAACCGAAATCGTGAACAAGCCCTTCTCATCGGACTGATGAGCGGAGAGCAAGAGTTTTTTTACACAAACAGTCTGACTACGGGAAGAAGTCGTGAGGAGCTATCCCGACATCTTTCTTTAGCCGTAAGACTAAAAGACAAACCTAACATTCAACTGGTATTTAACTTTCTCAAAGAGGAAGGAGAACGCAGTGCATACAACATCATGATTTCTCTTTTTCTATCGGAGCATAACGAAAAAAAACGCGAAGCACTCATCAAAGAACGCTTTCTTGGCATCGATCGCTTCGTACAATATTGCAGAAATCTGAGTGACTTCCTGGTGTACATCAAAGAGAATAACACAATCGAAATAACCAATGAAGACCTCCAACGAGGTATATTAGCATGGGATTTAGGGCATCTGGTAAGTCTCGCCCGCGTATCTTATGACTATGGACTTTTAGCCGAAGAAGAAGCCTGGAAGTACATAGAATTTGCCGGTAAGAAATGCCGTGAAACATTCGCTTGCTGGAAAGAGATAGGCAAAAGCTTCCTGTTAGGACAAATCATGAGCTATCCCGGCGAAGAGAACTTCCAGGAAGCAATCCGCTATTTCCTGCTTTCGACGGAGAGTCTCGAAAGCCCTTGGGTAAAATGTAAGTTTGGTTGATTATTTATCGCGGTCCACTACATAATCCAAATAAGCAGCAAGGCCGGCTTTTACATCTGAATCAGGCAAGGATGCCAATAATGAAAGTGCTTTTTCCTTATAGGCAAACATGGTCTGCACTGCATATTCAATGCCACCTTGTTGCTTGGCAAATTCGATTAATCGGGCGATTTCATCGGCCGAGGCAGTACCATTTTTCACTTTGACGGCAATCTCTTCCGCACTTTCATCCTTGGTAGAGTTCAAGGCATAAAGAACGGGAAGGGTCAGTTTGCCTTCCAACATATCGTTTCCTGTTGGCTTACCTATCTCCTTACTATCATAATAGTCGAATATATCATCCTTAATCTGGAAGCAAAGACCGATATATTCACCGAACTGGCGCGCAAATTCCGCCTGTTCATCGGTCACTCCTACCGAGAGAGCACCCGATTTGGTACAAGCTGCAAAGAGCACAGCCGTCTTCTTACGGATCACATCAAAATAGATTTCTTCGGAGAATTGGAGATTACTTACATTAGAAAGTTGAAGAAGTTCTCCCTCGGACAAATTCTGTCCCAAACGGGAAACCACATCAATAATAGCGTAATTATGCGTCTTGCCTACCTGCACAAGTGCAGTTGCCAAAAGGTAGTCACCCACCAGTACCGCTACCTTATTATTATAAATGGCATTCACCGACAGCTGTCCGCGACGCTCGGTGCTTTCATCCACCACATCATCGTGTACCAGACTGGCCGGATGTAATAATTCAAGGGAAACCGCCGCATGAAGTGATTCGGGACAAATCCGTCCATATAGCTTTGCCACAAGCAGCAGCAAAATCGGACGCATCATCTTCCCATTCTTTTGTCGAATGTGTGAGATTACTTCATTCAGCAAAAAGTTGGAACTGGTAAGCGAATTGTCAAACAGCTTTTTGAAATCGTCCAGTTCTGCCGCTATCGGAGTTTTTATGAGTGATGAGTTGTCCATGCATCGCTATTTTCCCACAAAAATAGTAATAAAACACTTAATACGGTATTTTTTTGTACTTTTACCATGAAAAAAAGGATAAATATATGAATTCTGACGATAAACTGTTTCTTCTCGATGCCTATGCATTGATATATCGCGCCTATTACGCGTTCATCAAGAGCCCTCGGATTAACTCCAAAGGGTTCAATACTTCCGCCATTCTGGGCTTTGTAAATACCCTGGAAGAAGTACTTAAAAAAGAGAACCCTACTCACATCGGAGTCGCTTTCGATCCCGCCGGACCGACCTTCCGCCATGAGGCCTACGAACAATATAAGGCACAACGTGAGGAAACTCCGGAAGCTATCCGCCTTTCCGTACCTATTATAAAGGATATTATACGTGCATACCGCATTCCCATCCTGGAAGTAGCGGGATACGAAGCCGACGACGTCATCGGCACGCTTGCCACTGAGGCAGGGCAACAAGGCATTACCACTTACATGATGACTCCCGATAAGGACTATGGCCAATTAGTATCTGAAAACGTATTCATGTACCGTCCCAAACATACCGGCGGGTTTGAGGTTATGGGAATAGAACAGGTAAAAGCTAAATTCGACATTCAGTCCACCCAGCAGGTTATTGACATGCTGGGATTAATGGGGGATGCTTCCGATAATATTCCCGGATGTCCCGGCGTCGGAGAGAAAACCGCACAAAAGCTGATCAGTGAATTCGGCAGTATCGAAAATCTTCTGGAGCACACCGATAAACTAAAAGGTGCATTAAAGACGAAAGTCGAAAATAACCGGGAAATGATTATCTTCTCCAAATTCCTTGCAACAATCAAAATCGATGTTCCCATCAAACTTGACATGAAAGCTCTCGTTCGTGAAGAACCGAATGAAGAAGAACCCA
>ERZ779829.1155-NODE-1155-length-10505-cov-3.012823_pt1 | contig 10505 bp, 7 predicted proteins | sample MGYA00511562_ERZ779829 | MGnify/ENA primary metagenome ERZ779829 (study PRJEB29588, sample SAMEA2151677) | human gut metagenome | biome: human gut; feature: human-associated habitat; material: faeces | place: Denmark | collected 2008/2010 ... | reverse complement strand
ACCCAATAAGCCAGTTTACAATTTTATTACTCATCTTCCCCTCCGCTGAAAATCTCATCAAAAGCATTTATAACTGCTAATTTTCCATAATCATAAGTAAGTGACCCCTGCTGATACAAAATATAAGGCTCCCTTAAAGACGCATCACAAGATAATTCTATGCTAGACCCATCAACAAAAGACCCACTCGCCATTATTATCTTACTATCATACCCCGGCATATCTGTCTCCTCAGGAACAAACGCTGAATCAATCGCACTCATCTTCTGAATACACTTAGCATACTGAGAAAGTCTATCTGCATTACCAAAACAAATACCAAGCACTATATCATCAACTCCACCATTTATATAAGAAACATTGTATACATCACAAAGCCTCTTAGTAAGTAACTTAACTTTTAAAGCACTAGCAACAACACTAGGCGCTAAATATAGTCCCAAAAGAAAACTCTTATTCTGTCCTAAACTTGGTCCAACATGATCACCTTGTCCAGGAACTGTCAACCTCTCCGCAACTAAATCAACATACTTTTCCTTACCAACTACATAAGCCCCATTATTAACAACACCAGCACCTAAATTCTTAATAAGTGAACCAACAACAACATCTGCACCTACATCAGTTGGCTCCAAAGTATTACAAAATTCGCAATAACAATTATCTACAAATATAATAATCTCCGAATTTATCTTTCTAATAAAAACAATAACCTTAGAAACCTTTTCTATACTTAACGTACTTCTGCAAGCATACCCAATAGATCTCTGAATATGTATAAGTTTAATATTCTCACCTAACACTTCACTTATTCTATCATAATCAAAATCTCCATCTTTTAAATCAATATAATCAAAATCAATTCCAAAAGACTTCAGCGAACTTTCATTAGGTGTTATTCCAATTACTGGTTCTAACGTATCATAAGGCTTACCTGTTATAGATATAAACTTTTCACCAGGTCTTAATAAACCAAACAAAGCAACCGTTAATGCATGAGTACCACTAATAAACTGCGTTCTAACTAATGCCTTATCAGCATGAAAAACATCAGCAAATATCTCATCTATCTTATCTCTTCCAGCATCTCCATAACCATAACCAGTTGTTCCATTAAAATCACTTGTATTTAAATTAAACTTATGAAAAGCATTAAGTACTTTTTCACTATTTACAAAACAAACATTTTCTATTTTCTTAAATTCGTCTTTTAAACTTTCTTCAATTTCTAAAATCTTACTATTTAACACTATTATCACCTACTCTAATAACTTCATCATTAACGCTTTCATCAATACTTACATCATATACCACTTTAGCAACATCTTCCGGCTTCAAAAACACACCTAAACTTTTCTTGTACTCTTCATCCATCCCTAAATTCATATCAGTATCAATCCAATCAGGACACACCACATTTACCCTAATATCTCTGTCCTTTAAATAAAGTGAAAAATTATGCGTTAAAGAAATCACTCCAGCCTTAGACGCGTCATAGTCCATACTCTCTGGATAATAAGTGTCAAGTGCATTTGTAGAAGAAACGTTAACTATACAACCTTTATCCACATGATTTACAGCATATTTACTAACGAGAAAAGTACCTAACAAATTAACCTTAATAACCTCTAAAAATTCTTCAGCTGATTTTTCCATAGGATCACTATCTTTTGCTATTCCCGCATTATTAACAACAACATCTAATTTGCCTAACGCATCAAACATTCTCTTAACATCATCTTCATCAGAAACATCAGCCTTAACAATTGATACTCTATCTCCATATTCACTCTTTAATTTAAGTGCTAAATCACTACTATTATTATAATTAACTACAACACTATGCCCCATCTTTAAATAATATAAAGATATTGCAAGCCCAAGTCCTCTAGCACCACCAGTAACTAAAACTTTCATAACAACCTCTTAAAAAAAGACATAGCATCTCTGCTACTCTTCAACATTAAATTTCTTTGCACTCTTCAAATCTTTAAAATCTAACTTAGTAACAAACTTAATCTTTTTATTACCAATCATTATATAAATCTTAAAAGCAAAATTGTTTATTTAATATTATTTGATTAATATTCTTATATTTTCATAATTTTAATTAGAGCCGTTTGACTAAATCAAACGGCTCTTCGTTATTTTTTAACTTTCTTTCTATTTCTTTTTAGTAAATATTTTTTTGCTTGCATCAGCTAGTTCAACAAATGTTTTTTTCTTAATAGCAAACCAGAAAATTGCAAAGCCACTAATTCCTACAACAACTACTGATCCAACTATGATTCCTGCAATCGCTCCGCCAGATAATCCTTTCTTTTTTGGAGCATCTTCATAAACAGCAGTAAGTGTTGTTTCTCCAGTTACCTTAAATGTATAACTTCTCTCTGAGCTTACTACATTCCCATTTGCATCTTTCCAACACTTAAACACTTTACCTGCCTTGGGTTCATTAGCAGTAATAGTAACGGTTTCGCCAACTATGAGTTTGCCTCCACCTATGCCACCAACAACCTCTACATCAACTTTTACAAGTTTTGCTATAGCTAGTGTGCTAAGTTCTTGTCCTTTTTCATCAAAATGTTTGTGACAGAAAGCACAATCTTTATGTCCTTTTACTCCTTCTGCTTCTTCAGTTGCAGGTATTTCGTCTATCCACGGGCCAAACTTATGTGCCTTTTGTATAATAAGTTTACTTTCATCTGTAATTGGTTTTGTTGCCTCTGAATCCTCAAACTTTAATTCACAACCGCTACATCTATAATATGGCTTTCTGCCTTCTTTCATACAAGTTGCTTCTTCTCCATCAACAAATGTAGTAATATGGGTTGTGTGTAATAGTGCCGGTGTTATGATATATCCACAATCAAGGCATTTAACAGGATCTTCTTCTGTCGCTTCGGTCCTATCAGGGCGATGTGCCGCCACATCACGTATTTCATCACAGTTTTTGCATTCGTGGCAGTGTCTGTCCTTGTTTGAAGACCATTCAATATTGAAATCATGAATAATTGTTTGTGAAAGCAAGATTTGCTTTGTGCAAGCCGAATCAGAAAAGATTTTTCCACAATCTTCTCTTTCGCATTCATAATACTCTATGTTTCCATCTTTACCCTCAGAGCAAGCTATTCCCTCGTGAAGTTTTAGTTTATGTGCTTTTGGAATTATCGCTTCTTCAGCTTTCCACTCTACAGTGCAAGCTGAATCAAAAAATTCTTTTCCACAATCTTTACATGCGTACTTGTCTTTTACACCATCTTCGGTACAAGTTTCAAGTTTTCCTGCTTCTTTTAACATAACGTTAGTGTGCTGACACTCTATCGCTTTAACGGTTTGAATGGTCAGCGTCAATTCTGTCAAATCCGCATTTTGGCTAGCTACCAATGCTTTCCCACCAGAAATATTTAAATCACAAAGCCAATTATCCAAAGATACTTTGCTGACATCCTGAAAAAATTTTCCTTCTGGTGCTTTTATTGTTACTTCAACTTCTAAAAGTGAATTTTTATAAATTTTATCATCGACTAATGGCCCGATATTATTTATTGTAATCTCATATCCATTTTTCTCAGAGACTTTCACTGATTCAGCCGTAAGACCTACAATAGGTTGTGATACATCAATATCCAAGGATTGAACCACACTATCAACGCGAAGCAATACAAGCACAGCTAAAGCTCCATCATTTTTCCTTATTTCTTTGCTCAATACTTCACCATGAGTTAATGATAGGTTAATATCATCAACGTTTTCAGGAAATTTACAATTTGTTTGTGGTTTGAAGGCATAAAGTATTACACTATTTTCTTTAATGAAGGTCGTATCGAAGTTGTGAGAACCACATAAATAACTATTTCCATCGCGAGTATAGGCTACCTTGTAAAAGTAGATTCCCAAATCGATAACATTGCCTTTTATAACATTAGGATAAAACAATGGTTTATACGCCATTCCTTTATAAAACTCAGGAACGTCGATTACGACTTCTCTAATATATTCATCCGATGAACACAGCGTACAAATTCCATTGACAAAGTTGTGTGGAAGAAAATCACCGTATTCGCAACCACATACTTTGCCATCATGTTCATACTGACACTTCGCACGTGTTTGACAGGTTGGTGTTCCTCCCTCTGGTAAGTGTCTAAGTGAAACATCTTCTATTCCACAATACTTGCAAAAGCCAAGGTGTGTATATGTACCATCGTTGTTTTTGAACGATCTATACTCATATTTATGCCCCGTAGGCAGAAGATATTGTTGTCCACACACCTCACAATTTGCGCCAGTTAAGCAAGTTTGTACTCCACCACTATGTGCTTCTTTTATTACGTTACCACTTTCATCCTTTTCAAATTCACCACAATCACATTGATGTACGTGATATTTTTCATCAGTTTTGTCTGGAACAATGTTGAAATGATGTTTAGCGTTAGGATTACCAAGATCACCACATTTTTTGCACTTCGCATTGCAACCTGAATAGAAATCGTGTTTTCCATATTCCGATCCTTTATCTAATGTTACGCAAACGCCAGGGCAACTTGGATCAGTACACTTTGTATATCCATGATATTCAAAGTCTATTTTGTCAAAATCACTCCAAGTGTGCTCATGTCCACCTGATACGGCTGCTACCGGAATAGGAATGTCACAAGTTTGACCATCAGCTGCTATCGCGGTGATGTACATCGTACCACTGTCCATAGAATTAACCGCTGTTACACGATAGTAACATATTGATTCCTCAAATACGTTAGAAACTTGCAATTCTGTGCCAATAGGCGCAGATTTTATCGTGAAATTATATGGACCTGGTGCACCTCTAAGCCATATTCCTGTGTCGGTATACAATGTGCCGATTTTACCTGTTACCTGTTCTCCAATAATTGGATTTATTTGAGCAGGATATCCTATATAAGTCATACCTTTTGAAATAACAAAGTCCATTTGTATTTCTGTAGTTATTTTATTTTGTCCAGCAAAGTCCCAAAGTTCAATGTCTTTGCCTTTGCCGAGTTCAGCACCAGAAACCTTGAGTTTTCTTTTTAGCATTTCGGTATCGGTAGATATAGCATATCCTGTTTTAGGCTCAAAAGAAACCCGAATACAATATGCAACGTTTTGCTCGATAAGTTGACTTTCAACTCTATCCCACAAAAGCGATGTACTGTTATTACTCCATAACGTTTGTTTTTGCCCATTGCGGCATACCTCTATGATAGTCGCTGTATACTTTGCATCTGCTGGCACTTTTAGTTTTTTTGTTGCTTTGTCCTCGAATTCGAACGCAGTTACAAGACTATCCCCTACATTCGTTTTATTAAATGCAACTTCAAGAGTGTCGATTGCTTCTCCTTCCGCATGTGCTATGTTTTCAGAATTAACCAAAACTATACCAATCATTAAGGCAAGACACATGGTAAAACCAAGAACAAACGACAATAAATTTATTTTATTTTTTCCATTATGTATCATAATTGTAGCTCCTTGTTAAGTTCTTTAAACTAGTTATAATAATAATTTGTGTTTTTGCACAAAATCATAGTAAAAGTGTATAATCTCTTTTTATTTATTAAATTTGTGAAACATCTAATACACAACAAAATAGTCTACACCCGAAATATTTTCAAATTTAAACGACGTTGCACCAATTGATTTCATTGAATAGGCAAATCCCGGATTTTCATTTGTACCAATAAGTGCGTTTGCAGCAGTTGTGCCAATTTGCATATTCAGGCTTTCAGCTGTTCCAATTTTTAAAACAGCATTGAGTGTATCAAAAAAATCTGCTGTATCATCAGATGAAAGATTGTTTAGTGCAAGTGATTTATGTGTAATACTGTAGGAAAAATTTTTTTCTGTTTTCTCTATACGCACTGTAGATGAAATGTATAGATTATTAGGAATATACTTTTTGAAATACTTATAAGGGAACTCTTTCATATCTTCTTTGAAGGGCGTAAGATCAAGTTTTGCCACAACATTAAAGTTCGCACTACCATTTTCAGCAATCTCTGAAAAGTCTACTTGAACAATAGTAACAGAAACTTCCTTTTCACCAAGTTTTATTTTTCCTCCTGTTTGTTCATAAAACACGGTTTGAGCTATTGCTCCAACTTGTTTTTCTGTAAGTGAAAGATTACTGGTCATACTTTTATCCACAAGTGAAGTTAGATTCACTGAATAACCGTTATAACCTTTTCCTTCTTCATAAGAGACAAGTCCTTCAATCTTTTTATTAACTTCAGATTTCATATCAATAAAATCGTTATCACCATAAGCATTTGGACAAATTATTGATTCATCTACTTCTTTGGTAAGAGTCTTAAGTTGCCCTGTAGTGCGAAAAAGATCGATACCATAAGTTTTACGAATGTAAATATATCCGCCTATAACGACAACACCTAAAATTGCCACAATAAAGATTAAACTTATAATTAGTTTTTTAATTAGTTTCATAAAAACTCTCCTTCTTGATATTAGAGCCGCTTATTAAAAGTTAAGCGACTCTTTATATTATAAAAGTTATGTATCATTCTAAATTAATCCAAAGTGCAGGTACAATTCCCCCCATACTATGAGCAACATTTAGCGCACCAGGATATAGCCCACATCTTACAACATGAACATCAAGTCCTTTGTTAAACGAAGCCATTGCATCAAACGCAGAACGCGTCAACCATGTTACTGTTCCTTCAGTTTTACTAAAGTCTCCTCTTCCTTCATTTAAATAAGAACAAAGCCCTTGGAATCTTGCAAAATCTGTTGTACCCAATGCCCTTGCTGGATCATTACCCATTCCCTTAGAAAACCCATACGCTTCAGTGGTTACTTCTTGTAAAGATAACAAGAATATTTTATCATTGGTATCATTGGCTTGTTCTGCATAATTGTTTTTCCCATCTTTATAATAATTAGGATAATTGTTTGGATTGCAACTTCTCTCACTATTATCCACAAGTGTTATTTTAATGATTTCTTTTTGTAAATCATTAAACACATCGTTATAGAAGGTTTCATTTAGCCATTTACGAATAAAAGTGTACTCCCAATTATTAGCGTAAGTTCCTTCAGGTACGCCATTGTCCGCATTATAAGAAATAGCAGTATTTGTAGTAGTATAATTCAACTGTGGTTTCCAAAAATCTAAAGCTAATTCGCTCATTAAAAATGCTGAATTATCTTTTGTTGTAAGTATTCTCCATTTTATCGGTTCAAATCTAAACCAATAAATAGATCCACCATATCCATTTCCATTTGACCAACTCATACAATTAGTTCCAGATCCTAACCATCTAGTTGTATTTCTTGCAATACCTCGATATTTTACGCCATTATAAATAACATCCTTATACCAAATATCCGCAGCATTCTCATAATGAAGCCAATTATTATCATTTGAATCCAGTGCATATTTTGGATAATCTCCCGCAATTTCTAAAAGTTTGGCAGTTATAGTTTCATCTCTTTCGCAGCTTTGAGTCCAGTGACCAAAATAGATATAATTACCTTCCCGCGTATATTTTATTGGATTATTTCCACCACAAGTGGTACAAACATCACAGACGTAACTATGCTTACCATTAGCAGGAATCTCAACTTTGGTATTGTAATCACATTCATCACGTTTACAGATATCGTATGCATTCCAACCGGGTAGACAATCAGGTTCTTTAGCCTCATGATGTTCAATTAAATGGCCTAATGCTTCTCTAATATTACTCTGTGTATTTGATGTATAATCACAACGTGTACATGTATCATATGACTGCCAATATCCTTCCTCTGTGCAAGTAGGATCTTTAGCTGGATGACCTACCTTGTCATGCCCGAGGGCTTGTAACCCTCTATAATCTGTATGTTCAACACATCCTTCGTTGGCGCATTTATAGTATTCTTCGCTTCCCCATTTTTCACAAGTAGGCTCCACCAGTGGAATGAGTATAGACATATTATGTCCTGTTGCAGGAATTTCTTCATAACCCTCAGTTTTACCACAATAATGGCTACATCTTTTGTGTGCTTTCCAACCGCTCTCAGTACAAGTTGGATCTTTTTTCTCAACATCTTGCATGTCATGCCCAAGAGCTGGAATTTCCTCTTGTTCAGTATATGTACATCCATAGTTTATACATCTTTTTCCATGCGTAAGTCCTGGTCTTTCACAACTTGGACTATAACCTTTTTCTTCCCTTAAATTATGTGAAGCAAGTTCACCATACTCAAAAGTTTCTCTACCAAAATTGCCACAAATACTACAAACTAGGCGATAAACTGCTTTTCTTTGGCAGGTTGCCTCATCAACGAGGTTATTTTCAGTAATTCTTTCAACATAATTGTGAATATGTTGTACATCGGTTTGCACTAAACCTGCAACTATGAAGTACGAAAAACTTGTTGTTTCAAAGGATATTTTATCACCATTAACAATAGTACTAAGTTCTTCTACTGTATTATCCCCTTTGATATGATAGGTAACATACCCTTCTGTTGCCTCAAATGGTATCGGCAAAGTTACCTTCACTTTGCTACCTGGTTGCACTTTTTCACCGTTTCTAGTTAAGGCTATATCAAATATAGCGATTTTAGCACTATCGTATGGTTTAGTGATTGCCATAATGGCTTCTTTGCCTTGTTTGCTTTCGCTTGATTGTTTTTTAACTTCTAGTTTGGACCCTTTTTCAAATGCTCCATACACAGTTACGCCACTTTCGTCAACCAATTTATTTACGGATTTGCATTTTTTAACGCAACTAACCATTGTAAGACATAGCGACATAATTATAATCAATGTAAAGATTTTTAACTCTTTTTTTATCATAGAAATCTCCTTTTTTGAATTTCCTTTTTATATTTTCTACCACAATATCCTTTGCGATTTGGAACCCATTTTGTAATTATTGTGTGCTATCGCACTTTAAACGTGCTTGCATCTTCTATTTTTTCAATTCTCGTATATTTCATTTATAGTGAGTCAAGTACATCGGCAAGATAGTCAGATGGTACAGATTCATAAAAGAAAGCATCAATTATTTCTTCTTCTTTAGCTATCTTTATTTTATATGCAATAGTCTCATCTGAAACGTTGTCACAAAGCAAAGCAATTTTAACTTCAGGTTTTTGCTTTTTAACTTCTTTTACTGTGTTCATGCGCATATCAAATGTTCCGTCACCTGACCTAGTAACATCCATTACAAGAAAAGTTGCCGATAGTGCATTTAGCAAAGCTAAAATGCGCTCTGTTTCTTGTGAAAAACATTTCTCCACTAAAACACCAATACGTTTTAGGGCATCTGTTACCGCTTCCAAAACAAGTCTGTTTCTGATTGCAAGTACTGCTCTTTTCATCTAATACCTTTTCTCCTTCTACAATATGTGGGTAATTTATTATTTATATGAAATAATTATATTACCTTTTTTATAATCCTTGAAAATTAATTCAATAGATTACTTTATTTATTTAATTAATCTTGTCGGTTACAAGTCTAAAGTTTCATGAAAATACGATCAATTTTAATTAATGCTTACATTTTATCATAAGTCTGGTTTTTTAGGAAGTGCCATTTGGCACCCCTTTTTATTTTTAAATTTGCTTATAAAAACCAGCCGTTATTTAAACGGCTGGCTATTTTTTTGTGTATATTAAACATCTTCATTGATCTTATCCAATATTACAAGTCCTGACTCTCTAGCTCTTACAGCAAGTTGCGTGCGAGAACGAAATCCGGTTTTATCAAGCATATCCGCAACATGGTTTTTGACAACACCAGAAGATATGCCGAGTTTTTCAGAGATTTCTCTGTTACTGTAACCTCCTGTCATTAGGCGTAATATTTCAAGTTCTTTTTCGGTAAACTCTGTACTTAATGCAAGTCCCATTTTAACGGGTTGAAGTTTATCTGGATAAACAATTTCGCCATTTATAACTCGTTCCATAAGTGACAATATTGGTTGTTCATTTGCTTCTTTATACCAAAATCCTTCTACACCAATTTGCTTGGCGCGTTTTATATATGAACATTCTGGCATACTTGTCACAATTATAATTTTTGTTTTTGGATACTTCTTTTTAATAATTGCTGCTGCTTCAAGTCCACTTTCACCATTTTCTGTTACCACATCCATAATAATAAGGTCAATAGGAGTGTGTGCACAAACAATGTCGGCAACAGTTGCGTTTTCTATTGCTACTTCTAGGTAGAATTTTTCTGACGATTCAACAAAATGCGAAAATAATGCTTTAGGCATTTGTTGATCTTCAACTATCATGACCGAATATTTTCCTTCTTTCATATTTTTTCTCCTTGAGACAATTCTATCAAAAGTTCAAAATGAGGTGTACTTTTTAGTGTCATTTTGCCGTTTTCTCTTTCGACAAGAGATCGAAGACCTGTCAGTCCACCACCTTCTACGATTACCCCTTTAGGCTTTTCGCCATCATTAATAATAGATATTGTATATACATCATTTTTTTCTGACACTACAACAGTCATATTTTT
>ERZ779829.1152-NODE-1152-length-10512-cov-2.411017_pt1 | contig 10512 bp, 9 predicted proteins | sample MGYA00511562_ERZ779829 | MGnify/ENA primary metagenome ERZ779829 (study PRJEB29588, sample SAMEA2151677) | human gut metagenome | biome: human gut; feature: human-associated habitat; material: faeces | place: Denmark | collected 2008/2010 ... | reverse complement strand
ACTCGCCTTGACTATAAGGAGCCACTTGATATTGTGGAAATAATATAATCAATCCTTCTTTAGAAAAAGCAAAATTGCTAAAGTTTTCTTTTATAGGTTTAGTTCCTTCATATAACATTGAATAGTTTATAATTTTTGTATTGTATTTTAATTCATTACGACTGAATTCTGATAATATTTTTAGGAAGTTTTTATTTTTATTTATTAGCTTATTGATATTTATAATTTTATTTTCTTTTATATCGTAGACAACTGTATAAATACGATGATTAGGGTGGGCTCCTCCTGTAAAATCTTCAATATGAAATACAAAAGATATATAATTTTTGTATTCATATTTTTCATATAGAATTATTAAGTAGTAGTATTGGTTTGTTGGTATTGTTGATGATTTTATATTATTTTTGAACTCTTTTAAATAGTTAGTGATTTGTTTATTAACATTGTTATTTAGTTTTTTATATTTTGTTATTGGGTAATATATTTGAACTTTATAATTTTTGTTTATTTCTAATATTTTGTGTTCATTAGTATTTATTTTTGATTTATCAATATCCGCCTTAATATTTATTATGTGAGTAAAAAAAATTAAGTTTATTATTAGGAATAGAGTAAATATGGTCTTTATTTTCATTGTATCACCAATATATAATATTCTTTGATATTTATATTTATTTGTTTTTATGATATGATTTTTTAGAGGTTGATGTTATGGAGAAGAATTATAAGAAAATTATTTTGTGGCTAGGAATATTTTTGTTTCTAATTATAGTGTTATTTGTTATTTATTTTATGTTTTTTAACAAGGTTTCGTTTTTAAAGTATAGTGATGGTGAGTTTAAATTTAATTATGGAACTAATTTTAAGGTTTCTAAAAAAGATGGAGTATATACTATTGGTGAAAAGAATGGTACGGCTAAAATCATAATTAATATTTCTGATAATACCTTGGGAATGGATTATGATAATAATAAAAATAGGGCTGTTTCTATTTCTGATAGTTTAGTTGGCGAAGGTTATACAAAAGCTTCATTTAATTGTTTGGATCATATATGTATGAATGTGTATGAAAATGAAAATAAACATATTACTATTGCGGTTGAGTTTAATGAGGATAACGTTTTTACATATGAACTTGTTTGTGATAAAGATGAGTCTGAAAAGTTTAATGATGATTTTGATTTGATTATTAATTCTTTTGTAAAAATGAAGTAGTTACTGTATTTTGTATAGGAATATTTTACTTGAAATGATATTTTGAGAATTCTGGTTGAATAATTTGGTTTAAAGAATAAATATTGCTTTTATTCTTTTATATTGCTATAATATTTTTAGTATAGGAGGTCTTTATTATGTATTGTCCAAAGTGTAATGGACCTATGGAAATGGGAAGTTTATTTTGTCCTCATTGTGGGGCAAAAATTGATAATAATGATAATAGTAATGGTGAAAATAATTTATCACAAAGTGCTAATGATTCTTTAAATAATGTCGATAATACTTTGTTATCTAATGCAGGTAGTGTCACAGTTCCAGTAAATATGAATAATCCTGGGAGCAATGATTTAAATACTAGTAATGTTAATGATGTTAATTTAAGTTATGCTACTGAAAATGGTACTGCTTCTAGTATTGGTGGTGTTAGCACAAGCAATGTTAGTTCTTTTAATGTTGCTAGTTTAGAAACTAACAATAATGTAAATACTGATATAAATAATAATTACAATATGGCTAGTATGAGTCCTGATAATTTGGGTGTTGCTAATACGAATATAGTTAACTCTAATGTTGTTGGAAATGATTCTGGTTCTAATATAAGTACCAATGAGATGAATACTAGTATGGAATCTGTTGTTAGTAATGCAAATATAAATTCAAATATGAATACTGATAATTCTAATAATACAAATTTAAATATGAGTAATTATTCTCCTAATCAAAGTATGAATATTAGTAATAATTCTAGTGTTAATTCAAATGCTATCTCTAAAGTTAACAAGTCTGGTAATTTGATAACTATTATTCTGGTTTTAGTTATTGCTATTCTAGCTGTGGTGGTTTGTTATCTTATGATATCTGGAAATAAGAGCAATACTACTAATAAGGATAAGAATGTTGTTGCTACTAATAATACGTCTGAGGTTACTATAAATGGTAGGACTGGTAAGGTACCTAAAGGATGGAGTTTTATTTCTGGAATTGAGGCTGGGTCTGCAGAACATGAATCTGTATTTATAAAAGATACTCGTGATTCAGTGGCTCTTATTTCTTCTACTAATGAGGTAACATTTGGTGATATTAAAAATGGTATGTATACAGTTAAAGCTAAGTTTGAGTCCTTGGGATTTTCTGAGTTGAATGCTACTACTGATAAAAAGAATGGCATTGAATATGTGTTATTTGATGGATTATATGATGGTAGTAATTATCATATTTTATACTTTGCTGATGGAGTAGGTGTAAGTGGTAGTGAAGGTTATTATGCTTCTAGTGAGGATTTAATGACAATTATTAATTTTATGACTAGTTTAAAGAAAAATACAGTAACTAAAGGAATTATTTCAGATAATAATGTTAATTTTTTTAATACTATGATAGGAAAATAGAATTGTTGACCAAATTTGTATTTGGTCTTTTCTATTGCTATTTTTTAGTATTTATGATATAATATGAAGACATTTTCAAAGTGGTATATATTTGTTTGAAAGAGTGTATATTTTATTTAGAGATTAAATTTTATTTAATATTTAAAGGAGATTTTATTATGATAAAAAGAAAGTTAAGTGATGTAAATAGCATACTTATGTATAAACAATTACTTGAAAAACCAGAAAAGTATATTTTATGTAATTATGAAGAAGGACCTCTTTGGGTTGAAACGACAGAGGCGGAACTTTATAGAGAAACAGTAGATGTTTCTTCTGATATTACTAATATTTTTACTGAAACTTTAAGGAAATTAGGTACTGGGGTAAGAAATGTTAGTGATATTTCAATAGGACTTGATTTTAGTATTTTTGTAGATTGTGATTCATTAGATGAAAATGGTCAATATACTGAATCACCTAAAGTTCTAAATGATAAAATTTCTGTAATTGTTGATAGTATATCTGGTCATTATAATGGAGAAAAGAGTTTTGAAATCATTGGTGATGATTTTGAAACACTATTTGGTAATCAACAATTTACAACAGATTTTAGTACTTTAGTTATTGGATTAAATAAGTTAGGATTTGAATTAGGCGGTATATCTTCATTTGGTGAAGTAAAAGAAAGAGTTTTAAAAGGTGAAAAGACTATTGGTACTGTTTCATTAACTACAGAAAAAAACAAAGTTTATAAGAAAAGTGAAAAATAATTCACTTTTTTTTTACATTATTTTACTATTTGAAACTTATTTTTTTCTATTTAGTATTACTAATTGTGTTATAATTCTTATATGGGTGATAAGTGCATGAAAATTAAGATAGACAATGTAGAAGTTAATTACATACAATATGGTGAAGGTAGTGATGTTTTACTTTTGCATGGATGGGGACAAAATATACAAATGATGAGGCCACTAGGGGATAACTTATGTAGTAATCATAGAATTACAATTATTGATTTTCCTGGTTTTGGTGAAAGTAGTGAGCCGCCAGTTGCTTGGTCTGTAAGAAATTATGCCGTTTTAGTAGAAAAATTAGTTGAAAAATTAAATATTAAGAAACCTACTGTTATTGGACATTCCTTTGGTGGAAGAGTTGCTATATATTTTTCAGCAGATAATCCTATTAATAAATTGGTTTTATTTGGTAGTCCTTGTATGAAGGAAAAAGAAGAGTTGACTTTATCGGTAAGAATTTTAAAGAAAATAAAAAAGTTACCTGGCATGGATAAGTTTGGTGATTTTATGAAACAATATATTGGTTCTCCTGATTATAGAGCTGCAAGTCCGATAATGAGACAAACTTTGGTAAATGTTGTTAATGAAGATTTGGCATCTTTTGCTAGGAGAATAGAGGAACCAACATTACTAATTTGGGGTGAACATGATGAAGCGGTTCCAGTTAAAGAAGCTAGAGAGCTTGAAAAAATAATGATAGATGCGGCACTTATTGTTTTGCCAGGGACACATTATGCTTATCTAGAGAATTTAGGGCAAGTTATAAATATATTAAATAGCTTTATTTAGGAGGGATAATATGGTTTTAAAAATATTATTATTTTTATCATTCCTTTTCTTATTATTTTATAAGACAAAACGTATATTACATATGTTACAGCAAAACCTTTACAATGAGAATAATCGATATATAAAATGGTTATTTAAGACTAAGAATCAATTTTTAGATTTAGACTTAATAGTTATTGGTATTTTGTTAGTGGAAAGTTTAATACTTTATGATATTAAATATTCTACAGTTATAGTTAGTCTTGTTGTTATTGGGTTTGATTTTTTATTAGGTTTAAAGTGGAAGAAAAAAATAGAAACTGATCAAAATAAAAAACCATTAGTTATTACTAAGAGAATAAAAAGACTTATTGTTACTACTAGTGTTTTATATTTGATACCAGTTGTTATTTCGTTATTTAATATAAATGATTTGGCACTTACTTGGAAATTGATTTTACTTAGTTATATTATGATATACTTAAATCCATTTGTTGTATTTATTGCTAATATTATTAATAAACCTATAGAAAAATTTGTATATATATATTATAAAAATAAAGCTAAACATAAACTTAGAGGAATGACTAATTTAAAAATAATTGGTATTACAGGAAGTTATGGTAAGACTAGTTCTAAAAATATATTGAGTGATATTTTAAATGTTAAATACAATGCTTTAGCTACTCCTAAAAATTTAAATACTGATTATGGATTGATGATGACTATTAATAATCATTTGGATATATTTACTGATATTTTTATAGCTGAAATGGGAGCTTATGTTAGAGGAGAAATAAAATCACTTTGTGATTTTGTTAAACCAAAGTATGGTATTCTTACTACTATTGGAACGGCACATTTAGAGTCGTTTGGAAGTGAAGAAAATATTGTTAAGGCAAAGTTTGAATTGATCGAGTCCCTTCCTAGTGATGGTTTTGCGATACTTAATGGTGACGATTCGAAACAAGTTAGTTATAAGTTGAAAAATAAAGTTAGAACTATTTGGATAGGCATTAATAATAATGATGTTGATATTAGAGCTTTTAATATAAAGTATACTTATAGAGGGACTAGTTTTGATATTATGTTTAAGAATGATAAAAAAACTTATCACTTTGAAACTAAGTTGTTAGGTGAGCATAATGTTTATAATATATTAGCTGGTATTGCTTGTGGAATGGAATTTGGTATTTCACTTGAAGAACTAGCTGATGCTGTTAAGTTAGTTAGGCCGACTGAACATAGATTGGAACTTAAAAAAATTGGTAATTTTTATCAAATTGATGATGCATATAATTCTAATCCTGTTGGAGCGAAGAATGCTTGTCATGTTTTGGGAATGATGAATGGTATAAAAATTGTTGTTACTCCAGGAATGGTTGAACTTGGGGAAAAAGAAGAGTTTTATAATAAACAATTTGGTGAAGAAATTGCTGAGGTTGCAGATTATGTCATACTAATTGGAGAAAAGAGGACTAAACCAATTTATGAAGGTTTATTAACACAAGGATTTGACAAAGAGAAAATAATAGTATTTAATGATGTTAGAGAAGCGTATGCTTTTATTAATAGTATATATAATGGCAAAGATGATATATTTGCGTTATTTGAAAATGATTTGCCAGATACATATAATGAGTAGGAGGATTTTTAGATATGAGAATTAAAGTTGGTGTTGTTTTTGGGGGAGAAACAGTTGAACACGAGGTAAGTATTATTTCGGCTATTCAAGCCATGAACAAAATGGATCAGGAAAAATATGAGATTATTCCAATTTATATTACTAAGGATAGGGAATGGTATACTGGGGATATGTTAAAAGATATTGATGTATATCAAGATTTATCTTTAATTAAGAAGTATGCAAAGAATGTTGTTTTATATTATAAAAATGGTGCTTATGTATTACAAAAGAAGAAGTTTCCTAGAACTATTGTTAAGGAAGTTGATATTATTTTCCCAATAGTTCATGGGACAAATGTTGAAGATGGTGTTTTACAGGGCTATTTACAAACTATAGGGGTTCCATTTGTAGGACCTAATGTATATGCTGCTGTTGTTGGACAAGATAAAGCTTTTATGAAAGATGTATGGGCTGGAACTGGACTTCCAATGACTGATTATGTTTGGTTTTATGATGCTGATTATAAACACGATAAAGATGCAGTTATTAAGAAGGTTTCTAAACTAAAATATCCAGTTATAGTAAAACCTGCTACTACGGGATCTTCTGTTGGTATTAGTGTATGTGAAGATGAGGAAAGTTTAGTAGAAGGAATAGATGAAGCAATTCAATACGATTCTAAGATTGTAGTTGAAGAAGTTGTTAAAAACTTAGTTGAAGTTAATATTGCGGTTATGGGTAACTATGAACATCAAAAGGTTAGTGAGATAGAAGAAGTATTATCTGGAAATAAATTCTTAACTTATGCTGATAAATATATTGGCGGAGGTAAGAATGGTAAGTTAAAAGGAAAAGCTCCAGTTAAGGCTTCTAAAGGTATGGCTTCAACTAATAGAAAATTACCAGCTGATATTGATGAAAAATTACGTAAGGAAGTCGAAGAGATAGCTGTTAAGGCATTTAAAGCACTTGGTTCTGCTGGCAACTCTAGAATAGATTTTCTAATTGATGAAAAAGCGAAAAAAGTATATGTAAATGAAATTAATTCTATTCCGGGAAGTTTGGCTTTCTATTTATGGGAGGCTAAAGGTGTTGACTTTACTAGTATGTTAGATGAAATGATTAATATTGGAATTAAAGAATATAAGAAGAGAATTAGTAAGACTCATTCATTTGATTCTAATATTTTACAGGGATTTGCTGCTAATGGTGGAGTTAAAGGTATGAAAGGAGCTAAAGGAAAGTTAAGATAACTTTTCTTTTTTCTTTATGATAGGTGTTTTAATTAGAAGAGAAAATTCGGATGTTGCAAATGAATATTATGTTAAGGGAATAGAAAAATTTGGTGGAACAGTCATTTTAATTAATGATAATGATTCTAGAAAAGAGCTCGAAGATAAATTAAGTCGTGTAGATGGTATTTTACTTACTGGTGGAGATGATGTTGGGCCAATCGATTTTTATTTAATTTCATATGCTTTAGAGAATAAGTTGAAGTTACTTGGTATTTGTCAAGGAATGCAATCAATGTGTCTATATGGTAGTTCCCTTGGATTAATTCCTATTGGAAATGATAGTCATAAGAGAAATGAAGGATATGTACATGGAGTCACTTTAAGTGATGGTGCTTTGAAAGAAATATTTGGTAATTCTAGGATTATGGTTAATTCACATCATTTACAAACTATTAGTAATAGTCACTTATTTAGGGTGGTTGGTTATAGTGATGATGGATTGATTGAAGCAATCGAGGGAAATAATGGTGTGTTTCAAATAGGAGTACAATGGCATCCAGAGAGAATGCTTGAGTATGATAGTTGGAGTCGAGATTTATTAGAAACATTTGTTAAGAGTGAATGAAGTTGTTACTTAGTGGTATTTTTTAATTAAAAAGACAATAATGATAAGATTCATCATTATTGCCTTTTTGTATGGATTTATGATAATTTTTGTTTTGATCTGTGTAACAAAAAAATCTAACAAATAATGCTTGTTAGATTTGTGTAATCAATATAAATGGTGGGCTGTTAGGGATTCGAACCCTAGACCCACTGATTAAGAGTCAGTTGCTCTACCAACTGAGCTAACAGCCCATTTCTTGATTGCATAATTTATTTTATACTAAAAATTGATAGTTGACAAGTACTTTTTTGATAAAAGTTTTAAATAGTTAACATTTTGTTGAGTTGTGTTGATAGACTAATTTAAGTATTTATGATATATTCTAATTAGTGTAGGTGAAGCGAAAATGAAGAAAGTAGAAAGATATAATCCAGATATAAAAGTTGGATTAACTAATTATGAAGTTAATAAGAGAATAGAAGATAAATTAGTAAATATAGATACAGAAGTTGGTACTAAGACTGTTTCTGAAATAATTAGAGAAAATGTTATAACTTTATTTAATATTATTAATATAATTTTGGCAGTTGTTGTCGGCTTAATGCGGTTATATGTGTTGTATCATTTAAAAATTTGACATTTATCATAATAATTACTATTAATACGTTGATTAGTATTATTCAGGAACTTAGAAGTAAGAAAACTTTGGACAAGTTAAAAGTAGTTGCGGCTTCTAAGATACGCGTTGTGAGGGATTCAATAGAAAAAGAAATAGGAATTAATGAGATTGTTTTAGACGATATTATAGAAGTAGAAATAGGTAATCAGATAGTTGTTGATTCTGTAATTAGAGATGGAGAGGTTGAAGTTGATGAGTCTTTTATTACAGGAGAAGCTGATACGGTGTTTAAGAAAAAAGGAGATATGTTATTATCGGGAAGTTTTATAGTATCTGGTAAGGCAGTTTGTCAGGTTGAACATATTGGGTATGATAATTATACGGCTAAGATTTCTAGTGATACTAAATATATAAAAGCAGTTTCTTCGGAGATTATGAGAAGTTTAAATAAGATTATTTCAACGATATCATTTTTAATTGTACCAGTTGGAATACTTTTATTTAGTAGGCAGATGTATATAGAAGGGAATACTGTTTCACAAGCTGTTGTTTCGACAGTTGCGGCTTTAATAGGAATGATTCCGGAAGGGTTAGTTTTACTTACTAGTACAGTTTTAGCAGTTAGTGTAATTAGACTTTCAAAGAGAAAGGTATTGGTACAGGATTTATACTGTATCGAGACTTTGGCTAGGGTTGATACTTTGTGTTTAGATAAGACAGGAACAATTACGGAAGGTAAGATGGAAGTTGCTGCTGAAGTTTTATTTACTGATGATGATATTGGAGAGATAATTGGTAATATTAATAATAGTTTAGGAGAAAATAATCCGACTGCTATTGCTTTATTAGATAAGTATGGGAAGAGAGATAGTTTTGAGGTTGTTAAGAATTTACCTTTTTCTTCAGCAAAGAAATATTCAGGGATTGTTTTGAAAGATAGAGTTTATGTTGTGGGGGCAGCGGAGTTTATTTTAAAGAAAAATGATTCTATTATGAAAAAAGTAGAAGAATATACGAGGGAGTATAGAGTTATTTTGTTAGGAGAGGCTAAGGATAAGGATTTAGATGATGTTAGACCGATTGCTTTACTTTTGTTACAAGATAAGATTAGAAGTGATGCTAATGAAACGTTACAATATTTTAAAGAACAAGGTGTTACTTTAAAAATTATTTCAGGAGATAATCCTAATACGGTTTATGGTATTGCTTGTAGAGCTGGTTTTCCAGAAAAAGCTAAATTAATTGATGCAACTACTTTAAAGAACGATGAGGATATATTAAAAGCAGTAGAGGAGTATGATATTTTTGGTAGAGTTACTCCGGAACAGAAGAAGACTATTGTTTTGGCACTACAACATTTAGGTCATACGGTTGCGATGACAGGGGATGGAGTTAATGATGTCTTGGCTTTAAAGAAAGCAGACTGTTCAGTAGCAATGGCATCTGGATCTGATGCGACTAAGAATGTTAGTCAACTAGTTTTATTGGATTCAAACTTTTCATCTATGCCTTATGTAGTGGCAGAGGGGAGAAGAACTATTAATAATATTGAGAAGAGTTCATCATTATTTTTAGTTAAGACAATATATGCTACTTTATTAGCAATTATCTTTATCTTTATTGATATGCCATATCCATTTATACCAATTCAGTTATCACTTGCTAGTACGGTAACCGTTGGAATACCATCATTTATTTTAGCACTACAAGATAATTATGATTTAGTACAAAAACATTTTTTGAAGAGAGTTTTAAAAAGAGCAGTACCACCGGCATTTACAATAATTTTAAATATTTTAGTAGTATTTATTGCTAGTAAGATGTTTAATTTTACGTATGAACAGACTTCAACTTTGTCAGCTGTTGTTACGGGATATGTTGCTTTTATGTTGCTATTTAAGACTTGTTTACCATTTAATCCTTTGAGATCTTGCTTATTTGTAGCAATGGTATCATTATATATTACTGGTTTCTTTGGATTTAGAACCTTGTTTTCGTTCTCGACATTGGACTTAAAAATGGTAGTAATTATTGCAATATGTATAGCATTTGCACACTTTATGTATTATACGTTTGAGAAAACAATTAATTATTTAGAATTAAAAGTAAGAAAAGAGTAAAAAACACTTGACTTTCTTACTTTTTTTATAGTATTCTATTATTGCAGTTGGGAAATATATTTAAAAAAATTAATTTTCTCTTGCAAAAGTTTAAAAAGTATTGTAAACTTAAGAAGTCAGTTAATTAATGGACTTGTAGCTCAGTTGGTTA
>ERZ779829.1150-NODE-1150-length-10533-cov-2.462779_pt1 | contig 10533 bp, 5 predicted proteins | sample MGYA00511562_ERZ779829 | MGnify/ENA primary metagenome ERZ779829 (study PRJEB29588, sample SAMEA2151677) | human gut metagenome | biome: human gut; feature: human-associated habitat; material: faeces | place: Denmark | collected 2008/2010 ... | reverse complement strand
TTGAAGTAGGGGTTAATGTGCCTAATGCAACCGTAATGATGGTGGAAAACAATATTCAATATTGAACGACTGGAATCAGGTGTTTGTAGATGCGGTACGTGCTGTAGGTGGTGGTAATAGCAATCGTTTCCTGGGTGTGCCGGGGTATTGTACCAATGTGGCACTTACGGTGAGCAACTTCAAACTGCCGACTGATAAAGTTCAGAATCGTCTGATGGTATCTGTTCATTTCTATGATCCGAATGAATATACACTGGATGCAAAGTATTCGGAGTGGGGGCATACCGGCGCTGCCGATAAGAAAGCTAACTGGGGAGACGAAGACAATGTGAAAGATGTATTCAATAGTTTGAAGACAACGTATATAGATAAGGGCATTCCGGTATATATTGGTGAAATGGGATGTGTAAGCCGGACGACTGACCGTGCGGAATCTTTCCGCAAGTACTATCTGGAATATGTATGTAAAGCAGCGAAAGAATACGGATTGGCTCCTGTTTATTGGGATAATGGCGGTACAGGTAGTGGAAAGGAAGAATCAGGCTTGTTTAATCATGCTACCGGTGATTATCTGAATAATGCAGCGGAAATAGTAGAAGTGATGAAAAAGGCCATCTTTACAGAAGATGCATCTTATACATTGCAATCCGTCTATGACAATGCACCGCAATAGGTTTTCATAAATACCCCTCGTGTATACAGGGATTGTTGTTAATACAGTTTTTTTTTTGATTGGTTTTGGGAAGTAGCTTCTGTGAGGGAAGTTACTTCCTTCTTTTCTGTCCGGGAAACAAATGATGGGGTATGAAATGATAAAAAAACACATTGAAAACCTTGTTTTTACGATTCCTTTTTGTTTCATTTGCAATATGTTAACGATATTCCTATATCTACTACTATGAAGAGATTGATTTTACTTATCGTTTCAGTCGTTGTGGCATGTTTTTCTGCCTTTTCACACGACTTTATGTTCAAACATCTGGAGGTTAAGGACGGAATGCCCAGCAACCAAATCAATGCCATTTATAAAGATTCAAGAGGTTTTATGTGGTTCGGCACCGCTGCCGGACTGGCACGTTATGACGGATATCGTTTCAAGGTATTCCGGAGCACTGACAATGGTTCTGCGTCTTTACCTGACAACTATATTGAGAAGATAGTGGAAGACAGTGAAGGACGTTTATGGATACGGACGGGAGAAAACGGATATGTCATTTATAACTGGGATACGGAGAGCTTTGTCTGTGATGTTCGTTCCCGGATGTGGGATATAGGGATAGACGGAACACCCCGCTATGTATTTGTCGACAAGCAAAAGAATACCTGGTTTGCCATAGATGGGAAAGGGTGCTACTGTTATCGTCCCGGTGAAAAGAATGCTGTATCCCTGCCTTTCGGTGAGAAAGGAATACCCGAAGGTGTCATTATAGACATGGCTGAATGTAAGGATGGCATTCTGTTGGTATATGATAACGGGCGCGTAATCTGTATCGACCGTGAGACGGTACGTGTAAAATGGATTTTGACAGATATTGCAGAGCACATGGGAATGCGTACTGATATCTTCTTCCTGTATGTGGATAAGGATGAAGATTTATGGATATATGGTGCCCCGGGTGTATGGGCTTACGATTTGTCTGACAGGAAGTGGCATTCACAATGGAATTTCAGCGATAGAGGTCAGGCTCATATCGTAGCAGTAGCTCAGGATAAGCAGGGACGTATTTGGTTTGGAAAGGACCAGGATGGCATCGATATCTGGAATAAGGCGACTGGTGAAACTATCTCGCTTACGTATGATGTGGATGACGAACGAGGTTTGCCCAATAATACCATCAATGTGCTTTATGAAGATGAAGGCGGTGTGATGTGGATAGGTACTTATAAGAAAAGTGTGGCTTATTATGATGAGGGCATTTTTAAGTTCGGCATCAACCACTTGGGGGATATTAACTGTCTGGAAGAAAGTAATGACGGTTCGTTGTGGTTGGGTACCAATGACGCCGGGTTGATACGTTGGAATCCGAAGACGGATGAAAAGAAACTGTATGCATACTCACCGGGAGTAAACTCTATTGCTTCGAATGTCATTGTAAGTTTGTTGCAAGCTAAGGACGGCAAACTCTGGATAGGGACATTTTGGGAAGGATTGGATTGTTTCGACGGCAATCGCTTCGTGCATTACCGGAACAGACCGAGAGATGATAATTCGCTGGCTAATAACAATGTCTGGTCATTGGCAGAAGATAAGAACGGAAATATCTGGATTGGAACCTTGGGAGGCGGTTTACAATGTCTGAATCCGGGGACAGGTGAGTTCACCACCTATAAGATAAGTAACTCCGGAATTATTTCCAATCATATAGCCTCTTTATGTATGAGTCGTGATAATCGTCTGATAATCGGTACTTCTTCTACGGGGGTATCCATAATGGATCTGATTACCCGGAAAATAACGAATCTGGTAGGCAACCAGTCGGGAAGTATCCGCTTTTCCAATCAGAGCATTAATCAGGTCTATGAGGATAGCCGGGGATTGATATGGGTGGGAACACGTGAAGGACTGAATCTCTATAACCCGAAGAACGACCATTTACAGGTAGTTCCTCTTTCGCAGAACGATTCTAGGGTATTTATTACCGGTATCGTAGAAGATGATAATAAAAATATGTGGGTGACTACGGCCAATGGTGTAGTGAATGTAATTCCTTCTATCGATACAAAAGACGGAGATTATACTTTCAACTATTACAGGTATGATGATAAGGACGGTTTGCAGGGCTGTGAGTTCAATCAACGTTCCATTAAACGTCTTTCCTCGGGTGAGATTGCAATGGGAGGTATGTATGGATTGAATACTTTCAGACCGGAGAATATCAAATATAACCGGACGTTGCCCAAGGTGATGTTTACCGGCTTCCAGCTTTTCAATGAAGAAGTGGAGGTTGGAAAGGAGTATGGTGGACGTGTTTTGCTGCGTGAGTCGCTGAATAAAGCCAGAGAGGTGAAACTTGATTATAAACAGAATGTCTTCACTGTATTGTTTGCATCGGATAATTACGTCTTGCCTGAGAAAACCCAGTATCTGTATAAACTGGAGGGATTTAATGAGGATTGGATGGCAGGTGCGGCTGATATGCACCGCGTTACTTATACGAATTTGGCACCCGGTACTTATACGCTGAAAGTGAAGGCAATCAATAGTGATGGATTTGCCGGAACAGAAGAGTCAAGCCTTAAAATAGTAATCCTACCGCCTTTCTGGATGACCCCCTGGGCGTATGTTCTGTATGCTATGTTATTGATAGGCACATTGCTGCTGGCTCGCAATGCTGTGCTGCGCCGTGAACGCAATAAGTTCAGGATACAACAGATGGAACGTGAAGCAGAGCGGAATGAAGAAGTCAATCAGATGAAATTCCGTTTCTTTACCAATGTGAGCCATGAACTGCGTACACCGCTGACGTTGATCATTTCTCCGTTGGAAGGAATGATGAAAGAAACCCATGATGAACGGAAGCAGGAGCAATTGAAACTGATGCATCGTAATGCATTGCGGTTACTGAATCTTGTGAACCAATTACTTGATTTCCGTAAAAATGAGGTGGCAGGGTTGCATTTGAATCTTTCGGAGGGGGAGGTTGTATCGTATGTTCACTCTATATGCAACTCATTCCTGATGCTTTCGGAAAAGAAAAACGTGCATCTCACTTTTTTTTCGGCAATCGAATCGTTGAATATGTCGTTCGATGAGGATAAAATAGGTAAGATAGTGATGAATCTGCTCTCTAATGCGTTTAAGTTTACTCCGGATGGAGGGCGGGTGGATGTTTCTCTTGAACTGATAAAAGGAACTACGGAAACATTGGAAATCAAAGTATCCGATACGGGGGTAGGTATCAGCGACTTTGATAAAGAACGTATATTCGAACGTTTCTATCAATCGGAGCGTATAGGTGATAGTAACCCCAGTACGGGGAGTGGTATCGGTTTGAGCCTGGTACGTGATTACGTTACGCTGCATGGCGGTGTGGTGCGCGTGTTCGACAATGTGGGTACGGGCAGTGTATTTGTGGTAGATATTCCGGTGAAACATTCGGTGGTGAACGTAGCGACTCCACTCTCGGAAGAAGCTGCAGAAGAGGATGCGGTGGCACTTGCTTCAGTGGAAGAATTGAATGAGGAAGAACGGAAGAAGCCACTTGCACTGATTGTGGATGATAATGAAGATTTTGTTTCTTTCATGCGTTATACGTTGAGTCTGTATTTCCGTATAGAATCTGCCGGAAACGGAAAGATAGCCTGGCAGATGATACCGGAACTGATGCCGGATATCATCGTTTGTGATGTGATGATGCCTGAAATGGACGGGAACGAACTGTGCCGTTGGGTGAAGGCTGACAAGCGTACAAGTAATATTCCTTTTGTGTTGCTTACGGCCAAGCAATCCGTAGAGAATAAGGTGGAAGGTCTGACGATTGGTGCGGATGACTATGTGACGAAACCTTTCAATATGGAGGTACTGATTTTGCGCATGCGTAAACTGATAGATTTGAGCAGCAAAAATAAACTTCGCACCCGTATTGATCCCGAACCGAGTGAAATCGTTATCACTTCGATGGACGAAAAGCTGATTGAGAATGCGATAAAGTATGTGGAGACGCATATTGCCCGTCCCGATTTATCTGTGGAAGAATTGAGTCATGAACTGGGCATGAGCCGGGTGCATCTCTATAAAAAGCTGTTGCAGATTACCGGTAAAACTCCGATAGAATTTATTCGTATTATCCGACTGAAACGTGCGGCACAACTTCTGCGCGAGAGCCAGCAGAATGTGTCGGAGGTTGCCTATCAGGTGGGCTTCAATAACCCCAAATATTTCAGTAAGTATTTCAAGGATGAATTCGGTGTTTTACCCTCTGTATATCAGGAAAAGGAGGGTAAATAACAAAAAGTACCCATTGTTGAAACATCTGATATTTCTATAAATCAAATAAGCCCTTTCCTTTCAACATCGGGAGGGCTTGTTTACTGTATGATTTCCTACTTTTACACTCGGGAAAATAACTTTAAAAACAAAGATATGAAATTGAAAAACACTTCAGTTTGTTTGCTCGCAGGATGGATGCTGATGGCATGCTCCGGAGGCGGGTATGAGAAGACGAGTAACGGCATTATTGTAAATGTCGAACAACAGCAACCGACGGATGTGCGAAAGGTGAAGGTTGAAGTAATGGGAGAGAAGTTGATTCATGTGTCAGCCACTCCCGAAAAAAACTTTTCAAAGGCGGAAAGCCTGATTATAGTTCCCCAAAAAGATAAGACGGACTTCAGCGTGGAAGAAAGTGAAGATGCCGTTTCGGTAAAAACCTCAGAGGTGTGCGCCATTGTATCCAAAGCCACGGGTGAAGTACGCTTTACCGATGCTTCCGGTAACCTGATTTTGGCGGAAGATGAGAAAGGCAGGAGTTTCAAGCCTATCGAAGTGCAGGGAACAAAGGCGTATACGGTACGTCAGGTATTCCAGTCACCCGATGATGAGGCATTCTATGGACTGGGACAACACCAGGCTGATGAATTCAACTATAAAGGTAAGAACGAGGAACTTTTCCAGTATAATACAAAGGTTTCCGTACCTTTTATCGTTTCCAATAAGAATTACGGTATTCTGTGGGATAGTTATTCGCTTTGCCGTTTCGGCGATCCACGTGATTATGCACAGTTAAGCACAGTTTTCAAACTCTATGATAAGGAGGGTAAGGAAGGTGCTTTGACAGGAACATACGTACCCTCTCAGAAATCAACAGCGGAGACACTGGTACGCCGGGAAGATTCTGTTTATTTTGAACATCTGAAATCGGAAGATTTGTCGAAAGTCGTGAACTTACCAGAAGGATTTCCTTTCATGGGTTCGCAGGTGACGTATGAAGGAGAAATTGAGCCGATGGAGAGTGGTAGGTTCCGTTTTATCCTCTATTATGCAGGATATATGAAGGTATATATTGATGGTGAACTGGTGGTTCCCGAACGTTGGCGTACGGCTTGGAATCCGAACAGCTATAAGTTTGCCGTAGATTTGAAAGCCGGTAAACGTGTTCCATTGAAAATTGAATGGATTCCTGATGGATATGTATCCTATTGCGGTTTGCGTGCATTGTCTCCTGTATCTGCTGAAGAACAGAACAAACAGTCGTGGTGGGGAGAAATGCAGAATGAAATCGATTATTATTTTGTTTATGGCGAGGATATGGACGAGGTAATCAGTGGATATCGTGCTCTGACCGGAAAATCACAAATCATGCCGAAGTGGGCGATGGGATACTGGCAGAGCCGCGAACGTTATAAGACGCAGGAAGAAATACTGGATGCTTTGAAGGAATTCCGTAAACGTCAGATTCCCATTGATAATATTGTGCTCGACTGGAGCTACTGGCCGGAAAATGCCTGGGGGAGTCATGAGTTCGACAAAGCTCGTTTCCCTGATCCGAAAGGAATGGTAGATTCTATTCATGCTCTGAATGCCAAGATGATGATTTCCGTTTGGCCGAAATTCTATATGACTACGGAACATTATAAAGAGTTTGATGAAAAAGGCTGGATGTATCAGCAGGCCGTTAAAGACAGCATTCGTGACTGGATTGGTCCCGGCTACATCGGTTCTTTCTATGATGCTTATGCTGAGGGTGCACGGAAGCTGTTCTGGAAACAGATGGAAGATCATCTTTATCCCCTCGGAATTGATGCCTGGTGGATGGATGCCAGTGAACCGAATGTACGCGACTGTACGGATTTGGCTTACCGGAAAGCTTTGTGTGGTCCGACTGCTCTCGGTCCGTCCGACCAATATTTCAATGCGTATGCGTTGATGAATGCTGAGGCTATTTATGACGGACAACGTGCCGTAGACAATGACAAACGTGTATTCTTGCTGACTCGTTCGGGATTTGCCGGATTGCAACGTTATTCTACCGCAACATGGAGTGGCGATATCGCTACCCGTTGGGAAGATATGAAGGCGCAGATTTCTGCCGGACTGAATTTTGCAGTCAGCGGTATTCCTTACTGGACGATGGACATTGGCGGATTCTGCGTAGAAAAACGCTATGAAGACGGACAAAAGGAATTCAATAAGACCGGAAAAGAGAATGCGGACTATAAGGAATGGCGTGAATTGAATACACGTTGGTATCAGTTTGGCGCATTCTGCCCGTTGTTCCGTGCACATGGACAGTATCCGTTCCGTGAGGTATGGAATATAGCTCCCGAAGGACATCCGGCTTATAGTTCTATAGTGTATTATACGAAGTTGCGCTATACGATGATGCCTTATATTTATTCATTGGCCGGGATGACTTATTTTGATGATTATACGATTATGCGTCCGCTGGTAATGGACTTTACGGCAGATACAAAGGTGAATAATATCAGTGATCAGTTTATGTTCGGTCCGGCGTTGATGGCGGCTCCGGTGTATGAGTATGGTGCACGCACTCGGGAGGTCTATTTCCCGGCAACTTGCGGTTGGTATGATTTCTATACCGGTAAGTACATGGCCGGTGGGCAACAGTTGAGAGTGGACGCTCCCTATGAACGCATGCCGCTCTATGTACGCGAAGGGGCTATTGTGCCTTACGGACCGGAAATGCAGTATAGTGATGAGAAGCCTGCGGAAGAAATCACACTATATGTATATGCGGGTAAAGATGGTGAGTTCACTTTGTACGAGGATGAAGGTGTGAATTACAACTACGAAAAAGGACAGTATGCCACCATCCCGTTTACTTACAATGATGCGGAAGGCACTCTGACTATTGGTGACCGTGCAGGAGAATTTCCCGGTATGCTGAAAGAACGTACATTTAACGTTGTAAAGGTAAGTAAGGATAAGCCGCAACCTTTTGACGCGAAGGCTAAGGGAGTGACGGTGAAGTATGATGGGAAGCGGCAGAGTGTGTCAATATCATGAAACAACTATTAATAATACCAATATCCTGTTTGCTCCTCTTCTTGGTATTGGGAGGTTGCACCTCCGCTGAACGGGTTACTGATAACCGTCGACAGGACTTCACCGCTGACTGGACTTTCCATCTGGGAGATGACTCTGCGGCATCCCGTCCCGATTATGACGACACGGCATGGCGGATCCTCCATCTTCCACATGACTGGGCTATCGAGGGAGAGTTCAGTAAGGATAATCCTTCCGGAACAGGAGGAGGGGCATTACCCGGTGGTATCGGTTGGTATCGCAAAACGTTTACTGTTGACAAAGCGGATGAAGGCAAGCGCCTGTATATTGATTTTGACGGTGTATATATGAATTCGGAAGTCTTTATCAATGGTCATTCCCTTGGTTTACGTCCTTATGGATATGTCTAGTTCAGTTACGATCTGACTCCCCATATCAAGTGGGGCGGAAAGAATGTAGTTGCCGTACGTGTGGACAATGCGGAACAACCTAATTCCCGCTGGTATTCGGGATGTGGCATCTACCGTAATGTATGGCTTACGAAGCTTAACCCTGTGCATATAGCGCAATGGGGTACTTTTATCACGGCGCAAGATGTGTCGAAGAACAGTGCACGACTAAACATACGTACTAAAATACAGTATGATGCGGCCGCTCAACTGCAAGATTCCGTGAAGCAGGCGGATGGTACGTATGTTGTTTTTGATTCGGAAATTGTTTCCTTGGCAGATGTTGTGTTGCAGTCACGGCTGATGGATGCAGAAGGGAATGTTGTGGGTGAGGTTGCATCGGAACTGCAAGTGATACCTGCCTGTCCGAACGAGGTAGAACAGGAAATTGTAGTGAAGAACCCTAATCTTTGGAGCGTGAACACTCCTTATATATATAAGGTGAACAGTATCCTTATTGATAAGACAACCGGTAAAGTATTGGATAACTACTGTACGAATACCGGTATCCGTACCTTCCGTTTTGATGTACAGAAAGGGTTTATTCTGAATGGAGAACGGCTGAAGATTAATGGTGTATGTATGCATCATGATCTGGGGTGTCTTGGGGCGGCAGTTAATATCCGCGCTATCGAGCGCCAGTTGGAGATACTGCAAGAAATGGGCTGTAACGGCATTCGCTGTTCTCATAACCCTCCCTCACCAGAACTGCTCGATCTTTGTGACCGTATGGGATTTATCGTAATGGATGAGACGTTCGATATGTGGCGCAAAAGAAAAACGGTTCATGATTATTCCCGTTACTTCAACGAGTGGCATGAACGCGATCTGACGGATTTGATACTTCGCGACCGTAACCATCCTTCTGTTTTCATTTGGAGCATTGGCAACGAAGTGCTGGAGCAATGGTCGGATGCAAAAGCGGATACGCTGACCTTGGAACAAGCGAACCTGATTCTGAATTTTGGTCATGATCAGAGTATGCTGGCGAAAGAAGGTGAGATGAGTGTGAACTCTTTACTGACGAAGAAACTGGCAGATATGGTAAAAGCTCTCGATTCTACTCGTCCCGTTACGGCTGGCTGTAATGAACCGAACCCGAATAATCACTTGTTCCGTTCGGGAGCATTAGATCTCATCGGCTTTAATTATCATGATGATTGGTTTGCCGGTGTACCCGAGAAATTTCCCGGTAAACCGTTCATTGTGGCGGAAAGTGTATCAGCACTGATGACGCGTGGCTACTACCGGATGCCGAGTGACGAAACTGTTATTTGTCCTGAACGTTGGGATAAACCTTATTTTGATGATAGTTTCTCCTGTTCTTCGTATGATAACTGTCATGTACCTTGGGGGAACAGTCATGAGGGCACGATGCGCCACGTGAAAAATAATGATTTTATCAGCGGACAGTATGTCTGGACCGGGTTTGACTATTTAGGTGAACCGACTCCTTACGGTTGGCCTGCCCGTAGCTCTTATTTCGGCATTGTCGATTTGGCCGGTTTTCCGAAAGATGTGTATTATCTCTATCAGTCGGAATGGCATCCGGGGAAAAAGGTATTGCACCTTTTTCCGCATTGGAACTGGGCGCCGGGGCAGGATATAGATATGTGGGCTTATTATAATAATGCGGATGAGGTCGAGCTTTTTGTAAATGGCGAGTCGCAGGGTGTGCGTACAAAAGGTAAGGATGATTTTCATGTCGTATGGCGTGTGAAGTATGAACCGGGTGTGGTAAAAGTCGTTTCCCGCAAGGATGGAAAAACGGTATTGGAGAAGGAGATCCATACAGCCGGAGAACCAGCACAGATATGCTTGAAGGCTGATCGGAATGAAATCAAATCAGATGGCAGAGATCTTAGTTTTGTAACAGTGGAGGTGCTGGATAAAGATGGTAATCTTTGTCCGAATGCCGATAATCAGATCATGTTCGATGTGCAAGGTGCGGGATTTATTGCCGGTGTAGACAATGGTAGTCCTGTTTCAATGGAGAAATTCAAAGCTGATCATCGCAAGGCTTTCTATGGGAAGTGCCTGGTGGTTGTTCAAAGTGACGGAAAATCCGGAGGCATCAAACTGACGGCTACATCCGAAGGATTGAAAACGGCAGGGGCG
>ERZ779829.1148-NODE-1148-length-10543-cov-1.916476_pt1 | contig 10543 bp, 7 predicted proteins | sample MGYA00511562_ERZ779829 | MGnify/ENA primary metagenome ERZ779829 (study PRJEB29588, sample SAMEA2151677) | human gut metagenome | biome: human gut; feature: human-associated habitat; material: faeces | place: Denmark | collected 2008/2010 ... | reverse complement strand
ACATATGACTCAAATAAGTCAGCGCCCATTCCGGCAACATCCCCTACATTATCTCCTACATTATCAGCAATCACAGCTGGATTACGAGGGTCATCTTCCGGAATTCCGGCTTCCACTTTACCTACCAGGTCGGCACCTACATCGGCTGCCTTGGTATAGATTCCACCTCCTACACGGGCGAAAAGCGCTTGCGTGCTGGCTCCCATCCCAAAAGTAAGCATGGTAGTGGTGATGACACATAATTTGGCGGAAGGATTCAAGGTATCTGACGGAATACAATAATCCAATAATATATACCAGAAGGAAATATCGAGCAATCCCAACCCAACAACAACCAATCCCATAACAGCTCCGCTACGGAAAGCCACACGCAGTCCTTTGTTCAGAGAGTGCTGGGCTGCATTGGCGGTACGTGCTGAAGCATAGGTGGCCGTTTTCATTCCCAAAAAACCGGAAAGTCCCGAGAAGAAACAGCCGGTAAGAAAAGCAATGGGCACCCACGGATTTTGTAAGTTGAAGCCGTATGCCATGATAGAAAATAGAATAACTAATCCCAGAAATACCAGCCCTACCACTTTGTATTGTTGTTTCAGATAGGACATGGCGCCCTGGCGCACATAAGAAGCGATTTTTTCCATTGTCGGAGTTCCTTCGCTTTCAAGCATCATTTGTTTGTAGAAATACCATGCGAGTGCCAATGCCAAGAGGGAGGCAATGGGCACAATCCAGAAGAGATACGTTTCCATACGCAGTATTGATTTAAAAGTTGGTTTTGCCCAAAGATAGAAAAAATAAATGATATTCAATAGGATAGGCAATATTTTTATCAATTAATATTTGCGGTACTTTTCTAATTAAGTTTAGGGGAAAATAAATATCAATATCTGTACCTTGGAACACATAGACCTGTTTCTGTGTTTCATCAAAACACGATGAAAGATAAATAAGACTTTAAAAAACGGTTTCACCACAGATTGCACATGATCTGTGGTGAATTTGATACATTACCCTTTTATTTGCCATACAGCTTGTCTATCAAATCAGCGCGTCCTATTTTGCGCAATTCGTTGATGATGGCACGCCGTTCTTCGGGTTTATACCAAAAAAAGAACATCCGTTGAGCCAGTTTCTCTTTTTGTGATTTGGCAGAGAAAACCGGTTGTAACGTATATGGATGATAACCTGTGTACCAGGCTTCAGTAGCTACAGTCATTGGGGTAGGGGTGAAATCCTGCACCTGTTCCAGATGGAAATCCAATTTCTTGGTGATCACTGCCAGTTCTGCCATATCTTCTTCCGTACATCCTGGATGGCTGCTTATAAAATAAGGTATAATCTGCTGTCGCATATTCAATTCCTTATTTATTTTGTCGAAAGTCTTTTTGAAGTCATAAAATTGCGAAAACGAAGGTTTCCTCATGATTTGCAGCACTGAGTCACTGGTGTGTTCCGGAGCCACTTTCAAACGCCCGCTGACATGATTGGCTATCAGTTCGCGGGTATATTCAGCCGTACTGCGGGTTACTGCCGGATCCTTACTCTGATATTGTAACAGGTCATAGCGTACACCGCTTCCGATAAAGCTTTTCTTGATACCGGGAAGTGCGTCTACCGAATGGTAAATATCCAATAAAGGACGGTGATCCGTGTTCAAATTGGGACATACTTTGGGATGGATACATGACGGGCGTTTGCAGCGGCGGCATATTTTTTCTTCTTTACCGCGCATAGCGTACATGTTGGCGCTAGGCCCTCCCAAGTCGCTCAGATAGCCTTTGAAGTCTGGCATTTCTGTTATGGCTTTCACCTCTTTCAAGATACTTTCCTTGCTTCGGCTTACAATGAATTTTCCCTGATGGGCGGAAATGGTACAGAAGGCACATCCTCCAAAACAACCACGGTGCAGATTAACTGAGAATTTAATCATATCAAACGCCGGGATACGTTTTCCCTTATACTTGGGATGAGGCATACGCGTATACGGCAAATCAAAAGAACGATCCAGCTCTCCTTGTGTCATTGGAGGATAAGGCGGATTGACTACTACCGTTTTGTTACCTACATCTTGCAAGATGCGGGAGGCTTCGTATTTATTGCTTTCCTCTTCAATGAAGCGGAAGTTTTCGGCTTGTTTCTTTTTATCTTTCAGGCATGTTTCATGAGAATGAAGCACGATATCGGGCTTTTCCTGAGTGTCATCAGACGGGCGCATGGGTTCGCCCTTACGGGTTATGTAGGCTGTTTGCAAAATATCATGTGGAACCGGAAGACTTTCTGCAGGAGCAGATTCATGGGGCTGTCCGATGGCGTCCGCCAATGTCTTCATTCTCTTGCAAAGTTCCGTAATCGGCTTCTCGCCCATTCCATAGATCAATAAATCGGCTCCTGAATCTATCAGGATTGATTTACGCAGACAGTCTTGCCAATAGTCGTAATGACTGACACGACGCAAAGATGCTTCTATACCTCCCAAAATGACAGGTACATCGGGATAGATTTTTTTTAAAATCTGTGTATAAACGATGCTGGGATATTCGGGACGCATGTCGTGGCGGCCGTCGGGAGTATAAGCATCCTCGCTGCGCAAACGCTTGTTGGCAGTGTATTTGTTTACCATGCTGTCCATGCATCCGGCGGACACACCGAAAAAGAGGCGTGGACGTCCCAGCTTCTTAAAGTCGCGCAGGTCGTCACGCCAGTTAGGTTGAGGCACAATAGCTACTTTTAAGCCTTGTGCCTCTAATAATCTTCCAATCACTGCCGGACCGAATGAAGGATGATCTACATAGGCGTCACCGCTGAACAAGATAACGTCCAGTTCTTTCCACCCACGCATTTCCACTTCTTTCTTGGTTGTCGGCAACCAGTCTGTAAGTTTGTATTCTTTCAATGATACGTATTGTTTTTTATTTTGCTACAGAGATAAGTTAGTTATATCTCTTCTTCATCCTTATTTTTCTCCTTCTCCCATTGGATATAAAGCAGAATAAGTTGATGAAGTCCGAAAGCTTTCATGTTATTATGATAAATTACATCAATGCAAAGGTCAAGCAGTTCTTTATTATTTCCTTCCTCACTGGTTATCAGTGAGCGGATATTCAGCTTCAGTTTGTCCAGTACCGACTCGTCCACGATACCGTTACTATCTATTAGATGTTGAAATAAAGCATATTTCTCAATAGTTTGCAGGTTCTCTTCTGAGATTTCCATGCTACGTGTGCCAGAGGCGTTAGTCTGTATAGTGTACATAGTCGTTTAATTTTAATGGTTTATACGGACAAAGTTAGGCGTTTTTATGAAATAACCTCTTATTTGTTCTTTTATTTTCGTTTAAAAATATCACTTGCTGCCGAAGAAGCCCAGAATAGCACTCATTACCCGTGCTCTTTCCTTCACTCCTTGAATGCTTTCAAAAGGGAAGCCTAGAACGAAGGTACGATAAGTACCTTTGTAGGCAATGCCGGCACTGTAATTTCCCGGATTGTAAACGAAAGCAGAGTAAGCCGGAGCCACCGGAGTCAGACAGTCGGGAGCGGGTACGGCATAGGTTTGTTCATTGATGGTGCGGGGGATATTGAAACGGGTGCCGGCTCCGTATATTTCTCCCGAAGTGGAGTTGAGCATACTGCCTCCGAAACTATATTTTAATATGTTTTCGGTGAAGTTCAGTGCTGTGGGACTGTTCATGTTACTTCCTATATATGAACCGCTGAGTATCAGGTTGCCGCCTTTTTGGCAGTAGGAGGTGATCAGCTGCTGTAGGGTGTTGGAGAAGGGACGTCTGTCGGCTCCGAATATCAGGTCTGCAATGGGGTAATCTGCCAGCCGGACAAAACCATTTTCAACGGCTTCATCACTACACGACACAAAAGAGTACCCTCCGGTTGCCTGGATAGCTTTACCATGAATGAACGGATAGTCGAAAGTATTTCCGGCTATCAACCTTCCTTCCAGCTCGCTGTCGCTATACCCCAGCCCGTCTTTGGTTTCCCGCCCTATGCGGCTACGGTCGAAGCTTTGTTGCGTTCCGCAGAAGGCGGGCGTATTTATATAAGGTATCCCCGGATCCGTATTCAAATCAAAGCCTTGCAAGAAAGGAGATTCTACGGTAGCAGGTCCGCTCAGACGGTCGAATCCATTGACTATCAATATTGTTCCTTTGCTTTTCTTTGCCTGATAGGCTGACAGGATTTCGGAAGGAAAACTTTCTCCACCCTTGTTGACTGCGGTAACTTTAAAACTATATACCAGTCCCGGTTCGGCTTCGAAGATATATTCAGTACCGCGTACTAACGTTCCATTATCAAATCCACCATGTCCCAGGCGGGTGTAGACGATGTATTGTTGTGCTTTGGCAGTCGGTTCCAACGGATCGTCTACCGCTTGCCAAGTTAGTCGGAAGGTGTTTTTTCTACTTCCGGGATGAATGGCAAAATTACTTACCGGTAAAGGTTGGACTACATAATCCGTTCCATGCATGGTACTCAGATATTTTAGTACGGATTTGTAAACAGAACGCCCTACGGTAAACTTGAAACGCGGATCGTGTCCTAGTTTCAAATCGGCAAAGTTCTGATGGGAGAGGAGTTCCAGAATCATCGAGGGAACGGCAGGCAGACGAGTTTCGCTGTAATTGCGGTTCCACAGGCTGCGACGTTGCCACCGGATACCGAATTGGGCGGAGATATCCCGTTGCAGGCCGGTCAAGACCATATCTGCCAAATCACGGGAAGCATAACGGGAGATGCCGGCATTCAGTTCACCGTTATTATAATCGGTGGTATAAATACCCAGCGTGCCTACTAAATCATCTTCTTTGGAAAAACCTGCATCGCTGTGCACTCCCAAGGTCATTTCAAAAGGAACGCCCAATCCTTTCTCCTTTGGATTGTACACAGAATTTCCGCTGAGATAATTGATTATCTGGCTGCGGGCGTTTATATCGTCGGTATAGTCATTCTTACCTTCACTGGGACTGTAAACCGGATAGGGAAAGCCCGACCATTGTGCGGCGTAGCGTGCCCCTTCCAGGTAGCGGGGTAGGCCGCTGGTTTTTCCACCGCGCGATATGTTTCCCATTCCTCCGCCAAAACGGACAGCATCGGCGCATACCACTCCTTTTTGTCTGCTCTCATTACTTAGTATCACCATACCGTAATCGTTGGTTCCTTTGTCGAATTCAAAAGTGCCCAGATAAACCCAGGTTCCTCCCCCTATTTGTTGATTGACTAGAAATTCAGTGACACCCCCTTTATGGAAAACCAGATATTTGGCGTTACTCACACTTCCGGGTAAAGTCTGATAAGTCACATAGACGGCATATTTTCCTGTTTCGGGAATACGGGGAATCCATTGTGCAAAGGCTTTTTCCGGTTTTTTCTCGGTGGAGGCAAAGCGGGCTGTACCTTCTTCAAAAGGATTTTGTCCGTCCCGGTAAATCAACCGTTTTTGAGCGAATGCCGGGGTGGGGGCGGTTTTCCATTTACCTTTCCGGCTTTTTATCTCCTGATAGATGCAACCTTGGGGGTGAATGTCATTATCCACAATCACTTCATTGCGCTGCCAGTCACGTTCACGGGGAGTATACACTATGGCTCCTGCATTTTCCAGCATGGGTATAATATAAGGTATGACGAATGATTGGGTGAATAAATCCTCTGTGGTACAGAACAAGCGTGGACGTTGCCATTCCCAACATCCTTTGTCATTCTTATAATATTTTCCGTGGCTTTGCCAAAGGGCGATGTGTCTGCCTTCCAATCCTTTGCTGGCAGTAAAGGGGCGGGAATTATTTTTTACCCATGGATTACCTTTATAATCTGTCCGTTGCCATAAGCGGCTTTTGTCCTGTTTCTTTCTCAGATAGTTGGGAACCAGGTCTTCGATGGATTTTCCATCGGCATAAATGGTTATATCGTAATAATTTACAGGGCCGGGTAAGCTTTGTTTGAGTAACCGGTAGATGGCTTCCGTGTTTTCGGGTGTGAACGGTTGGTAGCCGAAGCTGGGACTGGCATATACGTCCAGTTTCTTTTGGTTATGATTGACTTCATAACGGTCTAATTTGCACTTGCCTATGTTGGCGTAAGATGTTTCATATTGGGTGAAGAAATCTTTTAGACGTTGTTCCACATTGGCGTCTAACCCTTGTGCCAAAGTGTGCGATATTCCTACCATCACCAGCAGGAAGGACAAAAATATCTTTTTCATGTTGTTTTCTTCTTTATTTATGGTTGCGAAGTTAGGAATTTTTGTTAGTTTTGTCATTCTAACTAACCTATAATGAACCTAAATGAAACGAATTATCTTTAATTTCTGCTTCGTATGGCTCGCTGTTTCCGCTTTTGCCGGAAGTAAAGTAGTCGAAATGCGAAATTATGGTCTGGTACCGGACACACACGAGAATCTTTCAGCTAAATTGCAGAAGGCGTTACAAGACATCAAGACTCAAGTCGCTTCCGGCGATAAGGTCACCCTGCTTTTTGAATCCGGACGTTACGATTTCCACCCTGAAGGGGCGGCTGTCCGTGAGTATTATATTTCCAACCATGACCAGGATAATCCGAAACAGGTAGGGCTGGCTTTCGAGAATATGAAGAACGTAGTTTTTGACGGGCAAGGCTCCGAATTGGTTTTCCATGGGCGGATGCTTCCGGTCTCTCTTGTGGGTTCGGATAATTGCACGTTGATTTTATCTTTCATGGGCGTATGCTTCCACTTTCTCTGCTTCGTTCAGAGGATTGTACTTTACGTAATTTCAGCATAGATTTTGAAACTCCCCACATTACTCAGGTCAAGGTGTTGAAAAGTGGAGAGGAAGGAATTACTTTTGAACCTGCCGCATGGGTGAAATGTCGCATCAATGAGAAAGGCTTCTTTGAATCATACGGCGAAGGCTGGTCCAGTGCTCCCCAGGGAGGGATTGCTTTTGAAGAAAAGACAAAGCGTCTGGTATACCGCACTAGTGACTTATGGTGTCCTATGGAAGGGGTGAAAGAAGTTTCTCCACGTGTCTACCATGCTCCTCAGTGGAAAGACGCCCGGTTGATACCGGGGACAGTGGTTGCACTTCGTACTTATTATCGTCCTGCTCCGGGTATATTCTTGTCCGGTGACAAAAATACTTGTTTGCAGAATGTGAAAGTGCATTATGCAGAAGGCATGGGATTATTGGCTCAGTTATGTGAAAATATCACGTTGGATGAATTCAGCGTTTGTCTTCGTGGCGATAAGGATCCTCGTTATTTTACCACGCAGGCGGATGCTACTCATTTCTCCAGTTGCAGAGGCAAGATTGATTCCCGCAACGGGCTGTATGAAGGAATGATGGATGATGCGATTAATGTACACGGCACTTATTTGAAAATCAAGCAACGCCTTGATGACCATACAGTGATTGCTCAATACATGCATCCGCAAGCATACGGGTTCGAGTGGGGACTGACCGGGGATGAGGTGCAATTTGTACGTTCCGTCACCATGGAACTGGCCGGTGGAAAAAACCGGGTGAAAGAAATCCTGCCTAACGATAAAGATACGGTGAAAGGTGCGAAAGAATACCGCATTATTTTTACGGAACCTTTGGATGCGGAGATTACGGATAAAGAAGGCTTTGGTATTGAAAACCTGTCTTGGTGTCCGGAAGTGTATTTTGCGGATAATGTCATTCGTAATAATCGCGCACGGGGTACTTTATTCAGCACTCCTTTGAAAACGGTAGTAGAGCGTAACCTGTTTGACCATACTTCGGGGACGGCTATTCTGCTTTGTGGTGATTGCAATGGTTGGTTTGAAACGGGAGCTTGCCGGAACGTGCTGATTCGTAACAATCGTTTTATCAATGCATTGACTAATATGTTCCAATTTACGGAAGCTGTTATCTCTATTTATCCTGAGATTCCCGATTTGGAGCATCAGAAGAAATATTTCCATGGTGGAAAAGGAGAAAAAGGAGTGGTGATTGAAGACAACTATTTTGAAACCTTTGACCGCCCCGTTCTTTTTGCAAAATCCATTGACGGATTGGTCTTTAAAAACAATGTGATCCGCCAGAATACAGATTATCCGGCTTTCCATCATAATAAGACTCGTTTCCGCTTGCTTCACACCCGGAATGTGAAGATAGAGAAGAATAATTTTGAGGATGGGGATGAGAGCGTGGTAAGAGAATAGATACAATGACACTGATTATGCGGATTTTGTTTTAATCCGTATAATCAGTGTTCCCTTATTTAAAAAGAATTATAACAGACGGGGATTATTCTACTTTCCCGATGCTGAAATTTTCAGGGTATTTGCCTTTGAAATTCTTGTAATACAACTTGATCTCACGCATATCCTTGTCCAAATCACCGCTGGGATGTATCACCTTTTCGGCTGTAATGCACTTTTTTGCGTAATCGATGGCTACCAGAATAATAGGCAGACCGGCCCCTTGTGCAATATAATAGAATCCTTTTTTCCAGTTGGGATTGGCTTTGCGTGTCCCTTCCGGAGTGATAGCCAGATGGAATTTTTGACTCGATTTGGCAATCTTGATCATCTGGTCCACCAATGAAGTCTTGCGGCTACGGTCTACGGGAATCCCTCCCATCCAGCGGAAAATAGGGCCTAGAGGCCAGAAGAACCAGTCCTTTTTCATCATAAAACCAGTTTCGCGGCCTATAGCTCCCATAAACAGTTTGCCTATGAATAAGTCCCAATTGGTGGTATGTGGGGCGGCACAGATAATATATTTATCATAATCGGGAGCAGACACCTTGGTCTTCCATCCCAACAGTTTGTAGTAGATAAAACTACAAATAGCTTTTTTCATTCCTTAAATCTTATGCTTTTGTAGCTTTAGCCAGTTCGTCTGCAACCACTTTGATTTCTTTGTTCAGATCTTCGTTCAATTTCTTGTAGAATCCTTTTACGTTACCCGGCTCGGTGTGGCTGATGCGTGTAATCAGTTTGATCACATTGTGTACAGAGTTGCAAACCACTTCACGGTTAACACCTTCCATCAAACTGACTAAAAACAAATCACTTGCTATATTGGTTATTTTCTTCTTTAAATTTCTTCTACTTGCCATAAATGTAATGTTTTAAGTTAATACATAATTCTAAATTCGCGGTAAAGGTAGCATTTTTATTTGTATACGTTTTCATATTTGCGAAAAAAGAGCGAAATTTGCACGAGAATACTAAATGAAATTATACACCTTTAAATAGAATAATAGAATATGACTAAAAGTGCATTACAAATTGCCAGAGCTGCTTATCAGCCCAAACTTCCTAAAGCGTTGAAAGGCGCTGTAAAAGTAAAGGAAGGCGAACCTACACAGTCTGTTGCTGACCAGGAAGCCATCAAAGCCTTGTTCCCTAACACTTACGGTATGCCGTTGATTCAGTTCGTTGAAGGCGAAGCTGTCAATATGCCTGCTATCAATGTAGGTGTCATTTTGTCTGGTGGACAGGCTCCCGGCGGACACAATGTTATTTCCGGTTTGTTCGACGGTATCAAAGCATTGAACAAGGACAGCAAACTGTATGGTTTCATTCTGGGTCCCGGTGGTTTGGTAGACCATAATTATATGGAACTGACTTCTGATATTATCGACGAATACCGTAATACCGGTGGTTTCGATATCATCGGTTCGGGACGTACTAAACTGGAAAAGGAAGAACAGTTTGATAAAGGTCTGGAAATCATCAAGGAATTAGGCATCAAGGCATTGGTAATCATCGGTGGTGACGACTCAAACACGAACGCTTGTGTATTGGCAGAATACTATGCTGCGAAGAACTGCGGTGTTCAGGTAATCGGTTGTCCGAAGACTATCGACGGTGACTTGAAGAACGATATGATTGAAACTTCTTTCGGTTTTGATACGGCTTGTAAAACTTACTCTGAAGTAATCGGAAACATTCAGCGTGACTGTAACTCTGCCCGCAAATACTGGCACTTTATCAAGCTGATGGGACGTTCGGCTTCTCATATCGCTTTGGAATGTGCTTTGCAGGTTCAACCTAACGTATGTATCGTTTCAGAAGAAGTGGAAGAGAAGAACATGTCATTGGATGATGTGGTTACTTACATTGCTCAGGTAGTGGCTAACCGCGCTGCACAAGGTAATAACTTCGGTACAGTGTTGATACCTGAAGGTTTGATCGAATTCATTCCCGCAATGAAGAGATTGATCGCTGAATTGAATGACTTCCTGGCTGCTAACGCATCAGAGTTCGCATTGATCAAGAAATCTCACCAACGTGAATATATCATCTCCAAGCTTTCTAAGGAAAACTCGGAAATCTATGCTTCTCTGCCCGAAGGCGTTGCACGTCAGCTTACTTTGGACCGTGACCCGCACGGAAACGTACAGGTATCATTGATTGAAACAGAAAAGCTGTTGTCTGATATGGTAGCCGTTAAATTGGCTCAGTGGAAAGAAGAAGGCAAGTATGTAGGTAAATTTGCCGCTCAGCATCACTTCTTCGGTTACGAAGGACGTTGCGCTGCTCCGTCAAACTTCGATGCTGACTACTGCTATTCTTTGGGATA
>ERZ779829.1144-NODE-1144-length-10561-cov-2.511612_pt1 | contig 10561 bp, 5 predicted proteins | sample MGYA00511562_ERZ779829 | MGnify/ENA primary metagenome ERZ779829 (study PRJEB29588, sample SAMEA2151677) | human gut metagenome | biome: human gut; feature: human-associated habitat; material: faeces | place: Denmark | collected 2008/2010 ... | reverse complement strand
ACTGCGGTAGGCAAACAGACTGCCACGTCCCAGGATGGTGTCACCACCTCCGTCCAGTTCACACGACTCCATATAGATTGTTCCGTTTGCTTGCAATGCATCTCCGGAACCGATGATATGTACACTGTAGAGGGCAATACGTTCACCGTTCAACAGCAAACCTTCAGCTTGTCCATGCAGGTCGGTAGCTATGGTCAGGTCTTCCAGTAGGATGTCGCTGCAATTATCCAGCATGAAAGCGGCTCTTCTGGACGGGAATGTGCCCGGGCATTCGTTGGTTTTCACTGTCAGGGGATGAGGATTGAAAACTTCGTTGTTAGCATAGTGTACCCGGGTACGGTCCATTCCTGCACCTTTAATCTTTACATTTGTTTTGTTCCGGGCATATACCAGTTCTTCGTAGTCGCCGGCTTGTATCAGGATTACGGTTTGTTTCTGACTGAAATCGGGAATAAAGTCGAGTGCTCCCTGCACGGTGTTGAAATCACCTTGTCCGTTTGCATCTACAATCAGTGTGTCTGTAGAAGCGGGAGCGGAGTCTTTGGTTTTGAAGCTCCAGTTATGCTCTTTGCTGATACCGTGGAAACTGTGGTCGGGTAAAGTCAGAACACCTTCGTCTATGGTGACATAATAACTATGGTTATAGTCGAGCATATTGTTGTGCAGATAGATGGTTGCCGTCGAATCGCGCACGATGATGGGATGGAAATGAAACGCATCTGTAAATCCACCGATGATGTTCAGCTGGTAATCGGGTGGGGTAGGTTCTGCCGTACCTGAGGGGGTGCCGGGGCGAGTATCCCTGTTAGTAGGCATATGGGTACGTGTATAGTCGTAAGGTATTTTGGTGTAATCACATTCCGGTCCATACGTGCGGCTTTCGGTAGGTCCGGACGGGATACTCAGATCCAGACTGTCCACTATCTGGTGCGACATCGCATCATAAATGCGTATCATTCCGGAGTCACCTACTATGGGGCTATCCGTGAAAGTTAGTACCAGATGGGTATCCGGATTTACATTCTCAGCACCGGCAGCCGGAAACAGTTCGGCGTTTGGTGATTCAGGTTGGTTGCAGGCCGACAGAAAAGGCAATACAGCCAGCATAACAAACAAAGGTTTCATCATTGTTATCTCTTAATTTAGTAGTTCTTTGGGAAATTATATAGGGTGCAAATATAGGCCATCCTCCCAACTTCGTTTTATAATATCTGTGCGATTCATTACAATTTCAGTTCATCAGGATGTTTTTTCAGTTTATATTCTTTGGGAGTACAATTCATGGTCTCTTTAAACACTTTGCTGAAATACTGGGGAGTTGCAAATCCACTCATATATCCCACTTCAGAAACAGTATATTGATCTTGTTCCAATAACTGAACGGCCCGTTTTATGCGCATACTTTTCATGAAGTCCACAGGTGAAACTCCCATCAGGGATTTCATCTTCCGGTAAAATACTGTACGGCTCATTCCCATAGCTTCAGCCAGGTCGTCTATCTTAAAGTCAGGATTGTGAATGTTTTCTTCTACACTCTGAAGTATATTCCGGATGAAGTCATCATCAAAATGAGTCACCTGGGGAGTGGCAGATTCTATCTGGTCTGTTATATTCGTTATTTTTTCTCTCTTTATTTTAGAGGTGTAATAATCATATAACATTTGCCGCTGTTTGAACAGGGAGTCTACTTTCGCTTTCAGATAAGTGGAACTGAAAGGTTTGGTAATATATTCGTCCGCACCATACTCCAATCCCTGAATCTGATCGCTCAATGAAGACTTGGCTGATAATAGAATAACGGGGATATGACAGATATTGCTGTTTGCTTTTACTCTTTTCAGGAACTCTATTCCATCCATTTCGGGCATCATAATATCACTGATGACGATATCCGGCATTTCAGCCAGGGCTTTATCTAATCCTTGCTTTCCATTTTCCGCTTCAAAAACCACATAATCTTTGCTTAGCACATTGCATATAAAATGACGTAGCTCTTCATTATCTTCAATAATCAGAATCCGGTTTTCTTTATTTTCATCTTCTATGAGTTTCCCCTCATTCTCTCTCTGCAATTCAGAATGCTCACTGTCATTCAGGATGAATTCTACATTGCTGTCTGCACTGAAGGTCTCATAGCTTCCTGGTAACCTGACCGAAAAGGTACTGCCTTCACCTAATTTACTATCTACTTTTATGGTGCCATGCAGTAAGTTCAGCAATTCTTTTACCAGAGACAGACCGATGCCTGTCGAGAGGTTCGGATCAGCCTCGTCTAAAGTTTCAAAACGAGTGAACAGTTGATTGATCTTTTGGGCATTGATACCACGTCCTTCATCTTTTACCTGTAAGTACAGATGATCCTTTTCGCCGGTTACGGATAAAATTATCCTTTTCTCATTGGATGTATATTTGAATGCATTGGATAACAGATTAAAGAGAATCTTCTCCAGTTTATCCACATCTGTGTACATCACAAAAGAGTTGAAGTTGCAGTTCAACTGGAATTCTATATGTCGTTTGTGAGCCATGGAAGTGAAATTCTCATAGATTTTCATTATCAAAGGAATCACATCCAACTGTTCTACCATCACTTTCATCTTATCATTCTGTATCTTACGAAAATCCAGTATCTGATTGATTAGCCGTAGCATTCTGTCTGTATTTCGTTTGGCAACCTGCATATTCTCCAGGCCTGCGTCAGATAGTTTCTCATTACTGATGACTTCATCTATCGGACTGGCTATCAGTGTAAGTGGAGTGCGAAGCTCATGAGAAATATCAGTGAAAAAACGTAGCTTCAGATTGGAAAGCTGTTGCTCGAAATCTACTCTGCGCTGCAAATTAGTGATGCGGATTACGATATATATTACGATGAGCAATGCAGCAATACCTATGACAATATAGAGCAATATCGCCCAGGTTGTTTCAAAAAAGGTCGGTTCGATATGTATAGGCAAAGAAGTTGCGTTATCTACCCATACCCCATCTCCGTTAGTCGATTTTACCTGAAACAGATAGTCGCCTGCCGGTATGTTTGCCAGACTGGCTGAATGACTGTTTCCCAATTCAATCCACTGGTCATTCAATCCCTGAATGCGGTATGCATATTTTATGGCCGGAGAGTTTACGTAATCCAGAGCGGCGAATGTAATGGTGAAGTTCCGTTCGTCTGCCTTTAAGGATTGTATTTCTGTACTATTGAACACTTCTTGCCGGCGGGATGTATTATTTAGATAAATATCCAAATGCGAGAATACGATGGGAGGTACAAAATCGCTCTTATACAAGTCTTTGGGGGTAACACATAATGCTCCGAATTCCGAACCGAATATTAACTTCCCGGAAGAACACAAAACGGGCTTTGTCTCAGCCATTTGTATCTGATCGTTGTACTCTTCCAACAGATTCATATCGGCATCCAATTTTGATAATTTATTCTCTGAAGCAATCCATAGATTGCCTTCGGAGTCTTCGATTGCTGAAAGGGATAAATCGGGTACTTGCCCATTCGTCGCGTTATAATGTTTGAAAGTCAGCTTTTCGGATAGCCTGCTACTGTCATCCAACAGATTAATTCCTCCGCTCAGTGTTATGACCAACAATTTGCCATTATGGGTTTGGGTAATATTCAGTACGTCATTGTTACTCAAACTGGAATAACGTTCCTCACAAACGTTATGGTAAAAACGGATGGCTTCCGGTCTTGCAAAATCAGAGGAGCAAGAGAGTAGTCCTCCTGTGGTTCCAATCAGGATAACTCCATTATCTGCCTCGTACAGGCAACGTACTTTCTCACATACATGAATCGGGTAGTTATTGAGAATATTTCCGGAGTGAATGAAACGCAGACCGGCACTTTCCGGTAAATGCTCTATCAGGTTGAGGCCTCCTCCAAAAGTTCCTATCCATATACGTCCTGCTGAGTCTTGCAAAATGGAGTAGATGGAATTGGAAGATATACTATACGGATTGTTTTTATCCGATAGGTGATGGGTAATCCGGTAACTGTTGTCTCTTTCGGGATGCAATAGATAAAGCCCGTTGTCTTTGGTGCCCAACCAGATGTTATGTTCTTTATCTTCGTAGATGCAATATACATCTATATTGAAGGTAACGGTAGGATCAGGTACTATTTTGCCTTCCCTTGAAAGATTTCCAATCCATTGTCCCGACGGATCGTAGAGACATACGTTGCTCGATTGCTTTTTGTGATTACGTTTCCATCCCACCCACAAGCGCTTCTGATGATCTTCCATCAAAGCACGTGCTTCTTTATGGTTATCGAATCTATATTCGAATTTCTTCCGGTGGAATGATAGGTATCCAAAACCATCTCCTTTGGTATACCACAGATTCTGATGGCGGTCGATAATATAACTGAAGGCCTGGAATGAAACAGGCTTCCGCATTCCCATTTCATAAGTAGATGCCTGCTCTAAGCAACGGTTTACCGGATTGTAAAAGCATAACTCACCTCCTGCGGGTTTGAGCCAGATACAACCATATTCGTCTTCATGCACAAAAGTACAAGGTTTATAGAAAGGGACTTCCGAGTATCTGGGATAATTCAATAAAGTGGTGTTTTCATTTTCCTTATCTAATAGGATTACTCCATTGTTGGCACCCAGTAGCCATAGATTTCCTTTTTTGTCTTCAAATACGTCTGAATCTATTTCTATGGGCATTTCATGGACTGTGAATTTTTCATTTGCCGGATCGTAAAGTATAATGCTCCTATTCTGTAGAATTACAATTTTATTATCCGCTAAACTTTTTAATCCTGTGATCTCTGATATCGGTTGTTCGGGTACACATGGCAATACATCCTGGCTTTGAGTATCATACCGGGTGAAGAAGCCTTTGGAAGTGGCCAGGTATATTCCACCGGGAACTTCCACCATAAATTCGAAAGGCATTAGATTAGATATGCTTTTCTGACCTACAATAAGAGCGCCTTTGTTAGTCAGAATCCATTCATCTCCATCCTTATCTTGGGTAATGCCATAAATGGTATCTCTTTCATTTCTTCCGGAATATAACTCGACGGACTCTGTCGCCGGAAACTTATTTTCATCTATGCGATACAGCTCATTCTGCATACCGACGGCCCAGGTAATCCCTTTTCCCAGTGCATACAATTTGCTAACTGAATTAGTGAGGCTTTTGTTAAAAAGGAAAAGGTCCTGGTATTCGTATGTCCGGGTGTTGAATAAGTAACAGCGTTTATCATAAGTCAGGCACCAGATGTTATTCAATGAACTCTTTTTAATTTTAGTAAAGCGATGATTGCTTATGCGGATAGGACTTTCCGGGTAAGTTTTATAATTATAGAATGAGTATCCGTCGAAACGTTCCAGTCCGTTCCAGGTGGACATCCATATATAACCATTATCATCCTGGATAAAATTATGGACGTTTTTCTGAGATAATCCGTCTTGTACTGAATAGTGCTTCATATTGATCAGACTTTGTCCGAACAACATAGGGGTGAATAAATAGAGTAGTATGGTGATGACCGGCTTTAGCATAGTATCTGTATTTTTCTGTCATACAAATATCGGGAAAAGTTATCAGATACCAATAAACTGATGAATTATTGCAATGATTAGACCTGAAATTATAAAAAGCGTACCCTATGTTCAGAATTTGTAAAGGAAAAGCTGAATATTATAATTCGATGTTTTATGAAATGTCTTCTTTTGCAAAGAATTATCTAACAAAATAAAAACAGGGATCATGAAACAGATTTTTATTTTCAGAAAGACGTATGCTGCCGTTATTCTGATAGGTTATCTGATAGCATTCTCTTCGGCAATGGCACAGCAAATGCCGCGACGCAATGCTTTACGCGAAACAAACAATGAATTTTTCAAGACTGAAGAAGCGCGTCGCATAGGCAATCAGGTGCTGGCGTTTCAGCGTTGTACCGGTGGTTGGCCGAAGAATATCGATATGACTCAAAAGATGAGTAATGAGGAATTAGCACAAGTCTTAAAGGAGAAGTCACGCCGTAACGATTCGACAATTGATAATGGCGCGACCACCATGCAGATGATTTATCTGGCTCGTTTATACAGGCAGACAAACGATGTGCGCTACCGTGACGCTTTCCGTCTGGCGGTGGAGTATCTTTTGAACGGTCAGTATGAGAATGGCGGATGGCCGCAATTCTGGCCGGAAATGCGCGGATATCAGGTACATATTACTTTTAATGATGATGCGATAGTTAATACACTGGAAATACTGCATGACATTATGACTGCTGAATTTCCTTATGACGGTGACCTCACCGACAAGGCAATACGTCAACGGCTGTCGAAAGCTTTTGATAAGGGAATTGAATGTATTCTGGCAACACAGATCGTAACTGATGGACAGCTTACGGTATGGTGTCAGCAACACGACCGTGAAACCTTGAAACCGGCTTCGGCACGTGCCTATGAGTTGCCCTCGTATTGCTCGGCAGAGAGTGCTGCCATCGTGCATTTACTTATGACGTTGCCTAAACCTGATGCACGTATTAAACGGGCTGTCCACGGAGCTATGAAATGGTTTGATACGTATAAACTCACCGGTTTGCGGTGTGAACGGTCGGCAGGAGAGCATGGTGTACGTGATACCCGCCTTGTAGAAGATCCGCAGGCCGGGCCGATATGGGCACGTTATTATGATTTGAAGTATTGCGAACCTTATGTTTGCGACCGTGATGGTTTGCCACGACGTCGATTGGAGGAAATCGGAGTGGAACGTCGCAATGGTTACAGCTGGTATAACAGTCGTCCGGCCGAGCTTTTCGAACAGTATGATATTTGGGCAGCTAAGTATGATCCGAAGCACAAGGTAAATGTTAGTCTGAATTCCCAAGGGGCTAATGAGAGGGGAATTATTGAAATGTATCGTCGTCCGGTGATGGACCGCACAGATTTCGATGTGGTGGTGAAGCCGGGACAAAGTATCCAGGATGCCATTGAGAAAGCACCTGAGACACCGACAAATCCTTTCAAGATTCTTATATTAAAAGGTAACTATAATCAAAAGGTTATCATAGACCGTCCGAACATTGTATTGGTAGGTGAGAGCCGTGACAGTACAGTGATTGTTTTAGCCGAGACTGCTAAGACAAGGACCGTCACTCAATATCATGGAAAACCTGTGGGCAATGGTGTGATTGTGTTGCAAGAGGGGGCTGACGATTGTGTCATTAGCGGTCTGACAGTATATAACAATTATGGAACTACTGTTGAGAACACTACCACCCACCAGATGTCTATCTTTGGACGTGCTACACGTACCATTGTTATTAATTGCAATGTATGGGCTGATGGTAATGATGCACTTTCACTTTGGGCGCCGGCAGGCAATGGAATGTATTATCATGCCGATCTTTATCTGCGTTGTCCCGGAGTGGATTTTCTTTGCCCGCGCGGGTGGTGTTATGCTACCATCTGTCGGTTTTATGGCGATGGCCGTGCACTGATCTGGCATGACGGTCGGGGTGATAAGAGTAAGAAACTGGTTATCACTAATTCGTCTTTTGATGCTCAATCACCAACTATTCTCGGTCGTTGGCATCATGACTCTCAGTTCTTTATTATCAATTGTCAGATGTCGGAACAGATTCTGGATTGCAATATTGGTTATGCTTATTCGGACAAAGTGCTCGATCCTTGTCCGTGGGGACAGCGTGTTTATTACTATGGCTGTCGTCGTCAGGGAGGTCATAGCGGTTGGTTGGACAATAATCTGCAACAGGCGGAGAGTGCACCGGCATTTTATGGCATCACTGCCCAATGGACGTTTGGCGGGAAGTGGGATCCGGAACGGAGAATTCGTGATCTTTGGAATGTTTTGGCTTATTGACGAAATAACCCTGTTGATAAGAGGAAAGGCGTGGTCGTAAGATTACGCCTTTTCTTATGGTTGGAGAGGGGGATACTGATGCTTTGTCGTGCCTCTGTTTGCTCCATTTAGTTTCTGCCTTTTGGAACAAAAGTACCTTGCCTGTGGAACAGAAGTTTCTCAAGTAAGAAATAAAAGTGTCTTACCTAAGAAATAAATGTCCCACAATAAGGAAACAAATGTTCCTATAAAGTGAAACGGGTGCTTTCTCGTAACGGTATAGTAATAAGTTCTCACCACAGAGTAACACAGAGTCTCACGGAGTTCTATTCTTTTGATTTCAAATCGATTAAACTCTGTGAGACTCTGTGTTACTCTGTGGTGAAAATAGAATTGAAACCTTGTAATCTCTGTTTACGTAAAGGTTTACGTACCTTTTTGCTTTCTTTCCTTTTCCTTTTACATGCAATTCTCCTACTTTTGACCACATAAATCTGTTTAAAACCAATTCTAATATTATATTTATGGAAAGAAGCCTCTTTAAATTTGCTCTACTGGGAGTCATGTTCTTGATCAGTCATTCCTCTTTTTCACAAATAACGGAACGGGAACGTCCTGCGGAATGGAAACAATTAGTGAAAGGCGCCCGCTTTATGGATCGCTTTCTGCCGATGAAGGGAAATGTACTTTCCTCCGATACATGGGGTGCTGACTGTGTGCTTCCACGTTATGTAGATAATGGCATTGAAGACGGTATCTGGTCCTATTGGGGTGGAAATATCCGAAAAGGCGAAGATGGTAAATATCATCTATTTGTCTGTGGCTGGCTGGAATGTTCACCTAAAGGACACATGGAATGGCCTAACTCATACGTATTTCATACCGTAAGCGATAATCTGACAGGGCCTTTCAAGCCTGTTCGTATCATAGGTAAAGGGCATAATCCTGAAATATTCCGTGCTAAAGATGGCCGGTATGTTGTCTATGTAATTGATGGACGTTATGTATCCGATGATCTGAATGGAAAATGGGAATATGGAAAGTTTGATTTCAATGCACGCGACCGCCGTATTATCGAAGGCCTGTCTAATCTTTCATTTGTCCAGCGTGAAGACAACTCTTATGTGATGGTCTGTCGTGGTGGTGGTATCTGGGTCAGCAGAGATGGATTATCGGAATACAATCAACTGACCGACAAACGGGTTTATCCGGATGTGGACGGTCGGGTTGAAGATCCGGTAATCTGGCGCGATCATATTCAGTATCATCTGATTGTTAATGATTGGCTGGGACGTATTGCTTTCTATCTTCGTTCGAAGGATGGAGTGAACTGGGTGGTCGATCCGGGTGAAGCTTATATGCCGGGAATTGCTGTACATGCAGACGGACAAGCGGAAGACTGGTTCAAATATGAACGCCTTAAAGTGTATCAGGATAAATACGGACGTGCCATTCAGGCTAATTTCGCAGTAATCGATACGCTTAAAAACGAAGATAAACCTTTTGATCACCATAGCTCAAAGAATATTAGTATTCCCTTGAATCCGGGATTGTTGCTTACCATATTGGACGAGAAACCTATCACCTCGGGTACAAAAACAATTCGTGTGAAGATACAAGCGGAAGAAGGCTTCAATCCCCAGACAGATATAGATGTGAATTCCTTGCGTTTCGGTGCTTCTGAAGAAGTGAATTATGGCAGAGGCTGTCAGGTATTGACCACAGAAAATGCGGGCAAGGATTTGATTGTAACTTTCAATGGCAAAGGAAATGGTATCACTAAAGATGAATTTGCCCCGAAGTTGATTGGAAAATACAAAGACGGAAGAATACTTTACGGGTATGCGCGTTTGCCATACATTGATTATATAGAACCGATCCTTTCAGCTCGTGCCCCAGTCTTTACCAAATCCGGAAAGGGACTGGAATGTACAGTGGAAGTACAGAATTTCGGTCAGGTAGAATCGAAGAAAGCATTGGTGGAAGTAGGGTACAAAAAGGAAGGGAAAACAATAAAAGTAGCTTCCGGTATGGTTCCGGCATTGAAGCCTTATGAAAAAACAGACATATTACTTTCTGCTAAAGATAGGTTTGAGGAAGGAAAGGAATATGATTTGATAGTAACACTCTCTTCCGGCAAAAAAGTATTGTCAACATTTAATCTGAAAAAGAAAGTATTGGAGTAATTTGAGAAAGCTATCTGTTCCAATGATTTGATAAGGGGATAAATATTCCGCTTACAAGGTATTAACTTCCTGTCGACAAGGTATCAACTTCTTGTCAACAGGAAGTTAACTTTTTGTATGCAAGGAGTTGAGATCTTGTAATATGTTGATAAATAGATTCTTCCTGTTTTGCTCAATCCTGATATAAAAGATTCTGTTCGTAAGCGGATGATTGAAATTATACCGTCAATATCTTTCGGAAGCTTCCATTAAATTCCTATCTTTGCGAAAACCCGTATTACCTGAATGAGGTGAAACGATACTTGATGTTACTTCATTATGTAATTGATTTCTATAAAGAGTCAACAATAACAGGCGGGTAGTCGTTATTAGGTTATAGTTAAATTTCATTTTATGAAACATTTCGTTCTTTTTGCCTGGGCTGTGAAAATAAGTTTCTGAAAGGCAAGCTTATGTGCGTTATAATATGTCTGCTTCAGCTTATAACGCTTGCCGTTACATGGAAAGGCTTTTCTTCCGCACTTCCGGTTGCTGCA
>ERZ779829.1142-NODE-1142-length-10576-cov-4.565726_pt1 | contig 10576 bp, 9 predicted proteins | sample MGYA00511562_ERZ779829 | MGnify/ENA primary metagenome ERZ779829 (study PRJEB29588, sample SAMEA2151677) | human gut metagenome | biome: human gut; feature: human-associated habitat; material: faeces | place: Denmark | collected 2008/2010 ... | reverse complement strand
ACAAGCCCTTGCTACAAGCCATCGGTAACCACGACCTGCAACGCGAATTCCGCAACACGCTGAAACCCTTCTACGGGGTATTAAAAACCATGGACGGCTGCATCAAGTTCGCCCTGCTTACGGGAGTTACCAAATTTGGAAAGGTCAGCGTGTTCAGCGACTTGAACAACCTGGACGACATCACGATGCGCGATCCCTACGTCAGTCTATGCGGAATCACCGAAAAAGAGATTCATGACAATTTCGAAGAAGAAATTCACGAATTGGCCGCAACGCAAGACATGACATACCAGAAGGCATGCCAAGAACTGAAAGCATGTTACGACGGCTACCACTTTGTAGAAAACACAGAAGGAATTTACAACCCTTTCAGCCTGCTCAACACCTTCAAGTACAAGAAGTTCGGCAACTACTGGTTTGAGACCGGTACCCCCACCTATCTGGTGGAGCTACTCAAAAACAACCATTACGACCTGGAGCGCATGGCACACGAAGAAACCGATGCCGACGTACTGAACAGCATCTACGGCGACGAAGAGCCCATACCGGTCATCTTCCAGAGCGGTTATCTCACCATCAAAGAATATGACAAAGAATTTGGCTTATACCGCCTCGGATTTCCCAACCGGGAAGTAGAAGAAGGGTTTATCAAGTTCCTGATACCGTTCTACACCCGTTTCTCGAAGATAGAAGCGCCGTTTGAGATACAGAAATTTGTACGTGAGATACGCTCCGGACAACCGGAAGCCTTTCTCAAACGTCTGCAGACTTTCTTTGCCGATACTCCCTACGAACTGGCAAGCGAGCTGGAACGGCACTACCAGAACGTGCTCTTCATCGTCTTCAAACTGGTAGGTTTCTATACCCAGGCAGAATATCATACGTCCGAAGGACGGATTGACCTCGTGGTAAAAACTACGGACTACATCTACGTGATGGAATTCAAGCTGGAAGGCACCGCTGAAGAGGCCATCGCCCAGATAGAAGAGAAACATTACGCCCGCCCCTTCGAGACGGATTCACGGAAGTTGTTCAAGATTGGAATCAATTTCAGCAATAAGACGAGGAACATAGAGAGGTGGATTATTGAATAAAAAATTATCTTTGTTTTTTCAGAATATAATGTCTTTCTTTGTATCGAAATCATTCGTGTATGTGCAAATTTTAGAACTATCACACTCCCTTTTTAGCCATACTTTACGAAGTATGGCAGGCAGAGCTTGTTGTTACCAAAGATGTTTTCATTGATTTGTCTGACAGACCTTATATCCTGAAAATTTCATAAAGACAGAGGTACAACAAAATGGGATATACGTAACCCCGACCGCAGAATTCTGTGATGATAAATTCTCTGAACTTAAAATTGAAATGATGGATGAAGTGTTGCAGAAGTACGGGCATCTAACAGCCAATCAGTTGGTAGCAAAAACTCATAAGGAAGGCACATTATGGTACAATGCGGCGAAAGAACATGAACTATTAGAACCGTTTACCCAGCACGAATGCAATAACTCTGATTATCAGACAGCTCTTTCATTGGCTTTGGCTCTATGTACGGCAGAGACTTATCGTGAAAGTCTGGATATCAAGCAGACTGCCAATATATTAAAAGCGAGTGACAATGTTTGAAGAAGAGAACTTACTGAAATTCGAACCGTTTCTCTTCAAGAATGGGGCTGTGCCCAAACCTAAATATTTTGTTGTACTGAGGACTTGGAGGGAGATATATCGTTGGCTTCCTTTCCTACTTTAAAAGACCATGTACCCGCTGATATGGAGGTTAAGCGTGGATGCTTGGAGGTGTCCGAACACCAATTGAATATCTTTGTCTGCCTTCGAGAAGTAACTAAAAGAATAGGCAACTTTCGTATCTCTTATCGGAAAATTGTAGTGTACAATCTTTCAGGAATTGAAAGATTGGTTGAAATCATCCCGTATCGTTAAGAATAAGTTCCGGCAATTATTATAACATGAATTCCAATTCCAAGCGTATAGCCAATCGGATTAGATCAATAACAAATATTAAAAATCAGTATATTTTTTGACGTTATTTATTAGGGAACCGCCTTGTGGCGGCTTTCTTGGGGGACACGCCAAAATTTAACGCTAACTGATAGAGACCTGCAAAATGAACTGTCTTCGCCCTGCTAAACATGTTGCAAATATTTTAAGAAAATTCATCAGTGGCGAAACGGATAATACGCCACTTTTACCTGTGAATATTACAAAATAAATTAAAGTCTAATATAGAAAATAACTTAGGTGTGGCTATGATACCTTCAAGAGTATGATAACCATACAGAGAGTGCTTACAATTCGACAGATGCTTACAGGTATCTGTCTTAAGTACGTATATCAAGTTTTGGAGACCTACTATCGATGAATTCAATAAAAAAGAATTTCTTTTTCAGTACATTTCTTACTATTAGTAACTATGTATTCCCATTGATTACATATCCATATGTTTCTAGAGTTTTACAAGTCGAAAGAATAGGATTGTGTAATTTTGTAGACAGTATAATAAACTATTTTATACTGTTCTCCATGTTAGGCATAAGCACATACGGTATAAGAGAAATTGCAAAAAACAAAAGTGACAAGACTAAACTCAATCAAACCTTCTATGATTTGATAAGCATAAATATCTTAATGTCTATTCTACTTTGTTTTATCCTATTTATATCACTAAATTATTCCGAAACATTATCTCAAAACAAGCAACTTGTATACATTGGAATTTGCAAATTATTGCTTAATACTTTTTTAGTAGAATGGTTTTACAAAGGAATTGAAAATTTCAAATACATCACAATCAGAAGTTTTATTGTCAAATGTTTATATGTAATTGCCATATTTGTGCTTGTAAAAGAACAAAAGGATTATTATATATACTATGCAATAACTGTTGGTATGGTTGTGGTAAATGCATTCTGCAATATTTTTTATTTGAGGAATTTTATTTCCTTAAAATTGATACACTTCAATTTATCGCATTACTTTAAGCCTTTATGCATATTCGGAACTTATTCAATTCTAACATCAATGTATACTAGTTTCAATACTACCTTCTTGGGACTTGTCACATCACCAACAGAAGTGGGTTATTATACAACAGCTACAAAGTTATATAGTATTTTAATTGGCATATTTACAGCTTTTACAGGCGTTATGTTACCAAGGATGAGTTCTCTCATTGTAGACAACAATGAAGCAGAATTTAATAGATTATTATCTAAATCATATGAAGCGCTATGGGCTTTTTCGTTTCCTATAGCATTGATAGGCGTATTATGTGCGCCTGACATAATTATGATAATATCTGGAGTAGGTTATGAAGGCGCTATCATACCAATGAGAATAGTCATGCCACTAATCCTCATAATAGGATATGAACAAATAATAATCATGCAAATACTAATGCCTTTAAAAAAGGATAAAGCAATATTAACTAATTCAATATTGGGTGCATCCGTCGGCCTTTTATTAAATATTTGTTTAGTAAAACACCTACAGTCAGTAGGTTCAGCAATTGTGTGGGTATGTTCCGAATTCACAGTACTATTAATGGCTCAATATTATGTAAAAAAATACAAAGGCATTACTTTCCCATTTTTCCAGTTCACAAGATACCTAATATGTACATTACCGGGAATCCTTATATATATAATTGGTATATATATAATGTCGGACACATCCATTATTCTTAGATGTTCTATTATCTCAATACTCATCATTCTCTATTGTATAATAGCGTATAGTGTAGTAATGAAAAACAGCTTAATAAAGCAAGCTCTTAATAAAGTCAACATATTACAATGATTATAATATTACTATTATCTCTATATTTCTTTTTTAAAAGAAAGAATTTAGTTTATGCTCTCTCTGGTTACATATTTATGGTATCAGAGGCATTTCGACTTTTGCCCCAATCTTTTCTAAACTTTGGAATAAAATGGAATGACGCTTGCCTCATATACTTATTCCTAACATCATTTTATCTATACAGTAGAAAACAAAACTACTTTAGTATAAAAAATGATGAAGTTGCAAAGGCGATTTCATACATCTTGCTCTACTTTACTATACTATTATTTGCTACTTGGATATTTATTGATCAAGATTGCTTTTCAGCAATAAAAGTTTATAGATTATATCTATTATACGCCATCTATTTTCAATTTAGATTACTGGGCTTCAAATCGAAATTAAAAATATTCAAGTTCATCTTTGTGCTAATAGCAATAACAGCTGGATTATTCATTCAACAAGTTGCTACAGGTATTCCTATTCTTGTTGGAGGTGCAGATGAGGTGGCAACACATGGAGAACTTACCCGTTATAGGAACACTTCTTTATTTGTAGAAATCGGTTTATTTGCGATTCTATTTACGACATGCATAAAACGTTACTCTACCCTATTTACATGTATCTTAGCTAGTGCTCTTATTTTACCTATGAGTAGAACTATTACCTTTGTATTTGCAGGAATTACAGCCGTTTATTACTTTTTTTTCTACAGAAACAAAAAACGTCTATTGAAATATTTTATTCCACTATTTATTGGATTAGCTGCTGTTTGGCCATATTTTGCTCAACGTTTAGCCAAAGAAAACACACTCGAAGATATACAATTAACAACCTCGCTAAAAAGCTCGGAAGATTTTGAAGGTGGTGGTAATTTTGTTTTTAGAATGGCAATCTTTCTTGAAAGATCCGAATATTTATTGAAAAAAAATCTATTCCTATTTGGGGTTGGTCTTGTCCATGAAGATTCAAAATACACTCAAAAGACTTTCAATTTCCGTTATGGTGCTAATCGTACTGTAAATGGAGAACGCTATAAACAACAAGTTGCCACCAATGACACATCATGGACAACTATTTTTATCATATCAGGTCTAATAGGAATCTTACTACATTTCTATTTAATCTACGCCATGATAAAAAGATTTATAATATTAAAAAGGTACCATGAAGTTTTTGTGGTTCCATTACTAAGTCTTATTCTGTGTGTATGTACTTCCATTACAGACTACAGGTTAGCACTTTTCTATTATTACACACTATTCTTCCTATTTGCTTCGACAAGTATTAAATCTATAAAAAATGCAACATTATATAATTCTATTACGAGCCATAATTAGTTCGCTCTATTTCAATTTTAAATATTTGCCATTTAATCAAGCCCTAAAGCTACCAATACTACTTTATAAACCATATTTCAAAGAGCTAAAGGGGAAAGTTGTGATAGATTCATCAAATATTTATTTTGGCATGATCCGTATGGGCTTTTGGAGTACATTACAATATCCCAATAGTGGCATTGCATGGGAAAACCAAGGTGGAACTGTAGTTTTCAAAGGTAATTGTATGATAGGAAACGCCGCTTCCATATCAATCGGGAGAAAAGCATATATTGAGTTCGGTGAAAACTTCAAAAATAACGCAGCAATGAAATTAATCTCAGTGCGTTCTGTCATTTTTGGAAAATATACAAGGATAGGATGGGATGTTTTAGTAATGGATACTGGTTTTCATCCATTGGTCATAATGAGAACAGGAAAGCAAACTAAAGCTAGCTCACCTATTAAAATCGGTGACTACAATTGGTTTGGTTCTAAATGTTGTATTATGCATGGAGTAGAAACCCCTAAAAGATGTATTTTTGGATTAGGCTCTGTATTAACAAAAAAAATTGAATGCGAGCCATACAGTCTTTTAGTTGGTACTCCACCTAAAGTTGTCAAAACTGGAATATACAGAGATTACGATAATGATACAGAAATTATAGAATAGCATGGAAAATAAAATTGCTGTTATTATTCCTGCATATAAAGATACTTATCTTCTGAACACATTGATTTCTATAAATAACCAAACAGATAAAAAGTTTAATCTATATATATGCAACGATAGTAGCCCTTACAATATTGAAAAAGTATTAGCTGATTTTAAAAAAATCAATAAGATTCATTTTGAATATATTAAATTCGAAAACAATCTAGGAGGTTCTGATCTTATCCAACATTGGAATAGATGTATCAATCAGATAAAAAATGAAGAATGGATATGGCTATTTTCTGACGATGACTTAATGGAAGATAACTGTATTAGGGATCTAAACCATCAAATCAATTTAGGGATTAAAGAAGATGTTATCCACTTTAATATTAACATCATTGATAACCAAGATAAGCTAATCCGAAAAACGAATGCTTATCCAGACCACTTATCTTCAGCTGATTTCTTTAAAAAGCTTTATTCTTGGAAAATAGAAGCAAGAATGCCTGAGTTCGTTTTGCGTAGATCGACCTTTGAAGAAAAAAAAGGTTTTGTAAATTTTGATTTAGCATGGAGAAGTGATAATGCTACTATAATCAAATTGGCACATCCCAATGGTATTAAAAGCATAGATACAAGCCGTATTAATTGGAGATATAGTAATGAAAACATTTCGGGAATAAATAATCTAAGTATGATACGTCGCAAACAAGATTCTACAATCAAATTCTTTAATTGGATGGACTCTTTCCTAAAAGCAACAAAACAAAAATATCCATTTGGACGCATTTATAGAAATATTATATTTTCTAAATTTCTTTATATTAGACAACTTAACAATCCAGAATATGTATTTCAACGTCTAAATCAAGTAAACACTCCATTAGATAAATTTATAATCAAAATATATCTTAAAACATTATGATATGGATGAAATACTAATAAAAGCATGTGGTGTTACATATAGAAAAGGACAATATATAACTGGTGTTGGCCGTTCTACGCTTGAGCTAATGAAAGCTTTAAGTAAAATAAACAATTTGCCCTTCAAATTGTATTATTATACTACAGGCCTAAGAGCTAATAACATGGATCGTACAGACATTGATTTTCAATATTTTAAAATTCCATTTCCCGATAAAATAATTCACATTACAGAATTAGATGTGCTCTATAGAAAATATATATTAAGACCTAATTTAGTCCATATTCCTCACAATTACGATGACTCATATAAAGAAGAAAATTTGCTACTTACAATACATGATGTTTGGGGATATAAAAATATTACAAACAAAAAAGAAAAAAAGAAATGGGAGCGAGCCGTTTATAATGCTTCATGTATTGTAACATGCTCCCAATATTCTAAGTCTATGATTGAGGAAACTTTCAACCTCCCATGCTCAAAAGTTGTTTCTATTCCATGGGGAATATCCAGTGATTTTAATAAAGTTTCTCCAGCTATACTATCTGAATGTAAAACTCGCTTAAACTTACCATCAAGATACTTTCTATCAGTGTCTTGTAGTCACCCTAGAAAAAATATAGAAACATTAATAAAAGCATTTATTCAATTTAACTCAAAGAAAAGAGAGCATAAACTTGTATTAGTGTGGAGTAACCCACCTAAAAGCATTTTAAATCTATGTCAAAAGAATATTGAAAATAGTGATATTATTTTTTTGAAATATATTTCAGATAAAGATTTAGTATCTGTATATAATGGAGCCACAGCAACATTCTTCCCTACAAGATATGAAGGATTTGGTTTTCCTATTTTGGAATCATTCGCATGTAATACACCTGTAGTAACTTGTAGAAATACCTCACTACCAGAAGTAGGTGGCAATATAGCGTTATATACTGATGAAGACGGAGTTGATGAAATGTCATACTATATGGAATTATTTGAAAACGAAAATTTTGATTTACATTTATTTAGAGAGCAAGCTAAAAATTATATAAAGAGATTTTCCTGGGAAAACACAGCATTACAATATGTTGAACTCTACAAGTCATTACTATGATTAAAGCATATATCGATCCTTCAAGTCAAGTTTATTATGCTTCGTTTTATATACAAGGTCTATATGATTCTATTGGGAAGCCAAACATTTCATTTTCAGCAAAATATTTCAAAGACCTAAGGCGAAATGAAGGAAGAACTGCCTACGATGTTTATTTTGCTTTTGTATTAATAAACGATGGGGTAATAACAAAATATGTTATAGATTTTGCAGACGATGCAAGCGACATCAATAGAAGTGCATATAAGTGGGCGGATATCTACGCCAAAGTAAATATAAACAAGTCTTTTACTCTTTTTTATGCATATAATAAAATAGTAGATTATAATCGAATAATACAATTGCCTCCTTATTTTGGTATCAAAATATGGAATAGTTACCAAACTATATTTTATTGTATTACAAATTATATTAAATCATTAAGTAATAGAAGTGTAGGGATTCATGTGCATATAAAAGATTATCTACTTCAATACGTACATAGGTCTAGACTATCATACTATGAAACACCTTCTCTTAAAAACAATGGTAATAATTATGTTTTCTTTGCATCGAACTTATGGAACATTGAAAATTGCAATGACACTACCAATTTAATCCGTGAAAGATTTATCATCGCATGTACCAAAAATAAAAAGATTGATTTTGAAGGTGGATTTATTATCCCTCCTAATCATCCTTTAAAAGAGAAATATCTAAAATATGCAATATCCAAACGTTATAATATACATGAATACTTAGACAAAATAAAAAAATCAAAAATTGTATTCAATACACCAGCTGTCCATTTTTGCCATGGATGGAAACTAGGTGAATATTTTTGTCTCGGTAAAATTATATTATCTACTAATTTTCAAAATAATATTCCTAATGGAATTCAAGATAGAAAAAATATTCTATTTGTAGATCCTAAAAACATAGAAGAAATTATTAATACAATTACTAATGATATAAGTTTCCAAAATGAACTGCAACAAAATGCTCTAAGTTATTGGAAAAACTCAGCATGCCCACAAAAAGTAATAGAACATTTAATATCGTACAGTAATAGGAAGCTATAAAAGTTTAGCTATGGAGTAAGCACTCAAATTAGGGCTTAAAACTAGTATATCTAACTTTGCTACAAAAAAACTAAGAATCAGAAATTAAATACAGGTTCGCATATTATACTAAAATTTAAATCTTGAGTAATAACATTATTTTCATGAATGTAGTTCATATTTTTTGGGGGCTAGGTTTCGGTGGAATAGAAACTATGTTGGTAAATATAGCCAATGCACAAGTAAAGTCTGGCGCAAAAGTGTCAATTATAATCATCAACGACTTATGCGAGGAATCACTTTTACAATTGCTTTATCCTGAAGTTACATTACATCTATTAATGCGCAAACAAGAATCGAAGGGAGTTGGATTTATTTTTAAACTAAATCGATTACTATTTTTACTACAACCTGATGTTATCCATTTACATCGTTCTGATATTGGTCAATTACTTCTTTATAAAAAATTTCGCAAAATAGCATGCGTAACTCTTCACGATATACCAATCGGCGAAATGAAAAATGATACTTTTATGAACTACATTTGGCGAAAAATTAATAAGCGCCCCATCAAGCATAGTAATGTTACATACATTAATCGTATACCTTTAGTTTTTGCCATAAGTAATACCGTACAAAACGATTTATTAACTCGTTACAAGATTTATAGCACAGTTGTTTTTAATGGTATTTTGACATCAAATTTCACTCAAAGAATGGCAACAAATCCCAAAGATATTTTTAAAATTCTAACGGTAAGTAGATTGGAACATCTTAAAAAAGGACAAGATTTACTATTAGAAGCAGTAGCTCGCATCAAAGGTCAAGTCACCATTGATTTTATAGGCGAAGGAACGAGTTTAGATTATTTAAAAGCGAAAGCCAATAAACTAAAAATTGAAAATTATGTTCATTTTTTAGGTAAGAAGACCCAAAAATACATTTCCGAACATTTATCAAATTATGACCTTTTTGTACAACCATCACGTTGGGAAGGATTCGGGCTGACAGTTGCTGAAGCCATGGCTGCTCGTTTACCTGTTTTAGTAAGCGAAGGACAAGGACCTGCTGAAGTAACCTGTGGTGACAAATATGGCTGGTTATTTATTAACGGTAATATCAATGATTTGAAGGAAAAGATTGAGTATATTATTTCACATTATGACACAGCAATACAAAAAGCAGAAAATGCACTAAAATATGTTTGTAACACATATGATGTATCAATTACAGCAAATAAATATTTAAAGGAATATTCAAAAATAAAGCCTTAAACCATAGTATATGAATCATGTTAACAAAGAAAATTACGAGACCTTTTTATGAAATAAAAAAGGTGCTATTCTAATTCATAATCAAACGTTAGTTTATGCCAAATATCTCCTCCATCCACCACTGCTATGGATGCTCTCTCTGTGCCACCGTTTGCAGTAAAAAGATTATTTCGATAACTCTTAATAAGAATGGATTCTATGAACCAACCATCACCGACACTACCCAATGTACCGATTGTAGCCTATGCATGGAAGTATGCGCCTTTGCGAACAAAGAACTTGCCAACAACGACAACCGCCCCATCAAGAGCTATGCCGCCTGGAGCAAAGAATATGCCGTGCAACGTAAATGTTCATCGGGCGGCGCAGGTTACGAATTGGGACGCACGCTGATGGCACAAGGCTACGAGGTGTGCGGAGTACGTTACAATGCTGAAGCGGGACGAGCCGAGCA
>ERZ779829.1136-NODE-1136-length-10599-cov-4.372439_pt1 | contig 10599 bp, 7 predicted proteins | sample MGYA00511562_ERZ779829 | MGnify/ENA primary metagenome ERZ779829 (study PRJEB29588, sample SAMEA2151677) | human gut metagenome | biome: human gut; feature: human-associated habitat; material: faeces | place: Denmark | collected 2008/2010 ... | reverse complement strand
AATGACCGCCGAAAAATGCGGTATAGAATGTACTGTTTCAGCTTTCTTAAATGGTGCTGAAATGATAAGTATGCTTAATAGGTTTGATGCGGTATTTCTGGATGTAGATATGCCGGGGCTCAGCGGAGAGGAGACGGCAGAATATATTATCGGTTTGGAAAAAACTCTGCCGATTATTTTCGTAACTAATTACGACGATTTTGTGTTTTCTTCATTCAGATACAGACCTTTCGGATTTTTACGGAAAAGATATATCGACAGTGAGCTTGAAGATATTATCAAACGGCTTGATAAATATCTGGCTGAGATAGAAAGATGTTATACATTCAATTCACACAATAAGCTGATTTCTGTACGATTAAATGATATTAATTATATTGAGGTTTACGGTCATGAAACACTTGTACATACCGCAAATGCGGTATTAACGACTTCAAAAGCTCTTTTCGCAATTGAAAAGGAACTGTCCGAATATGGCTTTATCAGAACTCATAAATCATACATCGTAAATACCCGTTATATTTTTTCTGTTGAACGCAACAGCATCATATTAAGTAACGGAGAAAACTTACCTGTCAGCAGAACTAAATTGACCGACGTAAAACAAATGATGATTAAATTTACAGGAGCGAACTGATATGGAATGGTTATCCGAGACAACTGAACTTTTGGCAACAGTCTGCGAAAATGTAATTATTCTGTGGTTTCTTACCTCGTTTTTCGGTACAAAGTACGATGGATATAAAAAGATCATCGCATTTATCGCAGCTGTTGTGATTACAACGGTGTTTACTTCCCTGTTTTCTTTTGCATTCCCGAATGAATTTCTTGCCTGCACCTTCGGTTTTATTATAATACTTGCTGTATATTGTCGCTTGTGCCTTAAAGGAACGGTTTGGTGCCATATTCTTCTGCCGGTAATGTCGGAAACAGTGCTTATGCTGGTTGCTGTAAGCATTAACGCTTTGTCTGTATATTTCACGCCGCTTACCTCTGCCGATGCAATAAACGACAAGAGCGTAATGCGAATTTTAATCCTTTTTATATCAAAGCTGATATTGTTTGCATTATTAGGACTTATACTGCTCTTGACAAAGAGAAACCGGTCTGAACTAAGGCAGAACGAGTGGATAGCTTTCAGTGCTGTTTTTGCCGCTACGCTTGTAAGCGGTGTATGTATCTATGAAAGTGAGCTTAATGAAGAAAAAGGGATAATGTTCTTTATTTTGCCGGTAGCAGGACTTATAATAATAAATGTAGTCTCATTTTATATGCTGGTCAGAATATCACACGAGCATAAAGAAAATATCAAAAAGTCAATGCTGCTTGTACAGATAAATGAACAAGAAAAAAATCTTCAGGAAATTCACGTTGTATATAAAGAAGTGCGAATGATACGGCACAATATAAGCGGACAGCTCAGTACATTGAAAGAACTCATCACAAACGGTAAATATGAGCAGGCAGAATGCTTTTTAAACAGCGTTGAAATCCCCGATCTTTCTACGAAAACCGCTAATGTGACCGATAACGATATGCTTAATGCAATACTCGGTTTTCTTTCACGAAAATGTGCCGGCAGCGATGCAGTGTTGCATACAAGCATATTATCCTCGGATATCAGCGGTTTTGCGCCGGCTGACATAAGCGTCATACTTACAAACCTCGTTACAAATGCTCTTGAAGCGTGTATAGAATCCGCTGACCGTGAAATTAAGCTTGAGCTTTTTATTCAGAGAAACTATTACTGCATTAAAGTGGTGAATGCAATAAAAGGCTCGGTGCTTTCGGATAATCCCAAGCTTGCTACAACAAAACAGGATAAGACGGTGCATGGATTCGGCGTGGAAAGTGTAAAAATGCTTGCCGAAAAGTACAACGGTATTACTTCATTTACAGAAAGCGGAGGGTATTTTACTGCAGAGGTATGGTTAAAATTACCTATGAACGAAGACGATAATTCGAACATTAACGATAACATACAACACACAGGGATAGATTAATTTTAAATTATTGCCGAAAAATACTGTCATCAATGCTTCATACGCATTTGATGGCAGTTTTTTATGCCAAGATATTGTGCTTGTTCAGCAAAATACAGTTGGATTAAATGCCCATTAATATGCTGTGATGTTGATATATATATCTTACAAGGTATAAACGAAGCATGAAGATGCATTTATGATAAGAAATATTTCATCACAAACCGAAATTGTGCATTTCAGGTCGAAATATGTGCATTTCAGGAAAAAACTATTGCATTAATAGAAAGAATGCGAGTATACTTATTATGAAAAAACTTGAAATGATTATGTTATAACAACTTTTGTCTAACATGAAAAATTAGTATTACAATAATCATTTAAGAGTACTGACATATGAAAGGCAGTGAAATAAGTTGGAGAAGTTTAAAAAAGTTATAGCAAAGGTGATTAGCGTAATCACAGCGGCATCAATTTCACTTCAGATTGCGGCTTCTGCCGGAGCTGAGGCGGGTATTGATTTCCGGACAGATGATTTTGAGGTCACAGATTCGGTTTTTGTTGAGGAAGAAGCTTCAGAACTGGAAATTTTGTATGAAATAATATCGCTGAGAGACGAGTACAGCAAGAGATTTATGCTCAGTGATGGTAACGTACAAATTGCACGTTATGATTCTGCTGTCCATTTTCTTGATGAAAACGGTGAGTGGAAGGATATAGACAACTCTTTACAATCAAGCGATGCAATTGACAGTGAAGATTTCAACGGATATGAAAATAAAGCCAATGAGATCAAGGTCAAGTTTTCAAAATCTTCAAATGCAAGTAAATTGTTTAAATATCAGTTTGATAAAAGCAGTATTACATGGGGACTTAGCAAAGCTGATAAAAAAGCGGCTAAAATCAGTAAAAGAAATGCTGTAGTTCATTCCGATGATGATAAACTTGCTTTGGAAAATACACAATCCGGTGTTACATATACTGATATTATGCCAAGCACGGATTTGCAATATACGGTTATTGGTAATACGATAAAAGAAAATATTATTATCAAAGATAAAAAAGACAGTTATGATTTCACTTTTGACATTAAAACCAAAAAGTGTACATTACAATTGGAAGATGACGGCTCTATTTCTGTCTTTAATAAGGATAATGAGCAAGTTGCACTTATTCCCGTTCCGTTTATGTATGACAGTGAGGGCGTGTACTCTCAGAATGTCAGCTATTCTCTGAACGAGTATAAAAAAGGTAAATATCATTTAACGATAAGTGCTGATCCCGAGTGGATAAATTCTGCTGAAAGACAGTTTCCCGTTACGATAGATCCTATTATAGAAAAGAAGTACAGTAACGGAATTACAGGCGCTACTGTTAATTCTAAGAATCCCTCAGTTAATTTCAGCAGCATTCCTGTATATTATGTTGGAAATGACAACACATTTTATAATTCCCGATCATATTTCAAAATTGATGTTCCTGATATCGGAAAGAGCAACATTGTTGTAAAAGCAGAGTTCAATCTTTATCAGACTGCGTGCAATCCGAGTGATTTTGCAGAAAGAAACATTTATGCTTATAAACTGACACAGGATTGGGATGCGACTCAAATAACATGGAATAATAAGCCAACCAATCAATCGACAATATCGGATTATATGGCTTTAAATAAGACTAATTCCACAGTTAAAACGATTGATATTACCGGTATGGTAAGGGAATGGTATAATGGCAGTTCCAAAAACTATGGCTTTGTTCTTATGGGTGATAGCGAGCCGACAACTTATGGTAAAGGTTCGGCTACATTTGTAAAATCACTGGCAAACACTAATTTTACTAATGCACAGCTTCCGTCATTCAAAATTACTTATAGAAACAATAAAGGTATAGAAGACTACTGGACTTATCATTCTGTAAGCGCCGATAATTCCGGAACGGCGTATATCAATGATTTCACCGGTAATTTAGTTTTTGTAAATACAGATATTGATGAAAGCGGCAACAGATATCCGCTAACGCTCAGCCATGTATATAACGGATATAACGCAAAAAATCAGTACAGACAGCCTACACCGAGCAGCGCAGTATTATATAACAAGATGAATTTCGGATTAGGTTGGCAGCTCAGTGTCGAGGAAACAATAGTTGCTGTATTCGGAAATTCAAACAGGTATGTTTACTGTGACGGTGACGGTACGGAGCATCATTTGATTAAAACCGCAAGCACCGGCGATAATTTTCTGGATGAAGACGGACTTGGTCTGACATTAAGCATAGATTCTTCAAGGAATTTTAAGCTTAGTGACAATAGCGGTAATTATAAAACCTTTGATGTGGCAGGTTATCTTACTTCATGTGTTGATTCAAACGGTCAGAAAATTAAATTTACTTATAATAACTCACAGCTGGTTTCTATTACTGACGGTGCGGGAAGAGCAACAAAGCTAACATATGACAGCAATAACTATTTAACTTCGATAAAGGATCCCGCAGGACGAGAAACAACGTATACCTATAACAAAGCAGGTTATCTTACCAAAATTACTTATGCAGATGGCACATATTCTGCATATGCTTACGATTCAGATGGTATGTTACTGAGAACACACGACAGCGAAAGTGCATACAGAATACATTTTACATATTCGTCTGATAAGGCAAAAAGAGTAAAATCGTATCAGGAATATGTTAAGACGGGAACGTCTGAGTATACGCCCGGGCAGAAGGTGCTTATTTCATACAATGTGAGTGACTTTGAAACGACGTATACTTCTTCCGGTAAAGATAATACCATAAACACATCTGACGATATAAAAAATGTCTACATATTTGATAATTATGGCAGAACGGTTTCTTCATATTCGACAAACAAAAATAAGACTGAGATATACGGAGCACAGTCTAATTCATATGTATCTGCTTCAAACAATGGCAAAGTAAACAAAGTTAAAGACAGTGCAAATGTTGGAGGAACAAATCCTAACTTTCTTAAATCAAATCAGTGTGAATCACTGTCAGGCTGGACGCTCGGAAGTATGGGTGCAAGCAATACTTCTGTGACGGGCAGACTTGACAGCTCGACTAAATTTTTAGGTAATAGTTCTCTCAGAGTAGCGTCAAATTCAGCTGTTTCAAATTCTACCGTAGGATATAAGCAGACTGTAACACTCGGTGCAGGCAGTTATACTGCAAGCGGCTATATCCGTACTTCTTCGGTAAGCGGAACAGGTGCAGGCATTGCTGTTGCCGCGCCTGACGGAACGGTTATTGCACGTTCAAAATGTGTAACCGGAACAACAAATACGAGTATAGATAACGGCTGGCAAAGAATAAGTATGTCATTTACAGCGCCGACAAGTGCAAATTATTCTATCATATTCGGTATAACGAATGGCACAGGAACGGCTTTTTTCGACTGCTTACAGCTTGAATCAAGCTCAAATTGCAGTAATGTAAATCTGCTTGAAAATGCAGGAATGCAGACGCTGTCGAATTGGAATAATAATAGCTCAAAATATATTGCTACCGGACTTATCGGAAAAGGACTTGTTATTTCCGGCAACCCGAGTGCAAAAAGATATTTATCTCAGACCGTGGCAATTAACACAGCTGCAAATGATACATTTGTATTATCAGGTTGGGCAAAAGCCAATTCTGTAAGTCAGGGTGGCAAGCGTACTTTTAGACTTAGAGCAGTTATAAAATACAAAGATAATACTCATCAGGAGGTTATAGCACCGTTCCTGAGCAGATCATCGGCATGGCAGTATACCACTGTTTCAGTTGTACCCGGGAAATCGGGAATCATTGAAAATATTACCGTGTATTGCGACTACGATTATAACTGCAATACCGTGTGCTTTGACAACATTTCGCTGACCAAGGATATTGCACAGAGCTATACCTATGACAATAACGGAAATGTTTTATCTGTAGTGGATAACGCCAAGAACAAATCCACTATGTCATATTCCAACAACGACCTTGTAAAACAGGTAAATCCGAGCGGATATGATTATACATACACTTATGATAAAAAGCACAATCTGCTTACTGCTACCAGTGAAAACGACGTGAAGTATGCTTATACATATGACAGCTATGGAAATCCTTTGACGCTTACTGCATCTGACAGCGGTAACACGATGAATATTCGCTCAACCGCGGAATACAGCAGTAACGGAAATTATCTTGCATCTCTGACAGATAGCAGAGGTCACAAAACAACTTATGACTATTCTGCAAACACAGGCTTGTTAAATAAAGTCACCGATCCGCTGAACAACAGCGTTATATACAGATACAATGCCAAAAATCAACGGCTGACGACTGTATACTATGATAAGAACAACAGCAATACTCTTGATACGGGTGAATCTTCGGTAGCTTATGCTTATTCAAAAGGTCGCTTGTCTGCTATAACTCACAACGACTTTAAGTATAACTTTGCATACGATGTTTTCGGAAATCTGCTGAGCACAAAGGTAGGCAACATTGCGCTTTCTACGAATACATACGGTGCAAATAACGGTAATCTTACTAAAACCGTTTATGGCAACGGCTGTGCTGTGGAATTTGAATACGATAATTTAGATCGTATAACGGCACAGAAGATCGACGGTACTGTCGCTTACAGATGGTATTATGATAATAACGGAAATATTGACAGAATGCTTGATGTGATCAACAATATTTCTTATGTTTATGAATACGACCTTACCGGAAGACTTGTAAGAAGTTACTCAACGAAAGGAACAAGCAAGCTTCTTTCGACTGAAAATCAGTATGATGATCAGAACCGTATCAAATCAGCGACATATATTCTTCCGAATAATGCCAAGCAGCGTTATTTCTATTCTTATTCAAGTGATAACCTTATAACCGGCGTTTCGTTACCGGCGTCAAGCGGTCTTTCATATAGTTATGATGATTTGAACAGACGTACACTGAGAAGAATAGCAGGTCAGAACGTTACAACACAAGCTGAAACCTATAGCTACTATTCGCCCGGTCAGTATGTCGCAACAAATCTCGTTAATAAGATAACTTATGCAGATAACAGTACGCTGAGTTATACCTATAACTCTAATAATAACATTATAGCTGTAACCGATGGAAACGGCAAACGCATTTCATATAAGTATGACGGCATGGGTCAGCTTATAAGGGAAAATAACCCTTATACCAACCTTACAACAGTATATTCTTACGACAAAGGCGGAAATATTACCTCGGCAAAAGAATATGCATATACAACAGCCGCAGAGCTTGGTACTGTAAAGAAGACCAATACTTATACATACGGTGACAGCAACTGGAAGGATAAGCTGACAGCCTACAACGGCAAAACGATAACATATGACAAAATAGGAAATCCGCTGACCTACCGAGATTCGCTGTCGTTCACATGGAAGAACGGCAGACAGCTTGCCTCTTTACAAAACGGTAACAGTGTGGTAGACTATACATACAATGCCGATGGAGTAACAGGCGTATGTTCACTACTAACACCACACCCGCTTTTTATTGAATTTTGCTTTTCTGAAATTAAAATAACATAATGGCGCTGTATTGCAATACTAAGCACATTTAACGGCAATAATTCAATAGGAGTATATGGATCAAACTGATGTGCTATAAATAAAGTTGTAACACCCCCCAAAAAAAGTGCTATAATCAACACAGGAGGGAAAAGCAATGGCAAGTTACGACGAAGAATTCAAGAAAAGGATAGTGCGGAAGCACATGGGCGAAGGGCGGACGATAAGAAGCCTGTCGGAGAAGTACCACGTTTCCGAGAAAGGAATCGGGTACTGGCTGAAAAAATACCGTGAAGAATGCTCAAAAGATCCTGCTGCAAAGGAAGAATACGACCTCATGAAGGAAAACCTCAAACTCCGAAAGGAGCTTGAAGAAATGAAAATAACCTCCTAAAAAAAGCGGCAGCACAGCAGTTTCTGACCGTACAGTATATCTGACTCTCAGAACTGCTCACGGAGCTTGCGATCTCCAGAACCACAGGGGGACATTCGGAAAAACCATTGCCAAGTACAAGAAACCGGCACTCCTTATCCTTGACGAATGGCTATTGTACCAGCTCGATGAAAGCGAAGCCCTTGATTTGCAGGAAATTGCCGAAGCGCGCTGCAAAAAGGGTTCAATCATTTTTGTTCCCAATTTGATGTACCAGGCTGCCCTAATGTTTGAACGCTTTCTGCCGATATAGTGAGCGTGAATAGTAGTTATGGGATGATTAAAAAGATTTATAATAGCACTGATAATATTCATTGCAATAATTTCCATTTCCGTAAAAATAGATACACAAGTCCAGCTTTATTATACACCAACTTGAAAAATTTTCAAGCTTATTATGCATTTATGTTCTACTACTAAAATCGTAATGAATTTTGTGAGTGAAAATTAATTCCACGGCATTCTTGACACAGGCACCTATCGCCGTATGAGTTGAAGTAAAAGAGACAAACCGCGCCGCAAGCGGCTTTGTTTTACTTGGCAGTCAAAATCCTATATACGCCGAACCTATATCAAGAGCCTTTCGTGGCATAAACGATTAAAAAATATTACGACTTTGGGGTAGAACCATGCATTTATATATAACCACGCTTTACACATTCTATTCTCTACTATATACAAGAGAAACACGAATAACATAGGAAATAAACAACGCAATGAAGCAGATTGTGTTTCATGATGAAAATTTCAAAACTGACATATTACAAAGTCTTTATTTGCATTTCAAGTCGGAATTGTGCATTTCAGGTCGAAAAATGTGCATTTCAGGTCGAAAAATGTGCATTTCAGGAAGAACCTATTGAATTTTCATAATGATATCAAGTATACTTGTGCCTAGGAGAGATGTTGAATGATTAATAAAATAGCCAACTGCATTGCTGATTTTGTTTGTGATAAAAAAATGCATGAAAAAAATGATTATGAACGTGCTATTTTGGTTTATGGTTATGAAATAATATTATCTTCTGCTTTATCTTTTGCGGCTGTGATAGTTTTTGGGGTGGCGTTCTGTAAATTATTTGAAGCTATAATTTTCTTTTTAACTTTTTATTTTATCAGACGAAGAACAGGTGGATATCACGCTGATACATATTTCAAGTGTAACCTTATCTTTTTCCTAAATATTATTGCTGTTCTGGTTGTGATTTCGTTCAGGATTTCTTTCGTATGGCAAGTAATATTTAATGTCTTTGCATTTATTTTCTGCTTCCTGCTTATATTGATGAAAGCTCCGATAGAAAATCCCAATAAACCTATATGTAAATCTAAGCAAAAAAAGCACAAAATTATCGCATTTATACTGCTCGGTATTTTAGAATGTATATCTGTAGTTATTATAAATCAGTATACATATTCCATGAGCATCTCATTGGCACTGTTCTCTGTTTCAGTTGCTATGACGATAAAATCACATTAAAGAAAGGAGGATTTGACACACATGAAAACAACAATAACTGAATTATTAGCAAAAGTCGGAATGAATGCTGCAAAAAAAGCTGCAGGTACAGCTTCACAATTTGGCTATCATCAGGCAAAAGAACCTCAGATGCCGAAACAGAAGAAGTGATGTTATTTTGGTTTACAAACCTTACTGTGATTAATGTTATATTACATGGTTTGTAAACCAAAATTTTTTCTGTTACGCAGAGAAGACAATCAGCTGAAATAAGAACGCTGATAAAAACAAGATTTTGACAGCATAAGGCTGTCACGGAAAGCTCATTTTGAGCGGAAAGGAAATTTGTTGTGAAAAAAATAGTAAAACGAATAGCTGCTATAGCAGTCATTTCTTCAACTGTAATGTCATTAATGGCAAGTGCTTCTGCACTCACAAATAGTGAAACCGTAACTAATACAACCAAAATAGGCACAACATCATATACAACCAAAGGTACAAATGATATCTCGACAACCCGATATTCTTTTGTAATTGATCTTTCAACCTATGTAAGTAGCCCAAGTAGTGCAACTGCAAATGAAATTCATACACATTGGCAGGTATATGATTATTGGACAGGCGCTGATATAGGTACGAAGCAAACAGAAGATGGTTATAATACAAACAGAAAGGACGGGTATGACTGCGTATCCAGAACATATTATGATGATATAACCGTTCTTTGCGCTCATACCGCTTATAAAAACGGACAAACACTTATAGCAAAATATACCCAGACTACAAACTAAACAGGTGTAGTAATTTAATAGACCGATGGATTTTATGCCCATCGGTCGACTTATAATACGAAAGGATCAACCATGAAAAAATCTTCTGTATTATTATCGTTTGCTATAACCATTGCAACAGTTTTTACAACGTCCGGCTGCGCTATGCAGGAGTCATACGACAGCTATATACCCGACCCGTTTGAAACATTTGAATCAAACACCCTTATCGGCGACGATATTAAAGAAAACACGGCGGCTCAGAATCTGTCAAAATACTCAACAGGCGGTTATGAGTGTACCGTTAATGAAGGAAAACCGATAGTTTATACGGGAGAAAAAATAACCGTTCCTGTTGCTGTTACTGCCGATGATACAAATGAATATGAGATGTCACTCGGCAAATCTGCCGAGATAA
>ERZ779829.1124-NODE-1124-length-10666-cov-2.428329_pt1 | contig 10666 bp, 9 predicted proteins | sample MGYA00511562_ERZ779829 | MGnify/ENA primary metagenome ERZ779829 (study PRJEB29588, sample SAMEA2151677) | human gut metagenome | biome: human gut; feature: human-associated habitat; material: faeces | place: Denmark | collected 2008/2010 ... | reverse complement strand
ATATCGTATTTTAGAAGAATGTATGATGATAACAGAATGGTGCGGTATGTTAATATAAGAAATTTTTACATTTCTGTAATTGGTGGGGGAATTGGCAGGATTGTATTATATGTAGTTATTATGGCTGTCTGGGTGTTTATAGGCGGTGTTGTATCGACACATGGAATTATTGATAACTGGCAGTCAAAAAATGCGATGGCAAAGAGAGTTTATGGAGCATATCTTACAGACACAAAGTTTATCACAGTGTTTTCAGGAATTTTCATAACATTAATTTTAATGATGATTATAAACATGGAAATGCTGATGATAATACACAGATATATACATAGCTGGATTGCCGGATATTTTATATGTATAGTACTTAATCTGTATATGCTGGTTGAGCAGGGAAATGCCAGAGTGCTGAAAACATTTATAACATACAGGGTATACCTGAATGGATGGAGTTACAGCAGTCTTGTGTATATGGCTGTGATAGTGGCTGTACTGTTTATGGTTATATCGTTGATGGGAAAATGTGACAGTTTAAGGAGAAGCCGATGATGTTTTGGAATATTTTAAAAAATGATATAGCGCGTGGGATATTTAAAAGAAAATATTTATACATAATATCGACTGTTGTAATAGCTGCACTGGTAATTATTGCTGATATGAGTCTGGGAAGAAAAAACGGTTCACATGGATATACAGGTCAGGTATCAGTGGGGGATTTGTTTCAGGTGTTTTACAGGGGTAGCAGAATAATTAAACCAGACAATATGGCAGAATTTTATATATCAGAACAGTATCTGTTTATGGTTCTTGGCATTGCATTTATTGTAGGAAACTATTGCGTCAGGGATTTTGGCAGTGTGGGTATGCAGATAATAATCAGATGTGGAAGCATTGGTAAATGGTTTGCAGGTAAAGTTATATGGTGTTTTGCAAGTGCTTTATATATAACAGCGTTGACGGATATATTAATTGTAATTATAAGTGTAATTCATGGATATGAACCGGGACTGGATGTGCATATGGAAGTGCTTCGCATATATGGATATCCAGAGAATGTAACAAATGTAGCAGCAGGTGAAATAGTGATTATGAGTCTGGTTCTTCCGTTGCTTTCATTATTTGCCATAGCACTGGTGCAGATGTTTTTATCAATGATATGTTCGTCTGTAATAGCACTTTTGCTTATATCAACAGGAATGATAATAACAATATTTTCAGGAAATGTATTACTGGTATTCAATGGTCTTATGTGTATGAGAAACAATATATATACTGCTGGAGGAACAGACAGTATTCATATGATGCTTGCTGATGTTGTAATAATACTTATATCCATAATAGCAGGATATATATATGTCAGCAGGATGGATATATTAAATGCAAAGGAGATATAGTGTATGAGGGTTGTATTAAGAAATGTGTGTAAAGATATAAAAGGAGCAAGAGTTCTTGATAATGTTAATCTTGAACTTGAAAGTGGCAGGGTATATGGTTTTAAGGGAAAGAACGGTTCTGGAAAAACCATGCTTATGCGTGCTATAAGCGGGCTTATAAAGGTGAAGGGTGAAATTGAGATTGATGGGAAAATACTGGGAAAAGATTTTACATTTCCACCAAGCATAGGAATTCTTATAGAGAATCCTTCGTTTGTGGCGGAATATACGGGATTGAAGAACCTTGAGATGCTGGCATGCATTAAGAATAAGATTGGAATTGAAGATATAAGACATGCAATGGAGCAGGTGGGACTGGATCCTGACGATAAGAGAACTTATAAAAAATATTCACTTGGAATGAAGCAGAAACTTGGAATAGCAGCGGCATTTATGGAAAAACCAGATATCATAATTCTTGACGAGCCTATAAATGCGCTCGATGAAGCAGGTGCAAAACAGGTTCACAAGATACTTGAGGAGCAGAAAAAGAGAGGCGCACTTATTATAATTGCCTGCCATGACAAGGAAGAACTTGAAATGCTGTCTGATGAGATAATTGAGATTTACGAGGGCAGGATTGTTGCCGGGGAAAAAGAGTGATTATGAAATGGACTTAAAAACTAAGGCAGTTAATTCTTATATGAGGGATTAACTGCCTTTAAGTTTTTTATATGAATAATAAAATTATCTCTGAACTTCGTTACCAGCGTCAGAGAAAGCGAGCTTCATAACTTCATCAACTGTAACTAAGTTGTAATCTCCGCTTACAGTGTGCTTTAAGCAGCTTGCAGCGTTAGAGAATTCAACTGCCTTCTGAGGGTCAAAGTTGTTGATAAGGCTGTAGATAAGACCAGCGCAGTAAGCGTCTCCGGCACCGATGTAGTCAAGAATGTGCATGAAAAATTCCTTGCTGTAGTAAGCCTTGCCTTCTGTGTAAATCATTGACTGGAGCTTAAATGTTGTAATAGAAGTTTCTGTTCTCCATACAGATGCAACCATCTTGAATGGGAATTTCTTCATAAGTTCCTTGGCAATGTAAGCATTTTTCTCCTCGCCATTAGCGTCGGCAGGATTCATAGAGAAGATACCGATAGCGTCATCTTCGTTAGCGATACATACATCAACATACTGGCATATACGAGACATTGCCTCACAAGCCTTTTCACTTGACCAGAGCTTGCTTCTGTAGTTTAAGTCACAGCTTACAGTCATGCCTTTTTCCTTAGCCTTCTGGCAGGCTGTGATACAGATGTTAGTCATCTCATCAGAGATTGCAGGTGTGATTCCTGAAAAATGGAACCATGTTGCACCATCAAATATCTCGTCCCAGTCAAAGTCATCAGCAGTAGCAAGCGCAAATGCAGAACCTGCTCTGTTATAGATAACGTTAGTTGGACGCTGGCTTGTCTTCTTCTCAAGGAAGTAGATACCAATCTGGTCGCCGCCACGCACGATATGGTCTACGCCTACGCCGTACTGACGGAGTGAGTTGATTGCAGCCTGTCCGATTATATGTTTTGGAAGCTTTGTTACATAATTAGCATCAACATCAAAGTTAGCAAGGGACACAGCAGTATTGGCTTCTCCACCTCCATAAACAGCCTCAAATGCATTGCACTGAGTAAATCTTGCGTTGTTCTCAGGAGAGAGACGAAGCATAATTTCACCAAATGTAACAATCTTATCTTTCATTTTTCTTAATCCTTTCTCAATATCAGATTTCCTAAAATAAATATACAAGAATGTATTTTAGCACATTCTGGCGAAAAATGGGAGTAAAATGTTCTTGATTTGATACATATTTTTTACTATAGTTACATGTGAAGTAAATATGTGCGTGAAGATTTATAATCTTTTGTACACGTTTGAAAGGATTGAATAATGTTAAGAAATGTTTCATTAGAAGATATATCGGATGGTAAGCTGTATACTGAGAATGACCTTGTGCGTGTTGATACTAACTCGTGTAAGGGCTGTCAGACTGTATGTTGCCAGAATATGGGAAGTACGATTGTGATTGACCCATATGACTGTTACAAGCTCACAACCGGATTAGGGAAAACATTTGAACAGCTTACGATGAACGAGCTTGAGTTAAATGTTGTGGATGGTATTATTATGCCTAATTTAAAAATGCAGAAATCAGACGGAAGATGTGCTTTTCTTCGTGAAGATAATCTGTGCAATATACATACGATAAGACCGGGAATATGCAGAATGTTCCCACTTGGAAGATACTGGGAGGATGAGACACATTTTAAATATATTGTGCAGAAGGGCGAGTGTAATAAGGATAATCTATCGAAGATTAAACTGAAAAAATGGCTTGGCATCGAGGGACTTGCGGAGTATGATTCTTATATTGTCAGATGGCATGAGTATGTGAAGCAGCTTCAGGCGGCACTACCGGGACTTTCAGAGGATAATGTGAAGATTCTTAATACATTTAACTTAAGAGTGTTCTATATGACGACATATGCCGGATGTGCTGATGATAAGGCATTTTATGCGGAATTTGACAGAAGACTTGCGATGGCTAAGGAAAAGCTGGGACTGATGTAGGATTGGTTCACAGGTGACAGAAAGGAAGATTGATTTTATGAAGACAGATTTATTTCATATAGGAAAGTTCGTAATTCATGGTTATGGACTGATGATTGGCATAGGTTTTGTGCTGGCACTGCTTGTTGGCGAGTACAGGGCTAAGAAAATGGGAATGAAAGAGGAGGCTCTTATTGATATTGCGATAATTGCGGGAGTATCGGGATTTCTTGGAGCAAAGCTGTTGTATATAATAGTGAGCTTTAAGGATTTTATAGAAGATCCTATAGGTGTGCTTGGCTCATCGGGATTCGTTGTATATGGCGGACTTATTGCAGGTGTGCTGTGTAACCTTATATATGTAAAGATTAAGAAGTTATCATTCCTTGAGTATTTTGACCTGGTAATGCCGGAGATAGCGCTGGCACAGGGCTTTGGGCGAATCGGCTGTTTCCTTGCAGGGTGCTGTTACGGAAGACAGACAGATGCAGCCTGGGGAGTTGTTTTCCCGGCTGGTTCACTTGCACCATCAGGAGTTAAACTGATTCCTACACAGCTTATATCATCGGGGGCAGATTTTCTTAATATGGCGTTTCTTATGATAATAGCAGCTAAGTTTTCTTATACTGCTGTTATGAAGCGCAAGGCTGACGGTAAGGAAACTACCGGAAAGCATATGGCAGCAGGTAATATTGGATTCTTATATTGCATAACCTACGGACTTGGAAGATTTGCAATTGAGTTCTTAAGAAACGATTACAGAGGTGAGGTCGGAATATTCTCTACATCGCAGTTTATCTCTCTTTTCATTGTGTTACTTGGTGTGGTTGCGATGGCTGTTAATCATAAGTTGAAAAATGCGGACAGATAGAAATACTAATATGGACTAATCAGCGTTGTATTATAAATTACACTGGCTGGTTAGTCTTTTTTATTGCCTTTTAATCTGCAATGTATTAATAAAAATACATAATTTATTAAAATGTGACAAATAATGCTGGACATTTTGTTAAAAATTGTTAATATGTAAACATAATAAAGCGAACGACAATTTAATACATGGAAATTAGTACATTTTAGTTAATATAATAAATATTTGTATATCTGGGGAATGTTTATTATTAGAATCTGAGAGGGTAGAATATGGAGAAATATATTGGAAAATCAGTATATAAGGGTACTGCCATCGGACCAGTTAATGTTCTAAAGAAAAGTGAAAGTCTGATTAAGCGTGTACATGTTGAGAATGTTGATGAAGAATTAAAGCGTCTGGACAAAGCTAAAGAAAAGACGCTTCAACAGCTTGCCAGGCTGTATGATAAAGCATTAAAGGAGGTTGGTAAAGTCAATGCAGAGATATTTGAAGTGCATCAGATAATGCTTGAAGATGAAGATTATCAGGATGCTATTCATAATATGATATGCAATGAGAATGTTAATGCAGAATATGCGGTGTCAATAACAGGAGATAATTTTGCTGACATGTTTGCTAATATGGATGATGATTATATGAGAGCACGTTCAGCGGATGTAAAGGATATATCTAATCGTCTGGTGAGTAATTTGAGCGGTGAAGAGCAGCCTGACTGGGAAAACACAGAGCCATCAATTATTGTGGCAGATGATTTGACACCGAGTGAAACTGTACAGATGGATAAGAATAAGATTTTAGCATTTGTGCTGGTACATGGTTCGGCTAATTCCCATACAGCAATTCTTGCAAGAATGATGAATATTCCAGCATTAATTGGTGTACCAATTGAGTTAGAATCCTTACACAATGGAGTTAATGCAATTGTAGACGGTCAGGATGGAATTTTTTACCTGAATCCGGATGAGAATCAGATAGCACAGGCTAAGGAAGCCCAGCAGAAGGAACAGGAACAGAAAAAACTGCTTGCTAATTATAAAGGAAGAGAGTCAGTCACAAAGAGTGGCAGAAAGATTAACCTTTATGCGAACATTGGAAATGTATCTGATGTTGCTTATGTATTAGAAAATGATGCTGAAGGAATAGGATTATTCAGAAGTGAGTTCCTGTATCTTGGAAGAGATGAACTTCCTGATGAAACAGAACAGTTTAATGCCTATCGTCAGGTATTACAGATGATGGCAGATAAAAAAGTAGTTATTCGTACACTTGATATTGGGGCAGATAAAAAAGCAGATTATCTTGGACTTGGCAAGGAAGATAATCCTGCGTTGGGTTATCGTGCCATAAGAATATGTCTGGAGCAGCCGGATATATTCAAAACACAGTTGAGAGCATTATTAAGAGCTGCTAAATATGGTAATTTATCTATAATGTATCCAATGATTATTTCTGTAGAAGAAGTTGTAAGTATTAAGAAGATTGTTGCTGAGGTGGCAGAGGAACTGGAGAATGAGAATATTCCATATGAGATTCCAGAGCAGGGAATTATGATAGAGACACCAGCGGCAGTTATGCTAAGTGAGGAACTTTCAGAGCTTGTAGATTTCTTTAGTATAGGTACTAATGACCTTACACAGTATACACTTGCAATTGACAGGCAGAATAACAGATTAGACAGATTTTATAATCCGCATCACGAGGCAGTTCTCAGGATGATTGAGATGACCGTACAGGGTGCACATAAGCATGGTAAATGGGTAGGAATCTGTGGAGAACTTGGAGCAGATACTACTCTTACAGAGAGATTTATTAAGATGGGTATAGATGAGCTTAGTGTATCGCCATCAATGGTACTTGGTGTTCGTAGCAGAATATGTGAAATGGAGTGATAAGTGATGAAAATATACAAAGCAAAAGATTATGCTGATATGAGTAGAAAGGCAGCTAATATTATATCAGCACAGATTATTATGAAGCCGGAATGTGTACTTGGACTTGCGACTGGTTCAACGCCAGTTGGGTTATATAAGCAGTTAGTAGAATGGTATAAAAAAGGTGACTTGGATTTTTCAGCAGTTAAGACTATTAATCTTGATGAGTATAAGGGACTCAGTCAGGACAATGATCAGAGTTATTATTATTTTATGCATAAGAATTTATTTGATAATGTGAATATATCAGTTGATAATACTCATATTCCTAATGGAATGGAGCAGGATTCGGAAAAAGAATGTAACAGATATTCTGAACTGATTAAGTCTCTTGGTGGTATTGATTTACAACTTCTTGGAATAGGTCATAATGGACACATAGGATTTAATGAACCATCAGATTCATTTGAAAAACAGGTTCATTGTGTTGATTTAACAGAATCTACAATAGAAGCTAATAAGAGGTTTTTTGAATCAGCAGAAGATGTTCCAAGACAGGCATACACAATGGGAATCAAGACAATAATGCAGGCAAAGAAGATTCTGGTTGTTGCAAGTGGAGAAGATAAAGCACAGATTGTGAAAGAAGCCTTTTTTGGACATATTACACCATATGTTCCTGCATCAGTTCTGCAGCTGCATAATGATGTAACACTGGTAGCAGATGAAGCAGCTCTTAGTAAGATTTATTAAAGCATATTAACTTGGTGAATAGAAAGTTGTGAAGATATGATTATAAAGAATGCTGATGTTTATACACAGGATAATGTATTTGTTAAGGGAGATGTCGTTGTAGATAACGGCACATTCACCAAAGTGCTGGAAGCCCCTGATTATGTTGACAATGAAGTAGTAGATGCTACAGGACTTAAGATGATTCCAGGACTTGTTGACATTCATTTTCATGGATGCAAAGGCGCAGATATGTGTGATGGAACTAAAGAGGCACTTGATATAATTTCGCGGTATGAGGCTTCTGTCGGAGTGACGAGTATATGTCCGGCAACCATGACGATAGCTAAGGAAGAACTTGTTGAAGTTATGAAGAATGCCGGAGAGTATTCATATAATGGTGGAGCCCATCTGGTAGGAATTAATATGGAGGGACCTTTTATAAGTCCACAAAAAAAGGGTGCACAGGCAGCAGAGAATATTATGCATTGTAATTATGAGTATTTCTGTGAACTCCAGAAAGCTGCAAATGATTTAATAAAGATTGTTGATATTGCACCAGAAGAGCCGGGTGCGATGAATTTCATAGATAAAGTAAAAGATAATGTTGTGGTGTCGATTGCTCATACAGCAGCGGATTATGATACTGCGATGGAGGCAATTCAACATGGTGTAACTCATGCAACACATTTATACAATGCAATGCCCCCTATGAATCATAGAAAGCCTGGTGTTATAGGTGCAGTAAGAGATTCATATCAATGTCATGCAGAACTGATATGTGATGGAGTTCATATTCATCCATCAGTAATACGGGCAACATTTGCTATGTTGGGTGCGGGACGCATAATACTAATCAGTGACAGCATGAGAGCAACAGGATTAGAGGATGGCGAATATACTCTTGGAGGACAGCCTGTAGTGGTAAAAGGTAATCTGGCAACATTACATGATGGAACAATTGCCGGATCAGCAACTAATTTAATGGATTGTCTTCGATATGTCGTTAAAAAAGCAGGGATTTCATTAGAAACAGCTGTTATGTGTGCAACAGAGAATCCGGCAAAGGAAATTGGTATATATGATAAAGTCGGAAGTATTTCTGTAGGAAAACAAGCAGATTTCGTGCTTATTGATGAGGAATTGAATATTAAGAGAGTATATATTGATGGAAAGGAGATAATATGCTAGGTTTTTTCAAAGGAAAGTCAAAGGATAATATTATTTATTCTCCATGTAAAGGAAAAGTGGTGCCAATTACTGAAGTTTCAGATCCAACATTTTCAGAAAAGGTTCTTGGAGATGGATTTGCAGTAATCCCTTCTGAAGGAAAGATATATGCTCCGGCAGATGGTGAGATTTCAATGGTGTTTGATACTCTTCATGCTGTGACAATGACAACCAGTCAGGGAACAGAATTACTGATACATATTGGGCTGGATACGGTAACGCTCAAGGGAGAACCATTTATTTCACATGTTTCAGGTGGTCAGCAGGTAAAAAAGGGTGATTTACTTTTAGAGGCTGATCTTGAAAAAATAAAGTCGGCAGGATTGGATACGATTACACCAGTCCTTATATGCAATACCGACGATTATAATAAAATTAATCTAATAAAGGAGGGTGAGGTATCTATTGATGATGAAGTTCTGAAAATATCATAATTACTCAGGATTTCACAATGCGCGTGATTGGGATAACCCCGATTAATAATGATTTAAAGGAGGAGAAAAGTATGAAATTTCTTCAAAAACTGGGTAAAGCTTTAATGCTTCCCGTAGCAGTACTTCCTATCTGTGGTATCCTCATGGGTATTGGATATTATTTATGTCCTGCAACCATGCAGGGTGGTGACATCGAGGGAGTGCGTAATTTAATAGGTCTGTTTTTAGTTAAAGCAGGGGGCGCTTTGATTGACAACATGGCCATCCTTTTTGTAATCGGCGTTGGTGTCGGTATGTCGGAAAAGAACGACGGTACTGGCGGTATTGCAGCTTTAGCTTCATGGCTGATGATGACAACACTCCTGTCTACAGGCTTTGTTACCACAATCATGCCATCTATCGCTGACAGCGCTACAAAGACACTTGCATTCGACAAGATTGCAAACCCATTTATCGGTATCTTAGCCGGTGTTATTGGTTCTTTGTGTTACAACAGATTTAAGGATACAAAGCTTCCTGACTGGCTGTCATTCTTCAGCGGCAAGCGTTGCGTAGCAATTATCGCAGGTGTTGTTTCAATCCTTGTATCTGTAGTATTACTGTTTGTATGGCCAGTTGTATTTACAGCATTGATCACAGTTGGTCAGTCTATTGCTGTTTGTTTGGCCATTACTTTTCGGTGCTCTTGTATCTATCGGTAAAGCAATCGTTGGTCTGGACATAGTCGGCGCAGGTATCTATGCATTCCTGAATCGTCTGTTAATCCCTACAGGATTACACCACGCATTAAACAACGTATTCTGGTTCGATACTATCGGACTTGGAGACCTCTCTCATTTCTGGGCAGGCGAGACATCAAAGGATGTTTCATGGAGCCTCGGAATGTACATGTCAGGTTTCTTCCCATGTATGATGTTTGGTATTCCTGGTGCAGCACTTGCCATGGTTAAGTGTGCAAAGCCTGCTAAGAAAAAGGCTGCCATCGGTATCCTTGCTTCTGCAGCTATCTGTGCATTCATCTGTGGTGTTACAGAGCCTTTCGAGTTTGCATTTATGTTCCTTGCTCCTGGTCTCTATGTGATTTATGCTTTACTTTATGGTATTTTCACAATGGTTACAGTAGCTCTTGGATTTAGAGCAGGCTTCTCATTCTCAGCCGGTGGGATGGATTTATTATTCTCATCTTCACTTCCGGCTGCAGCAAGGACATGGCTCATCATTCCTCTTGGAATCGCAGCTTTTATCATATTCTACATTGTATTCTATTTCGCTATCAAGAAATGGAATCTTAAGACCCCTGGTAGAGAGGACGATGATGTCGAGGCAGAGAAGAAGGCAGTGCTTTCTAACAATGACTATACAGCAGTTGCAAAGACTATTCTTGAGGGCTGCGGTGGCAAAGACAATATTGCAAGCATTGACAACTGTATCACAAGACTCAGACTTGAGGTTAAGGATATCACTCAGGTTGATGACAAGAAGATTAAATCTGCAGGTGTTGCAGGCGTTATGAAGCCTGGCAAGAATTCTGTTCAGGTTATTATCGGAACC
>ERZ779829.1120-NODE-1120-length-10687-cov-3.693378_pt1 | contig 10687 bp, 7 predicted proteins | sample MGYA00511562_ERZ779829 | MGnify/ENA primary metagenome ERZ779829 (study PRJEB29588, sample SAMEA2151677) | human gut metagenome | biome: human gut; feature: human-associated habitat; material: faeces | place: Denmark | collected 2008/2010 ... | reverse complement strand
ACATAAATACCGTCGCCCAAATGTTTATCACTGCCATAAACAAATTTTTGCAGCCAACCTGTAAAAACATCAAGCCCCGCACCTGTTTTGGCAGAAAGTTCAATAACGGGCGCATTTTTAAATTCACCGGTTAAACTGTTCTTTATATTTGCGCTGCCCAAATCACTCTTATTGATAATTATAACATAACTGCGGCCTTTAACTAATTCCAATATTTCAAAATCTTCTTCAGTCAAAGGTGCAGAACCATCGAGCACAACAATTGCGATTTCTGCTTCATTAAGTATACGGCGGCTTTTTTCAACGCCGATGCGTTCAACATAATCTTCCGTTTCCCTTATACCTGCAGTATCAGCCAGTACAATGGGAATTCCGCCCAATAAAAACTGTTCTTAAATAACGTCTCTCGTAGTACCGGCATATTCGGAAACAATAGCCCTGTCTTCTTTTAAAAGGCAGTTTAAAAAAGTGTTAAAAGTTTTTGATAAAGTATATCTATTAGATGTTTTCACATCAAAAAGAGAAAAATATAATTTAAATATGCAAGATAAAATTGATAAATATTTCAAACATTTTAATAAAATAGAGGATTTAAATGTTTCTAAAATTAAAGATTATGCGGAAATATGGGTGTTTTTGGGTGCAGGACTTGCCAACGAAATCCTTTTAAATCTTATTAATAAAGAAAAAATGTGAAAATTTTCATAAAATTTGCAAATTATCTTGCAAAAAAAATAAATTGTGATATAATATACGTGTAAATTATGTAAAAAAATTCAGATGAAAGGGGTATACAATGAAAAACGACAAACGCATGAGTCCTAATAAAATTTATGACGTTGCAGGGGCAGCTGGAGTTTCTTTAGCTACTGTTTCAAGAGTATTAAATCACCCAGAAAAAGTAAAACCCGCAACACGTGAACGTATTGAGAAAATCATTAAAGAATTAGGTTATAAACCCAATTTAAATGCAAAAGGTTTAGCAAGCTCTAGATCAACTACTGTCGCAGTAGTAGTTCCCGAACTTACAAGAAGCTCAATTGCTGGAATGGTTGATGGTATTGCCGCAACCGCAGTTCGTAGAGGATATTTACTTAGATTATTTGTTAACGATAGTAGTAAAGCAGAAGATCCTGTTCAACAAGAACGTGAATTATGGCGCACAGTCATTTCTTCAGGGGTAGATGGTATTTTATATATCAACGATGAAATCGATAATGATTATTTAGAGATTATTAAAGAATCAAATGTTAGTGTAGTATTAACTAATACAGTTTGTAGCGATTCGGAAATACCTCACGTTGCTATTGATTATCGTAAAGCAGCTTATGAAATGACAAAAGAAATGATTAAACGTGGTAACAAAAATATTTGGATTATATCAACAATAAAAAAATATGCGGTTAATGATTTGAAAGTTCAGGGATATGAAGAAGCAATGATTGAGGCAGGGTTAGAACCTAGAGTAATTAATGTATCTGGTAAAACCTATTTAAACGAAGTATCGTATAAAGAAATACTTGAAAAAGAACATCCTGATGTAGCTATCGTAGTTCGTGATTCAATGGCTGTTTCATTTATCAATGTTGCCAGAAATTTACATATTTCTATACCATATGAATTACAAGTAATTGGTTTCCAAAACACTAAATATGCCGAATTATCAAGACCAACATTAACATGTATTAATACACCTATTTATGAAATTGGTGAAGTTGCAATGGACTTATTAACTGATTTAATGCATCAAGCAGAGTTAGAAGATGAATACTATGATGATGAATTAGAGAAAGTTGAAGAAAATGATATCGAGATTAATAAAGACGTTGACTACAGTATAGTATGGCGTCAATCAACAAAGTAGAAGGAATAAAATCCTAGTAGGTTATTTTATGGCAATGTAGAGAGTTATCCGGTTGCTGAAAGGATAAACAAGTAAATAACTGAAGTACCTACATATCAAACGTATTCGTTTGACCATATTTCGCGAGTGTAAAAGAATTATCTTTTAAATTAAGGTGGTACCGCGGAACTAAAAGTTTCGTCCTTAAGCAATTAGTAGTAATATTACTAATTACTTAGGGACTTTTTTTATTAACTAATTAAAAAGAAAGAAGGAAAAAATATGACATTATTTGAAGAATTAAAATGGCGTGGATTAATCCACAATATTACTGATGAAGCAGTAATAGATAAAATTAATAAAGGTGGTTTAACTTTCTATGTTGGAACTGACCCAACTGGTGATAGTCTTCACGTAGGGCATCTTTTAGTATTTATTTTTGCCAAGAGATTAGAACAAGCAGGACATCATCCACTAATATTAATTGGTGGGGCAACAGGATGCATTGGTGATCCTAAACCTACCGCTGAAAGAAAATTATTAACAAAAGAACAAACTGATCACAATGCAAAATGCTTATATGAACAAGCTAAACGTTTATTTAATTGTGAAATGGTTAATAACTATGATTGGACTCACAATATCGATATTTTAACTTTCTTAAGAACATATGGAAAATTCTTTAATGTAAATTACATGATTAATAAAGAAACGGTAAAATCTCGTTTAGATAGTGGTATATCTTACACAGAATTTTCTTACCAAATACTACAAGCACTTGATTTTGAACACCTTTTTAAAACAAAAAATTGTCAATTACAAATAGGTGGACAAGATCAATGGGGAAATATCACTTCTGGCCTTGAATTAATAAGAAAATTACATGGCACAGAAGCAGAGGCATATGGTCTTACAATTCCACTATTTACTAAAAGTGATGGAACAAAATTTGGTAAAACCGAAGGCGGTGCTATTTGGCTAGATGCAACTAAAACTACACCATATGCATTTTACCAATTTTGGATAAATACACCGGATAATGATGTAATTCGTGAATTAAAACAATTTACCTTCTTAACAAAGGAAGAAATTGAAGAAATTGAAGAATCATTTAAAAATGAACCACATTTAAGAAAAGCTCAAAAAGCTTTAGCTAAAGCTATGACTACTATGATTCACGGAGAAAAAGCTTATGAACAAGCTGTAAAACTAAGTGAAGCATTATTTAGTGGTAAGATTTCTGAATTAACTAAAGAAGAAATTGAAGTTGGTTTTGAAGGTGTTCCTCAAGTTGAAATTAATGAAGATTTAGGCTTAATTGATGCTTTGGTGTTAGTAAAAGCCGCTTCTTCAAAACGTGAAGCTCGTGACTTTATACAAGGTGGCGGTGTATTAGTAAATGGCGTACAAGAAAAATCATTGGATGCAGTGGTATCAAAAGAAAAAGCTATTGGTTCTACATACACAGTAATCCGTAGGGGAAAAAAGAATTATTATGTAATTAAGCATAACTAGGTGTATTATGGAAGTAATTGAAAAACTTAATCAATTGATTGAAGAAGAAATTGCTAGGGGCGCTTTTCCTGGTGCCAACTATGCAATAGTATTTAAAGATAGCATTTATTATGGTAGTTTAGGCAATAAGCGCTTACTTCCAAATCATGAAATTAATTCACTTGATACAATATATGATATGGCATCTTTATCTAAAGTAGTTTCAACAACTTCATGTATTATGAAACTGCTAGAACTTGGAAAACTTAGATTATTTACAAAAGTTAAAACTTATATTCCTGAATTCAGACACCCTAATGTTTCAATATGGCATTTGATAACACATACTTCGGGACTACCAGAAGGCTTAAGAAATATTTTAAGTTATCATAACAAGAAAGAAATAATTGACGCAATATGTCAAAGTGATTTGGTTTATGAGCCGGGAACAAAAATTAGTTATTCTGATTTAGGCTTTATAATGCTTGGAGAAATAGTTGAAAAAGTCTCTGGAATGCCCCTTAATGAATTTGCGGAAAAATACATTTTTAAATCACTAGATATGAATGATACAGGTTACAATCCTAAAGATATTAACAGATGTGCACCAACAGAAGAACGTCATGATGTCATTTTAGATGGTATTGTGCAAGGTAAAGTACACGATGAAACTTCATACTTAATGGGTGGTGTGGCAGGACATGCTGGATTATTTTCAACAGTTTTAGATGTTTCACATTTTGTGCAAATGATTTTAAATGAAGGCGTATATGAAGGTAATAGAGTATTTGAAAAAAATACGATAGATAGATTATTTGTGCCAGAAGTAACCCAAAAAACTGGTGTTATGGTAGATGAAGTAACAAGAGGACTTGGTTGGGTAATAGCAAGTCAAGCTGGTCCTAATGGTGATTTAACAAGCAAAGATACTATTCATCATACTGGTTTTACTGGTACAAGCATATGGATTGATAGACAAAACGAAATTGGTTTTTGTTTATTGACAAATAGAGTTCATCCAACTCGTGCTAATATTTCACATATGGACGCAAGAGGAAGAATTTCTAATTTTATAATGAGTAATTTTCAAAAATTAAAATAAGGAGTATACTATGGGAAAAACAATTTTAGCTATTGGTGGTCACATTGGTGACATGGAATTAACTGCAGGTGGTGTAATGGCTACCAACGCTTTAAATGGTGGTAAAAATATTACTCTTGCTTTAACCGCAGGAGAAAGAGGGAATCCAAAACATTTAACTGTGGAAGAATATCGCAAACAAAAGATTGAAGAATCAACAAGGTTTATGAATATGATGAACGGCGAAGCGATAGTACTAGAGTATCGTGATGGAGAATTACCAAATGATGAGAAAGTAAGACGTGAAGTTGCGGAAATAATCGCAAAACATAAACCAGATATCATCATAACACATTGGCATTCTAGAATGCATAAAGACCATAATGCAACTCATTATATCGTACAAGATGCTCAATTTATCGCTAGTGTAGTTGGCACAAAAGAAGGAAGACATTATGCACCCGTTTACTTTGCTGAAAACTGGGAAGATGATCATGATTTCGATCCATATATTTATGTGGATATCACAAAAGGTTTTGACCTTTGGTGTAAAGCATTACACGAACACTGGTTTATAATGAATAGTAGTGATTTTAAATATTATGATTATTACACATCACTTGCAAGATGCAAAGGTGCGCTTGCTAAAAAAATGTATGCTGAATGTTTCAACATACATGAATATCAAAAAAAGGTAGTTAAAGACGAATTATAAAAATATTGCAATAAATACTAACAATATGTTTGACTATTTTTGAGATAATTGATATAATTTTAGATACAAATTTTTAAACTAATAAAGGAGTTGAAAACAAATATGGATCCACTGGTCCCGTTGTCGTATGTTAACCAATTAGCTAATACGACAGTAAATTATGGATTAATTGGTGTAATAGTAATTCTTGTATTTTCAGGCGCGTTTTTCTCTGGTGTTGAAACTGCACTAACTTGTTGTAACCGTGCTAGAATGAAAACTAAGGCTGATGATGGTTACAAAAGTGCCAAATTAGTTACAAGGATTTTAAATAAATATGATCAATCATTGATTACAATTTTAATTGGAAATAACGTTTTAAGAATTGCATCTGCTTCAATTGCTTCAATTTTAGCAACTCAATTACTACCAGGGAATGCAACTCTAGCAGATACTTTAGCTACAGTAATAATGACGCTAATTGTTTTCATGTTTGGTGAAGTAATTCCTAAAAACTTTTGTAAAGCAAATGCAGATAGAATGGTACAAATATTAATATATCCATTATATTTTGCCTATATTGTAACATATCCTATTATGCAAATATTTAATTTCATTCTTTGGATATTTAAGAAAATATTTAAAATGAAAAATGAAGAAAATGCTTTAAGTGAAGATGAATTCCAAGGGTTAGTCGAAGTGGTTGAAGATGAAGGAGTAATTGATGGCGAAGAAAGTGATATAATTCAAGCAGCTGTTGAGTTCAATGACATTACAGTAAAATCAGTAATGACACCAAAAGAAAAAATTGTTGCACTTGAGTATAAAGACTTATCAAAAGAGCAACTTATCAAAAGAATTGACGAAATTACATTTACAAGAATACCAGTATATCGTGGAAGTATTGATAATATAATTGGTATTTTTAATATAAGAAAATTTCTTAAAACGGTGATGACATCAAAGAAACCACCAATTAAACAATCAATGAGTGAAGTAATTATCGTAAAAGATAGTGCTCCTTTAGATGATATGGTAGACTTATTCAAAGCTAAAAAGAGCCACTTAGCACTTGTTCATAATGAAAATGATGAATTAGTTGGCTTAGTTACTATGGAAGATGTATTAGAAGAATTGGTTGGAGAAAGCCAAAAAGAAAACAAACAAGCGCAACAAGGAGGTAAAAAATAATGACTCCTATTGTGAAAATAATATTAACAGTTTTAATCGTTGTATGTGTGCTTCTTTCAGGATTTTTCTCAGCCAGTGAAATTGTTTACTCTGGTGTAAGTAAAATAAAATTAAAGAAGAAGGTTGAAGAAGGCTCAAAGAAAGCTAAAGCAGCCTCAAAAATATCAGATAATTTTACTGATGCTTTATCAACAATATTAGTTGGTAACAACTTAGTTAACATATTGACATCAGTTGTATCTACTAGACTTGCAATAGAAATTTGGAATGAAGAAATAGGTCCTACAATGGCCGTAATTCTATCAACAATTATTGTTTTAATTTTTGGTGAAATCGTTCCAAAGGCAGTAGGCAATAGATATAATTACAATTTATCAATGATGTTTGCTAGTCTTTTTAATTTCTTTAGAATAATCTTTTTCCCAATAACTTTTGTTGTAACAAAGTTTGTATCACTTCTTGCAAAGATGTGGACTCCCAAAGAAAAGGAACCTACAGCAACCGATGAAGAATTGATTGTACTTGCTGAAGAAATGGAAGAAGAGGGCGTAATTGATGAAGATGATGCCGAGTTAATTATTTCCGCAATCGACTTCTGTGATGTTACTGCTCATGAAATTATGGTACCAAGAGTAGATGTATTTGCAATTGACATTGATGATGATCAAAAAGAAATTCTTTCTAATGAAGAAATTTTTAGATATTCTAGAGTACCTGTTTATGAAGACACAATCGATAATGTAATTGGTATATTGAATACTGTTGAATTGATGAAAAAAATTCTAAAAGGTGAAAAAATAAACTTAAGAAGTTTATTATCTGAACCAATATATGTTCATAAGACAAAACCAATTTCAACTATATTAACCGAATTCAAAAAAGGTGGACAACATCTCGCCATAGTTTTAGATGAATTTGGCGGATTCATGGGAATTGTAACGATGGAAGACATTGTTGAAGAATTAGTTGGTGATATTTTTGATGAAATGGACGAAGTTGTTGAAGACTATACGGTAGTTGGCGAAAATGAGTACATTGTTGATGGCGATATGAACATTTACGATTTCTTTGATTTGGTCGAATATGATGATCGTGACTTTGATTCAGAATATACGACAATAGGTGGATGGTGTACCGATATTTTAGGTCACTTCCCTCAAGTTGGTGATACTTTCAACTATGCTAATTTTGATGTAACAATTATTGAAATTGACAAAATGCGTGTAGAAAAAGTAAAAGTTGTTGTTCATAAAGAAATAGACGAAGATAAAGAAAGTGAAGATTAACTGAAATTCTCTAAGAAGTTTTAGGCTTCTTAGAGAGTTTTTTTAAAGAAATTACATCGACTATCTCTTGCAAATAACAAAAAATATTGATATAATATAAGTGTATAAGAAGGAGGCATACATGAAAAAGACGTTAAGTTATATTGGATTGATTTTAATACTAATTTTAGGATTAACATCATGTGTAAAAAAAGAGGATGAAAATTATGCAAATCAAACAAAAGCTAACACGGTTATTACAGAAATAAATCAGCTCCCTACAACCGATGCAATTGAATTAACTGATGAAGTCAAAGTAGCAAATGTAAGATCACTATACAATGCTTTATCAAAAGAAGCAAAGGCTCTTGTAACTAATTTAGATAAATTAGAAGCATTAGAAAATAAACTAATTGAATTAAAAAAGGCTAAAGATAATCAAGATAAAGCAAATGTAGTAATTGAATTGATTAATAAATTACCTGCTTTAAGTAATCTAAATTTAGAAGATGAAAGCAAGCTAAAAGAAGCAAGAACTGCATATGAAGCATTATCAGAAGAAGTTAAAGCTCTTGTAATTAATTTGGGCAAATTAGAAGCATTAGAAGATAAAATGAAAGATTTAATTGAAGATAAAAAACTTCATGATGAAGCAACTATGGTAGTAGCAGCAATCGATAATTTACCTAATGTAGAACTTATAACTTTGGATGCAGAAAGTGCTATCGTAAACGCAAGAAACGCTTATAATTCTTTAGCGCCTAAAGCAAAAGCATTAGTAACTAATTTAAATAAATTAATTGCTTTAGAGAATAAAATAAAGGAATTAAAAGAAGCTAAAGAAAATCAAACAAAAGCAGATGCAATAATTAATTTAATTGATAAATTACCTGCTTTAGATAAATTAACTCTTGATGATGAAGAAGAAGTCGTAAAGGTAAGAAATGCTTATAATGCACTAGAGGAAAAAATAAAAAATCTTGTTTCTAATCTAGATAAATTAATAGCTGTAGAAAATAAACTAGAAGAATTAAAATCTTCATTAACTTCATATGAAGTAATATTATATCCTAATGAAGGTAGAATTGAAGGTTTAGATAAAGGTTCATCTCCTAAACTTAATTATCAATTTACTTTAAATTATTATAGTACTGGTTTCTTCGCTGTTTATAAAACAGATGTAGTAGTTATGAAAACAAGTTTGATAAAAGAGACAGATTCTTATACTTATGCATTAAAAATTGGATTCAGTTTTGATAGTTCTAAAAATGCCTATGTGGTTAATCAAATAATCAAAAGTGGTACAGGATTAACTTCAGAAAGTAAAACTGCCGAATATTATATTTTGGTTCATAGTGATAATGCAACTGCTTATCAAGAATTAAGTTCAATTGAATTAGGTGATGTAATATATTCTAATAAAGATTTCCCAAATGAAGCAAATCAATCACTTGATGCAAATATTACAATTTATGATGCAACTGAAGTTGATGAAGCCGAATATTATGTAGTAAGTTATAAAGGCCTAATGGCTCTTCCTGTTCCAGTAAAAACAGGATATGCCTTCCAAGGTTGGTATGATAATGAGGAATGTATTGGTGAAGCTATCAGTAGTGTTTCTTCTGCTAAAACTTTATACGCTAAATGGATTGTTGACCAAACACAAATCGATCCAAATGATGTTTTAAGTTGTATCAGTGATGTTGCAACGTCAAATACTGTTGATAATTTAATAACTAAAATTGATGATGTTACTTATTCATGGAGTAGTTCAAATCCTAATCTATACGTGATAGAAAATGGTAAAGGAACGGTATCAAAGGTATATCAAACTCACAAAACACAAGAAGTAACTATTACCGCAACAGGAAAAAATCCTGATGGTACTACATTTACAAAATCAAAGAAAATCACAGTAAATCCGGTTTTATATGATGAATTACCAAATACTCCAGTTGCTACATACTTCTCTACTTCAGCAATGTATGCCTACAAGCAATACAATGAAAGATATAAAGCAAGTAAGACAATCTTTTCAGAAAATACTAAAAAGATATTAAATATAATTTATTATTCTTTTGCGGTAATCGATTCAGAAGGAAATTGCACAGTATCTGATACAAGCTATTTAGGCGAAGTAAGAGCTCTTAAAGCAAATAATACTCGTATTATTATTAGTATAAACGGCGTAAGTGCAGAGGCATGTAAGAATTTTGCGGACATAACAGGTGATGCTGCAAAGCGTGCAAACTTTGTTAATAATTTGATGAATATGGTTGAAAAATACAATTTTGATGGTATTGACATTGACTGGGAAACTGTATCATCAACCAACAAAGTAGTTTCAACAAGTTTAAATGCTTTAATGAAGGAATTAAGAGCAGAAATGACAAAACGCCAAGCAGAAAATGGTACACCTTATTTCTTAAGTGCTGCTGTTCCTGCAAGCACTTGGGGTACTGCATCTGATCGTTTTGACTTCAAGACTTTAAATAACTATGTTGATTATATTAATTTAATGTCATATGATTTAAATAATGGTCAAAAAACAAGTCATTTATCTCCATTATATTCTTCATCAAATGATGGTGGTTACGGATTTGGATGTGCATGGGGCGTTGAAAGATTAGTTAGTTTAGGACTATCAAGAAATAAAGTAATTATTGGTTCAGCAGGCTATGGTAAAGCATATAGAGTTACAGGGACATCTACCAATACAACTTATCCATCATTAGGTGTTAGTGGTACTTTAACAGCAATTTCTGGTATACCTGGATCTTTCGCATCAGGAACTGTGTTTGGTAATGGTATTAAAGCATTGATTGACACTGGAAATTATAAAAAATATTTAGAATACAACAATAAAGGTCAATTAGTAGGTGCATATTTATACAATAGTGCTGATAATATTTTTGTAACATATGATAGTGAAGAAGTAATAATGGCAAAATATAAGTATGCCGCATCACAAGCAGGTGTTGGTATTATGTGCTGGTGTTACAGTGAAGACACATCTGATAATTATGTAAACTCTATTTATAAAGCCATTTACAATTAACGATAACTATACAAAAAGAGTGTTTAAATGATATGATGTCTCTAAAGTAGACAGTGAATAA
>ERZ779829.1107-NODE-1107-length-10777-cov-2.683361_pt1 | contig 10777 bp, 6 predicted proteins | sample MGYA00511562_ERZ779829 | MGnify/ENA primary metagenome ERZ779829 (study PRJEB29588, sample SAMEA2151677) | human gut metagenome | biome: human gut; feature: human-associated habitat; material: faeces | place: Denmark | collected 2008/2010 ... | reverse complement strand
GTAGTCCTGGAAGTTTCCTACGCTGTTACCCATTGCATGGGCGTACTCACACATAATCAAGGGGCGTTTGTCACGCTGATTGATGTGGCGGCGCAGTGACCAGATACGTGCATACATCGGACAGTAAATGTCGCTTTTTGCATCGTAGCCGCCTCCTTCGTATTGTACCGGACGGGTAGGATCTATTTTCTTAGTATAATCGTACAGCGTTTCAAAATGTTTGCCATACCCGGATTCATTACCCATGGACCAGGTGACGATGGCTGAGTAGTTACGGTCGCGTGCTATCATGCGGCTCATGCGCTCCATGAAGTGGAGTTCCCAGTCCGGATAATTAGCCAGCGTGCCATCCTTGTGATCCATCATGCCATGACTTTCGATATTGGCTTCATCCACCATGTACAGACCGAATTCGGTGCAAAGCTCGTACCAGGCAGAGTAGTTCGGATAGTGACAGTTGCGTACACCGTTCAGATTAAACTGTTTCATCAACTGAATATCATGTATCATGGAAGCGACACTGATAGTGCGCCCTTTGTGTGGATCGTGCTCGTGACGGTTTACTCCTTTAAACAGTACTGCTTTCCCGTTGATCATCTGCATTCCGTTGCGCATCTCTACCGTGCGGAAACCAAAAAGGTGAGTGAAAGATTCCAGCGGTTTTCCCTGGGCGTCGAAGGTGCTGACTACTAATGTGTAAGTATTTGGCGTTTCAGCATTCCATACACGTATATTCGGGAAAATCTCCTGTTGGCTGAACAGAGTATCAGTGATGGAAGTGATGGACTTCTTCCGGTTGTAAATTTCCTTGCCTTTATCCAATACCTTGACTTCAACGGTTTCTCCGACTTTCGGTTGGTGAAGTAATACATCGAGGTTTAGTTCCCCATCTTTGTAATCATTGACTAACTCGGCAGTCATCCGGAAGTCACGGACACGGCTTTGCGGACGGGCATAGAGATATACATCCCGCTCAATGCCACTGTATTTCCAGTAGTCTTGCCCTTCAAGATAGGAGCCGTCGCTGTAACGGAATACTTTCACGGCAAGTTTATTACTGCCTTTTTTCAACAGCTTCGTAACGTTGAAGTGAGACGGTAGACGGCTGTCTTCGGCATATCCGGCAAGCTCACCGTTCACCCATACATAATAAGCGGATTCCACTCCTTCGAAGTCAAGGAAGATATCCATACCTTCCCAACCATTCGGGACGGTAAACTCACGGATGTAAGCTCCTACCGGATTGTAATCGGTGGGCACATACGGAGGATTGGCGGGAAATGGATAGCGGGTATCCGTATAGATAGGAGCATCGAATCCTTGTAGTTCCCAACTTCCGGGAACTTGTATTTTGCTCCACTTCCGGGTATTGTATCCGGGTTTATGGAAATCCTTTGGACAAAGATCGTTATTCTTTGAAAACAGGAATTCCCAGGTTCCATCCAGAGAAACTCGTCTTTCTGTCGCAGGATTCACATCGAAACGCACATCGGCGGGGAGAGAGCGTTGTTTCAAAGCGTTGGCTTCATTCGTAAATGGGATGAAGTGCGCATACATCGGCTCTCTGTTTATCTCGTTGATTTGTGGGTTCTGCCAAGGTTCGTTATCAGCCAGGGCAGAAACACAAAGCAATGAGGAAAAGAGTAAAGTATAAATTTTGGCTTTCATGATAATTTGCTTTAAGTTCTGAAATGAAAATTAAAATCCGCATTTGTCCGCTTCGTCTGTGTCGTCCGCGTACCAATTCGCTTCTAAGCTGTCATTTCAAAACAGTATTAAATAGAACAAAACAGTGTCACAAGGAACGGAACGCTGAAATCCACTACAAATCCGTGGAAGATGGAGACAACTACAAATTGTTGTCCGGCCGTTCGTGTAATGATGGGCAGTGTGGTGTCCATCGTAGTTGCCCCTCCGGCAGAGATAGGGGCGAGGTTGCCGAACCAACGCACCAGTAATGGTGCAGCCAGCAGGGTCAGAATCTCACGGCTGATGTTGGCGAGCAGGGCAATTGTTCCTAATTCAGCTCCTTTATATTCGGTAATGAAGATACTGGAGAGTGAATAGTAACCGAAGCCCGAACCTACAGCCAGGCAATCTGTCAGGGAACGGTGTGTCCGTATCAGTCTGACTGCGGCAGAACCTGCCAACGTGCCCAGAATGGTCATGATAGGCAGGAATATCAACCGTGGATTGAGTGAACGAAAATTTTTCAACGTTTGCGGGTCATTGCCTACACTTAGCCCTACACTGAACATCAGTGCGCAAAGTGCATAAAAGCTGACTTTACTATCTACTACGATGTCGATAGGTATCAGGTGAAAGACTCCGCAAAGTGTCCCCAGCACAAAAAAGCCGACTATGATAAGACTTCCTTTCATGCTTGTCCTCCTTTCCGTTTGTATAAGGCCCTCCACAGTGCCCAAGCGGCAATCACACTTCCCAGAGTTCCACCTATGGTGAGTATGATGGCTTCAAGGCCAATGGTGTGCAGTCCTTTGATAATTTGCTCGTTTCCTCCCACTTCAATGCCGAGAATGAAGAGCAGCACCCAGATCAGCACTGTGATCACCTTATGTATTTTACTTAAATTCCGTTTCCGTAAGAGGTAGCCCAGCAGCATTCCTGTGAGCATCAGTCCGATAATTGTAAACATATCTATGTCGTTTTTGAGGGCAAAGATAATTCATTTGAATATAACGAGGCGGTATCACTGTAGGTAAATACCGTCTCGTTAGGATGTCATATTGAGTGAAGAGAGAATTTATTTGTTAATTTGGTCGTTCGAATTGATTTCAGTCAACGGAATAGGGTAGAACGAATTCTTCTCTACATTAAAGCCGGCGCGTCCTGCATCTGCCAAGGCTGACGCTAATTTGCCCCAACGGCGTAAATCATACCAGCGCCAGTTTTCCAGCGGGAATTCAATCATACGTTCATGTTCTATTTGCTCACGTACCTCTTGTTGTGAAGTCCCTTTCATGGCAGGCATGTCTCCATGTACATTTCTGATTTCATTAATCAGCGGAATGGCTTGCTCGGGATGGCCTTGCTCGTTCAATACTTCCGCCTTCATTAACAATACATTGGCATAACGCATCAAAGGAATGTTGATGGCACAATAATTATTGTATAAGCCATCATAGTCGGTGGGCATAAACTTGCGGAAGGAAGGCCGATTGTAACTTGTACCGGGAATAGGGTTATTCTTATCATCGAAACTACAGAACCAGTTGTCATAATCGCCCCCGTAAACACGCCCGCTTCCATCATTGAAATAATCACATTGGAAGAATACACTCTCATACAAGCGTGAGTCATAGCGTCCGGTTGTGGCAATCTCACCTTCTTTCATGTACGCTTCCATCAATACATTACTCGGAAGAATCTCATCCCATCCCCAAAGTTCGGATGTACCTATCCAACGGTGGAGTTGAGTGCGATAATTAGCACCATTGGCACTACTCATGGAAGTCTGCAACTCAAAGATAGATTCTTTGCTGTTTTTGTTGCTGGCGTCAAACATACTTGAAAACTTCTTTACCAGTTCGTAGCCTTTGACATTGTTTAGTGCTGTAAGTGCCTCATTCAGATATTCTGTCTTCTTGTCAGATTCTTCGTAAGCGCGTGTCAGATAGGCAAAACCTAAATAGGCATTGGCTGCCCCACTGGTGGCTCGACCGATGTTGTCGTTGTCATAAGAAGAAGGGAGAGCAGTGGCTCGCTTTAAATCTTCTATAATAAAATCCCAGGCATCGGGACGCGGTGAAAGTCCTTTGCTTAATTCTGCCTGACTGGTGATATACTTGTCACGGATGATAATTTCTTTCCAATTCAAAAGCAATTTAAGGTGATAGTAAGCGCGAAGAAAATAACCTTCGTTTATAATTTGCGTGCGGACAGTAGGGTCGATAGTTCCTTCTTCCATCTCTGTCACTTTCTCTATTACCTGATTGGCAAAGCTGGCTCCTTTGTAGTTGTTCCACCAATAATTGCTGAACTGTGAGTTACCGTTTGTATAAGTGAAATTGTAGAGTTCGAGCCAGTTGGGATAGTTACGTGCATCGTTACCCATATTGATAATGTCTTCACGGTAAGCTTCCACCGGCCATTTAACTTCGGCAAATTCCCAGGTGTCAATGTAGTATTCTAATTGCGAATATGCAGCCGATATTCCGGCTTGTGCATCACTTTCGTTACGCCAGAAACTTCCCGAAGTCAACTGGTCGGGAGATTCCAAGGTTAGATAATCATCACAAGAGTTCACAAAGAGCGATGCAAAACAAAGGCTGGCTATATATATTACTTTTTTCATGTTTATACAATGTTAAATGAGTTAGAAAGTAAGTTGGGCACCCAAAGTGAATGAACGGGTAAACGGATAAATCAGTTTATCAATACCGGTGTTCAATACACTTACACGTGAGAATTCGGGGTCGATGCCGTCGTATCCGGTGATTGTGAAGAGGTTTTCACCACTTACATAAAAACGCAATCTCTCGATGAATACTTTTTGCATTATTTTTTTCGGTAGGGTATAACCTAATTGTAATTGACGGAGGCGGACAAAGTCACCTTTCTCAATGAAGCGGTCAGACTCCTTCAAGTTACCGTTCGGGTCGTTGAAGATGGCGCGAGGTATGTTTGTATTGGTATTTTGAGGTGTCCAGGCATTCAAGGATGATGTGAGGAAGTTGGAACCGGAGTTCATTCCTTCATAGAAGTACTTGTTACCATTATAAATCTTGTGTCCCCATGCACTACCCAATACAACAGAAAGGTCGAAGCCTTTATAGCCGGCAGAGAAATTCAGGTTAACTTCCAGTGTAGGTATACCCGATCCACAATAGACCTTATCGTCGTCGTCAATAGAGCCGTCGCCATTTACATCTACAAAGCGGATATCACCGGCATCGGCGAAAGGCTGATACTCGTCTCCATCTGCATTTACATATTGGCGGGCTTCTTCATTGCTTTGGAACAAACCGTTGGTCTTATAAAGATAGAATGCACCGATAGGTTTGCCAACGCGCGTCTGGGTTGGGAAGTGTTCGGTTCCATATTTCAAACCTTCACCGTAAAGAACCTGTCCTTTGTCTGCCAGTTCTACAACTTTATTTTTGGTTGTACTGAAATTCATACCGATGTTATAATCGAAACCACCTTTTGAGTCAGCCCAGTTTATCTCAACTTCAACACCGGAGTTGCGGATTTTACCCACATTCAGGATTGGGTTGTTCAAGCCGGCAGAAGGTGGAAGTGCTTTCGTAATCAAGAGTTCTTCGGTTTGATTGTAATAGTAGTTCATAGCACCGGTCAGTTTGTTGTTGAAGAAACCGAAGTCAAGACCAATATTCTTAGTATCTGTAGTTTCCCATTTCAACGAACGATTCTCCAGCCCGCGGGCAATACTTCCTGCCCATGCATTATCACCGTTACCTTTTACATATCCCTGGTATTTGGTGTTATAAGTAGAAATTAGAGCGAGGAAGTCATAATATCCCAAGGCATTTTCGTTACCCAGACGTCCCCAGCTGGCACGCAATTTCAAATTGTTCAGCGCAATACCTTTTGGGAAAAATTCTTCTTCACTGATTCTCCAGCCCACAGCTATTGATGGGAAGACCCCCCAACGGTTGTCAGCACCAAACTTGGAAGAACCGTCGGAACGTACAGTTGCCTGAATCAGATAACGATCGTTATAGTTATAATTTACGCGACCGAAGAAGGATACGCGTCTGTAATCCCATTTAGTTCCGTCACCGTCGTAAGTACCACCTGCACCTGCGCCGATTGTAGAGAAGCCCGGATCGAGGAAACCTCCTGGTTGTTCACCGATTACCAATTGCCCGTCCTCTACCTTATAAGTTGTTGATTTACCTTCTACGCCTACAGAATTCCATGTATATTTGCGAGCCATGGTTGAAGTACCGGCTACGGCATTGACAGAATGTTTGCCGAATGCTTTGTTGAAACTCAGTACATTCTCCCATACATGTTCTTCCCAGTAAGCGGTGGTTTCGCTATGATACGGATAGTCTCGCTTGGCTTTTACGTCGGAAATGTAAGCCGGTGTATGGTAAGTTTGGCGTTGATGCTCTCCACGGTAAGCATAACTTGTTTTGAAACTCAACCATTTAGTGAAGTTGGCAGTTAAAGCTACGTTGGCGGTGGTATGATACTTCTTATCTGTAGATTTCTCGTAGTGCTGGTCGGCCATAACATTACGATTGTTGGGCAGGTTATCGAAGTTTGTCAGACCGAAGCCATATTCTTCATTTTCATTGTAGATAGGTACCAGCGGAGAAATCATATACATTTCTTTCAGCTGATATTCGGGCTGTTTGCTATCTGTGAATTTGAAAGCCATGTTGGCGTCAATATCAAAGATATATTTGCTCATGTGCAGTTTTAGGCGTGCATTATCCTGACGGTAATCATTGCCAAGGAAAATACCTTTGTCATCAGCGTGATTGTATGAAACGGAATATTGGGCATTTTCGCTACCACCTCTTACACTGAACATATAGTTCTGTGAAAGACCGGTACGCATCATTGCATCCTGCCAGTCAGTGTCGATGCCGGTATTCTTGGTCATGTAAGGTTCCAGTTCCAATATCTGTTTTTCCCATGCACCGTTACCTTTCGGGTCGTATTGCGACTTATGATTTATTACATGAGCGTTCCAGTTCTCATACATTTGTGTATGTACTTTCTTATATTGTTCTGCATTCAGCAAGTCGAGTTTTTTCGCTACATTTGTCATACTTACGTATGCACTGAAATCTATTTTTGTTTCGCCTTTCTTACCATTTTTAGTAGTTACGATAATTACACCATTGGCAGCAACCGAACCGTATATGGCAGCGGCAGCACCATCCTTCAGTACTTCCATAGCTTGAATATCCTGCGGGTTAACAGCATTTATATCACCCGGGAAACCATCGATGATATAAAGAGGTTCGTTATCTCCGAAAGTCTTTACGCCACGAATTTTTACTTGTACGCCGGCACCGGCGTTACCACCTGCTTTCATAATGTTTACACCGGCGATTTTACCTTGCAGCGCTTCGGCGGGGTTAGTGGTGGTACGTTTGGATAGTTCTTCGACGTCAACAGATGAAATGGCACCTGTCATATCACTTTTCTTCATGGTACCATAACCGATGACTACTACTTCTTCCAACATTTCAGTATCTTCTCTCAATACTACCTTAATGTTTTTTGCACCGTTAAGAGGAATTTCCTGAGTAGTGTATCCTACGTAAGAAATAACGATAATTGCCTTAGGGGAAACGTTTAGTGAGAAGTTACCGTCTATATTGGTAATCACTCCGTTAGTAGTACCTTTTTCAAGTACACTTGCACCGATAACAGTTTCACCTGTTGTATCGGTTACTGTACCTGTCAGTTGAATGTTCTGTGCTAAAGAACTTAGTGGAATTAGGAAAGCAAAGAGTAAGGCTAACTTGACTACTCTCTTCATGGAACAATTCTTAATAATTCTACCCATGTGTGTGGTTTTTTAAGGTTAATAAAATGTGTTTCACACCACAAATAAGAATGTTATTTATCAAAGTTCACAATCTGGGGGTTCTATAATTAATCTACAAAAGGGCTTTTTAGAGGAAATATTTGTACTACAATGGAATTCTTAATTGTTTGATATATAGTGATATAATTCTGGGATTATATCTACAAAATGCTATTGTGTGTAAGGATGAGGTTAAACACTTTGCAAATATGTAGTTAAGTCTTCTTCTGTGGATAAGTTGAGTGATTTGCGCAACCGGTAACGGTTCATGTTGATGGTTTTGGGAGTGCTTCCAGTAATCATTGAGATTTCTTTTGTAGAGAGATTCACCCGTAATAAAGTTGCGAGATATTTTTCGCCTTGTGTGAGGTTGGGGTGTTGCTTTACGAGTTTTTCGATAAACTCTTTATTTTTCTCCTCAACACTCAGCAGCAATGTATTATTGGTCTTATCTCCGCTTTGGTATTGGCTGATAAAAGCATTCACCTTCTTTAAGTGGGGAACCAGTGCTTGATTATCCATTCTATACCCTTCCTTAATCATCTCACGTATTTTGCCCAGCAACTCGTTACGGCTTCTCAGAAATACGGCAAAGCTGGTTACTTCTTGTTGACTGTTGTCTAAGGCACTCTGTACATTTTGCAGTTCCAATTCCTGTTGGTGCAGTTTCAATTCGGATATTTCCCGTTGTGACAGTTCCAGTTGATATCGGGCTTCTATTAGTTGAAGTCCTTTTCTGCGTTTATACCATTTATATAAGAATATACTGAAGGCTAAACCAAGAATAAGTATACTGCCCAAAAGCCATAGGTTGCGCTTTAGTAGTTCTATCTTATAAGTTTGCTCCTGCATTTCGGTAGCATATTTCTGATCCTGATATCTTTTATAAGAGATTTCCTGTTCAATGTTGCGCAACTTGTTGCTACTTTGCAGCTCTTTGCTCAAGGCATACATTTGACTGAGCCGTTTATAGGCCTGGTCATAATCACCTATGGCGGCATATACCCAGGACGAATATTCATAATAATCACAAATCAATTCCTTGGCGCCGATATTATGGGCATATTCATAGGCTTTCTGCAAAGCTTCCAAAGCTTTGGAGTATTGCTCGCCGAAGTAATATTGCTTGCCCATATTGTTGTAGTTCTCTCCCAATGACCATTGTGCATCCAGATTCTTGTTGATGGCTATGGCTTCCTGAATAAAGGACAGTTTCTTTTCCGTATCTCCTTGATATAGACATAGATTGTTCAGATTGGTAGCAATCTCTTTTAAGTTCCTTTGGGCACGATTGATAGTCAAGGCCCGTTGAAGAAATCTTTCTGCTACCAGAAATTCATCAAGCAGATAATGCATGACTCCACGCTCATTATAACATCCGGCCACTGAAGCTGAATCTCCTAAAGACTTGAAAATAGAGGTTGCCTTATCGTTTAGTTCTATCCCTTTGTTATAATCGCCCAACTTACTATATACACGTCCCATGAGTGAATAAAGCTGAGCTGTTTGCCGTTTGTTTGCGGGATTGATATATCTCTGTGTATCGTATAAATTCTTGATACTCAAATCGAAGTTGCCCAGCAGTTGTTCTGCTTGGCAATAGAGTATCATAGCTTGTGCACGGGTTTCATTGGGTTCGTCTTCGGGAAATAAGGCAGCTGCCTGAGCTGCATAGTATGATGCCTGCTTGGGATTGCTGAACAGGGCTTTTTGAGCTTGTTCTAATAAGGTCTGGGCTTGTTTGCTGTCTTGAGCCTGTAAGGGGATCGTGGTTAATAGGGAAACTGCAAATATTAGATACAGTACTTGCTTCATAGTATATTTGTTGTTTCTGCAAATGTAATTATTTTCCTTTAAAAGTCAGGTTTGCTTTCAAAAAGATTTATCTTTGTGCCTCTAAATTAATGCTGTATGCTATTGCCTTATTTGAATAAAGATCTGATTGAAGCCGGTTGCGATGAGGCCGGACGTGGTTGCCTGGCAGGAGCTGTATATGCTGCTGCCGTGATTCTTCCCAAAGATTTCAAGAACGAACTACTGAATGATTCCAAACAGTTGACGGAACATCAGCGCTATGCTTTGCGTGAAGTGATTGAGAAAGAAGCACTGGCATGGGCGGTTGGCATTGTATCTCCCGAAGAGATTGATAAGATTAACATACTGAACGCTTCTTTCCTCGCCATGCATCGTGCCGTAGATCAATTAAAGATGCGTCCGCAGCATCTGCTTATAGATGGCAACCGCTTCAAGAAATATCAGGATCTTCCGCATACCACGGTGATTAAAGGCGACGGTAAATACCTTTCCATTGCGGCGGCTTCTGTGCTTGCCAAAACCTATCGTGATGATTATATGAACCGCCTTCACGAAGAATTTCCATATTATGATTGGGACCATAACAAAGGATACCCCACGAAGAAACATCGTGCGGCCATCTCCGAACGTGGAACTACGCCTTATCACCGCATGACATTCAATCTATTGGGTGACGGGCAGTTAGCACTTGATTTCAAGTGATTATTCTATCGCTTCATCCAGATCGATAAACAGGAATTGGTTTTCATTGTTAAGTAGCAGCAGCTTATTACCAATCACCCGCCCTTTTTTGAACTCCGTATCAAGATGGGCTACAGGCATTCCCATTTCGTGAATGAACCAATAGTCTCCACGATTGCCGATACATAAATAATCTTTTAGTTGGATACTGGGGCTGTAAATCCGCTCCCGTTCATAGGTATTCCTGATGTTCAAATCCTTGTCTACTTCATAGATAACTCCTTGATCATTATATACCAGGCAATGTTCTCCATCGAAAGCGAGCGACTTGAAAGCGGTTGTATCTTTGTTGGCTGCATAGAATGTACCGGGCAGCATCGCTTCCAGCTTTCCGTATTGCTTGGTATCCCAAGGTACAATATTTACGATGGAATCCGTCAGCTCCTGATAAGCCATTCCGTCATCAAACAGCATGTAGAGTGCGTCATCAGTTCGCAGGGCATCTTCAATCATATCTTTCTTTACGCTTAGTTGGTTGAAGAAGATTTCTTCTCCGTTTAGCAAGTTATAACAGGCTATAAATGGGCGTCCATATTTCTTGCGGCTTGCTCCTTCGCGTAATCCGTAGCCGTAATTCAGCATGAATAACTTATCATCTTGCACGAAAAGTTTAGAGCAGGAAGCTTTCACATCAGGAAACTCTGTTTGCCACACTACGTTGAAAGCCGTGTCCATACAGGAGATGTG
>ERZ779829.1105-NODE-1105-length-10787-cov-2.758572_pt1 | contig 10787 bp, 4 predicted proteins | sample MGYA00511562_ERZ779829 | MGnify/ENA primary metagenome ERZ779829 (study PRJEB29588, sample SAMEA2151677) | human gut metagenome | biome: human gut; feature: human-associated habitat; material: faeces | place: Denmark | collected 2008/2010 ... | reverse complement strand
CTCTTCCTGACTTGGCTGACGAGGATTAGAACCTGTACATGCATCAAGTATTGCGTTAGCTGCAATCTCAGGAAGTCTCTCAAGAAATACATTCTCAGGAACAAAGCCCTGTTCTGTAGGATAGCTGTCAGGACCGTAGTTCTTAATGCAGTGAGGAATATTAAGCTCATCATTCATATGTCTTACATACCTGATAAGCAGCTCAACCTTCTCATCATCTGTATTACCGCCGAGCTTCATGAAATCTGCAATCTGTCCGTAACGCTTCTTAGCTGTAGGATCCTTGGCATTGAATGCTATTACCTTAGGGAGATACATTGCATTAGCTGCACCATGAATAATATGTGCGCCATAATCAGCAAATGCTGCACCTGTCTTATGTGCCATTGAGTGAACGATACCAAGAAGTGCATTCGAGAATGCCATACCTGCAAGACACTGTGCATTATGCATTGAATCTCTTGCTGCCATATCTCCGTTGTATGATTTAACGAGGTTAGCCTGAATCATCTCCATAGCATGAAGTGCCAGTGGATCTGTGTAATCACAGTTAGCAGTTGATACATAAGCCTCAATTGCATGTGTCATGGCGTCCATACCTGTATGTGCTACAAGCTTAACCGGCATAGTCTCTGCAAGCTCAGGATCAACAATAGCAACATCAGGAGTAATCTCGAAATCTGCTATAGGATACTTAATACCTTTCTCATAATCTGTAATAATAGAGAATGCTGTTACCTCTGTAGCTGTTCCTGATGTAGATGAAACTGCACAGAAATGAGCTTTCTTACGAAGCTTAGGAAGACCGAATACCTTGCACATATCTTCAAATGTTGTATCAGGATATTCATACTTAATCCACATTGCCTTAGCAGCATCAATAGGAGAACCTCCGCCGATAGCAACAATCCAGTCTGGCTCAAACTCTGTCATAACAGCAGCGCCCTTCATAACAGTCTCAACTGATGGATCAGACTCGATACCCTCGAAAAGCTTAACTTCCATTCCTGCTTCCTTGAGGTAATCCTCTGCTTTCTGAAGGAAACCGTTACGCTTCATAGATCCGCCACCAACGCAGATGATAGCTTTCTTTCCTTCAAGTGTCTTGAGGGCTTCCAAAGAACCCTTTCCATGATACAAATCTCTTGGTAAAGTAAATCGAACCATAATAAAACCTCCGTACATAAATATTTGATTGTTAAATTATAAACAAACCCTATGCTCTTATTATATGCTTGCCCGTATAATAATTCAAGTAAATTTTATTATAATTTTTTGTAAATATTCCATGAACATTTATATTTTTATTTTGCACTTTCCATCATGTTTATCAGTTCTTTTATCTGCCTATCAGATATTTGGGCATGACCTTTACAATTATATGTTGATTTATCAGATTCAGCCTCAAACAAATACATTCTATTCTCGTTATTTGAAATCTTAATTTTTATTTTATTATTAAAATCTACCACAATATCATAAGATTCTGCTGTATCAACAACAGGCACTGAATTCTTGTAAATATTACTGACATACTCTGCTATTTTATGAATATTCTGCTTATCATCAATTGAATATGTTTTGTCATCATAGTCAACATTAATCGTCTTACAATACAGCTCAAATCTCGATATACCAACTTTAGGTTTATCCGAATTCAATTTTATAATTATGGCAGCTATTGCTGATATAAACAATATCAGACAAAATATAATTTTTATTATAATTCTTTTTTGCATATGTACCCCCTAAATATATACGAAAAGCATTTCTAAAAGTTTTCATTTACAACTACAAGTTTCTCTTAAACAACATATAACTATCTGCTGTTCCAGTCTGAATCTTATAATAACAAGTCTCCTCTGTTCCATCATCATATATAACTTCTGCCTCTATAAGTATGGCGTTAAGCATGTCATTTCTTTCCTTGCGTACCGTATCTGGTGATTGTTTATTCATATACCATGAGTATGTACTTGTTGGAAATTCCATATACAATATTAAATCCAGTTCTTCCTGCTCTGCTCCCGATATCTTTTTACTTTGCGTCTTAATAACCTTTTTATCAAGGAATTCCTTAAGCTGCACCTCTCTCTTTTCAAACTGCACACGTGCATTATACGCAGTGTATTCTATAAACTTTACAGACTCTTTATCATACAGCACTGGCCACGAAAATCCCATTATATAAAGATATGATGTATCTGTGTCATGTACATCCTGTTCTACAGACCTGCTGTTTATTTTGAATTCACCCACTTGTGCCCAGTCTCCATATGTATCTTCTTTTTCGGGATACTCCACCTCCTGTCTGGCTAAACGGCTGCTTTCACTTGCTGTCTTGTCACTCTCCTGTACTTCTTTATTCTTACATCCAACTGATACACAACCACATATAATCATCATCATTATCACAAACTGTTTGATTCTCATACATCCCCCTCACATAATAATACATAATATAGCAGTATTAATAACTATAATCAGAGGTATTCCTTTCCCCGAATTCTTTTTAAAAATGTGCCTTGAAGCGAATACTGTTTCAAGTCCAACCGCTACTGCGAATAGTATCTCCTCTACCATGAGAATAAGCATATACTGGCTTATCGTTATATTCCTGAATACCTTTGCTGTATTCATATAAGTAAGGCTTATAAGCGGTGCATTAATATATGGCATACCATAAGCCTTATACATTATTATCATTTCGATTATATACAGTAAAAATGCACTTACCCCCACCAATATGCAGACAGCAGCAGCCTTAACTGTATTTTCCCATCTTCTTCCTCTCTTAGACGAGCCAATAAGCATATTCATTCCGTTCTTATATTCCACTGAGCTTTCAGTCTCTGCAATAAGAACAACTCCAAATCCAAGTATAATATATATAAGCAGTTTTCTCGTTGCTCCTTTACTGCCAAATATCTGGTCGTATCCCCGTTGCGACATAACATACGCATCTATTCCGTACTGCTCTTTTATCTGTGAAACATATTCAATCTGCTGCATATATTCGCTCATGTTATCAAGCAGTCTCGTAGCATCCATGAGGTTGTACACATATCTGCTTACATCATCCTCACTAAGTTCTCCCCTCTCATACTGTTCTCTTGCAGCATCCAGCTTTGCCTGTGCCGCATAAACATCATTTTGTCTCTGCTCTATAAGGCTGGTAAATCCACTGTAATCCCTGCCACCATACTGCTGATAATATTCATCACGCTTCTTTTCATCTTCAGAATATGCTATTTTCTGGTTATTACATATAAATATTGTTATAAACACAACAACACATATTACAATCCAGCCTCTTGCTGTTATTAAAAATTTGTACATTTCTTTCCAGAAATGCGGAAGTCTGGACAAAATCCTTTGAACTCCATGTCCGATTTTTTCAATCATTTTTCCTATAAAGCCAGCGGTTCTTCCCGGACGGATAACCTTTCCAAGTAATACAAGAAATATTGCCGATATTACAGCTATACTAATACACACCATGCACAGCACATTTATCATACGCACAGGAACACCTGCTATCATGATATTATCATACTTCCTGAGTATATTGCTTACATCCATCACATTTATTATATTAATCTTCTTGAAAATTCTTAATCTGCCCTGCATTGATATATTCTGGTATGCAAATGCTTCCGCCCCTGCAATTATACCCACCATCACAATCGAACTGATTCTTTTCCTGCATAACGCAAATACGAGTGATATAACAAGCACTATTGCAATAACTATCAAAGATATAATCATATATCTTATAAAAAGATATGTCATTACGCTTATCGGATAAGTGAAATTATTATACCCTTTCAGACACTGTACAGGTGCGATAAGGAAATCCCAGCCACCATACACCACAAGCATAGAGACAAGACCGCATAACTGCATAATCAGTGATACAAATAAAGCACCCAATCCGACTGCAGCAGTGTCCTTAACTGCTATTCTCATTCTTCCATTGACAGCAGTATAGATAATCTGCCACATTCCATTATCCCTGTATTCGTAAATGTTATAAATAATATATATCATCAACGCAAGAACAACATAGATAGAAATATCATTCTTCAGAAACTGCTCAACTGCCCTGCTGTTTAATTCCCTAACCTGTACATTTTCAATCCTTTTATAATCATTTTCCGTTTTATTGATATTAGCTATTGATTCTGATGTACCGAACACACTGAATTTTTTCATATTCGAGGCATTTGTAATAACTGGTTTAACACTTTCTGTATATCCATCAATATAATCAGACTTTTCCTTGTATTCCTTTGCAAGTCTCTTAAATATTCTTCTATCATCCTGTGCCAGTTCGTCAGCATGCTGCTGTATCTGTTCATCTGTATGCCCATTAATCAGCCAGTTGTACTCTCTTACTTTAATCTTATAATTATCTATTCCGCAGTCTGAAAAGTCCCCTGCAAAAACAACCACAACACATATACATGCCGCAGCCAGAATTAGCAATATTGTTTTTCTATTAAGCAGTCTCCCCAGTTCCTTCATCTACCTAAGCTCCTTAATATCCCCTTTTTCAATGTTGCTCTTATCAATATATACAATTTTGTTGTTCACAAATGAAAACATAAACATTCTACTGCTATCCCCATGCATAATTGAAAATATCTTTTCCTCGTCTGGAATCGTTCTCTTTGCTGCGAGCTTTCCATCTCTGTCTAACTGATATAATGTATAATCAAGTGAACTGCTCTGTTTGTTAAAATACATTGCCATATTCTTATATCCTTCATCATCCATCCAGATATAATTTCCGTCAAATGTTATATAAAAATATCCTGTATCATTATCACTTTCATATATGCTTTCTGACTTACCGCTGCCAAGATCATATTCATATATTATTCCATCTCCAAGCCCGCTGTAATACAGCTTGTTATTATCTGCATCTATACAGTAACTATACACATTCTTGTCAAGCAGACATTCAGTATCTTCCCCTGTAATTCTGAATATTCCTTTTCCTTCCAATGAATATAATCCCTTATCATCTTTTGAAACAGATGTCTTTAAAAAAAATGTGTCACTGCCATATGTTTTAAGTGAATTAATTCCTATACCATATCCCGTTTCTTCATATATTTTATCGCTCGAACCCGTATCAAGATTAAATCTGTATAGCCTTACTGTTACATTACCTTCTATATCTCCCGTTATCTCTTGAGATACATATGCATATCCATCATTGAAACACATTGACACACTATCCTGTCCACTCAGGACGCATATGCTTCCAAGGTCTGTTCTCTGTGTTCCATCAGCACTTATCCGTACAAGATTTCCCTTGGAACTTATCATATATATGTACGAATTATAGTAATACAACTCACTTTTAAACTCACTTCCTGAAATATATGCCATGCACTCTTCTCCATCATGCCCACATTGTGGTTTATTACATAACACAATGCTTTCTTCCGACTTATCATCATAAAACATAAGATTATCATCTGATGCGCTGCATTTATCAAGATAATAATATCCTGTATCACATCTTGCCACCATATGCATGCTTTCAGAAAAGTATGACTGCGTATTATCAAGCTTATCACTTCCTACTGTTATCGTATTCCCTGTTTTCCCCTTACATGACACAAGCAAAACTGACATTATAACAATTAATCCTGCTGCTATTCTTCTCATTGTAATCCCCCTTAAAGTTATGGCATCTATAGTTAGTTTAATTAACTATAGATATCATGTCAAGCGTACACAACCAAACCAGACACTATTAATCATGGTCTTGGAACACGAAGCATTAAAAGAATTGTTGACAGTTACGATGGAATTATGAAATATTCGTACGATGAGAAAGACCATTATTTTAAATATATTATATTAATACAGCACCCTGGCATCATGCAATAGTTTTGGCATATTCTGCAATATATGGCATATTCGGTAATATACGTCACATTTGTATCGGGTAGTTTTGGCACATTCGGTAATATATGGCACATTCTGCACTTGACAATATAAAAAAACAGGGATTCCAGTTACATTTAATAACCGAAATCCCTGTTTTTATTATATTAATTCTTCTTATATTGTTATATCTTCTTAGAAAAGACTCTTAACAGTATTAACTACATTCTCTACTGTGAATCCAAAATGCTCGAATAACTGGTTAGCCGGACCTGAAGCTCCGAAGCCCTTCATGCAGATTACCTTTCCGTCAAGACCTACATATCTGTACCAACCGAAGTCTGAAAGTGCTTCAACTGCAACTCTCTTTCTTACACTCTTAGGAAGGACTGATTCCTTGTATTCCTCTGACTGCTTCTCGAATACATCCATAGATGGCATACTAACTACTCTTACATCTATTCCTGCATTCTTAAGCTCTGCCTTTGCAGATACAGCCAGGTTAACTTCAGAACCACTTGCAATAATAATTCCATCTGGAGTCTTTTTATCAGAATCCTCAAGAATATATGCACCCTTAAGTGCTTCCTTAGATGAACCTGCCATCTGTGGAAGATTCTGTCTTGTAAGAACTAATGCTGTTGGCTCATCCTTAGATTCAATAGCATATTCCCATGCAAGTGCTGTCTCTGTTCTGTCACATGGTCTGAATACTGTGAAGTTAGGCATTGAGCGGAATGCTGCAAGCTGCTCAATTGGCTCATGTGTAGGTCCGTCCTCACCAACTCCGATACTGTCATGTGTAAATACATATATAAGTGGAAGCTTCATAAGTGATGTAAGTCTTGCCATTGGCTTTGTGTAATCACTGAATACGAAGAATGTTGCAACGAATGGTCTTAATCCACCATGAAGTGCAAGTCCGTTACCAATTGCTGCCATAGCCTGTTCTCTTACACCAAAGTGAAGGTTAGTTCCTGCATAATTCTCCTTAGAGAAATCTCCTGCATCCTTCATATTAGTCTTATTAGATGGTGCTAAATCTGCTGAACCACCGATAAGGTTAGGCATTACATTCTTAATCATGTTAAGAATTGTTCCGCTTGAACTTCTTGTTGCTTCTGCCTTCTCTGGCTTTGCAAGGTATTCCTCAGAATTGAACAAATCGGACATATCACATCCATTGTAGTACTTATCCCAGAGTTCCTTCATCTCAGGGAACTTCTCACAGTATTCAGCAAAAAGCTTATTCCATTCTTCTTCCGGTTCAGCCATTCTTGCAGCTATCTCTTTATAATGGTCATATACTTCCTGTGGTACTTCAAAATCACCCTTGCATGGCCAGTTAAGGTTTTCCTTAAGTGCTGCAACATTATCAATACCAAGAGGCTCACCGTGTGCGCTTGCCTTACCCTGCTTTGCAGGACAGCCAAATCCTATCAGTGTGTTAACCTTAATAAGTGATGGTCTTTCTTTATCTGCCTTGGCTTCCTCAATAGCTTTACCGATAGCTTCAATATCATTGCCATCAGCAACCTCGATTGTCTGGAAGCCAAATGCTTCAAATCTCTTCATTACATTTTCAGTAAATGCAATATCTGTGCTTCCCTCAATTGATATATTGTTAGAATCGTAGAATACAATAAGCTTTGAAAGGCCTAATGTTCCTGCAAGTGAGAAACACTCTGATGAAATACCTTCCATCATACAGCCGTCTCCACCAAGTACATATGTGTAATGGTCAACTACATTGTATCCGTCTTTATTGAATACTGATGCAAGATGTGCTTCTGCCATAGCCATACCTACTGCCATAGCCATACCCTGTCCAAGAGGTCCTGTTGTTGCTTCAACACCAACTGTATGACCATACTCTGGATGTCCAGGTGTCTTAGAACCCATCTGTCTGAAATTCTTTACATCATCTAATGAAAGATTACCAATTCCAAGTAAATGGAACAATGAATAAAGAAGCATTGAACCATGTCCTCCAGAAAGAACGAATCTGTCTCTGTTCTCCCATTCTGGATCAGCCGGGTTGTAATTCATATGGTTAGTCCATAATTCATAAGCTGTTGGTGCAGTTCCAAGTGGAAGTCCAGGATGTCCTGAATTAGCCTTCTGGATTGCATCTGCTGACAATACCCTGATTGCATTAATTGACATTTCATCGATGTTAGTCATATTTTCCTCCCTGTGTAAGCACATCTGTGCATAATATTATAAGTTATCTGTCTTTAAAATCTGCCTCTGTCAAGAATATAACATCACCATTCTCGCTTCTCTTCTTCTTAAGTCCACCAAAGAATCTTCTTGATGCTCTTCTTTCAGAGTTGACAATTGCCTGATTGATTATTTCCTTGATATCATCAAGTTTAATATTATCATTCACATTATGAAGTTTGTCAATCTTAAGATACAGTTCCAGTAATGCATCATCATCAACCTCATACTGTCTCTTTCTTGCGAATCTCTTCGCCATCTCAACAAGCTCATTAACTGTGTACTGCTTAAGAACAATTCTGTGATTGAATGTCTTGGTAAGCTCAGGATTAAAGTTGATAAGAACATTCATGTCTGTATCTGAATCTTCAAATATGACAATCATTCTTCCTGTATCCTGTTCAAGACAGTTAAGCAGTTCATTAATTCTCTTAGGCTGGATTGTTCCTGCGCCTTCAACGATAAGAGCTGTTCCCTTAAGTCTTCCCATTGCCTTGGCAATACCTCTCTGGTTAATACTCTCTCCTGATGTCTTAGCAATCTTCTTTGGCTGGTCTGGATATAAAGTATTAATAGCTCTTATTATAGTTCTTGCAAGGTCTGTCTTATCAGAACTTGAATTACCAGAAATAAGAATATTTCCTGATGCTGATGAATTCATCTGCATTTCATCGTCAATTGTATCGAAAAGATCAGCTAACTGTTCCTCAAGTCCTGGCATATCTCTGTACTTTCTGAATATCTTTGCCAGCTCTCCTGTAAGCTTCTTCTCTCTCTGCTCAGTTTCTTCAATCTCTTCTTCCATAGTCAATGGCTGTTCTTCTTCTTGTCTGGTGAATGGAATTACTGTTTCTTCCGGCTCAACACCTGCAGCTACCTCATCTAGTACAACAGCCTCCTCACCTTCTTCTTTATTGTCTTTATTATCAATATCTTCATTCATAATTGAATTGATATCTGAAATCATTGATTCTGACACAGTTGGTATCTGTGCTGTAACTAAAGGAATATCTTCATTCTCTATAGCAGTTGCTGCCTGCTCTAGTCTCGCTGCAGCCTTACCTGTTCTTATTGCAAGATCCATTCTCGCTGAATCAACTGCCATCTGTGCAAGAGCTGCTCTCTTTGCTTCTTCCTTATCAATCTCCTTACCATCAGCCAGTGCTTCTGCTTTCTTCTGCTCTACCAGCTTTTCATAAGCTGCACTTTTCTCGTCTTTCTCATCAAGATAACGCTCAAGCTCTGACTTGGAAAATTCCTTAGTATCCTGCTTGCCATACTTTTCTTCTCTTACAGACTGCATCCACTCTGTTATATCCATCTGGCCTTCAATCTGGTCATCATCTTCCTGAGCTTCTGCATCATCATTAACAACCTGTTCAGCTACAGGAGCCGGAGTCTTAACCTTCTCTGCAGGCTGTTCTTCCTTATTCTTAGAAGCTGGTACAAATGTCTTAACATCGGCATCTTCTTCCTCATCACCGAACAAGTCACTCATCTTGGCAGCAAGCTCTTCCTGAAGATTTCTTGTATCATATAAATTGTTATATTCAGGTACAGGAACATTAATATCTATATTCTCTGCTTCCTTATTGATTCTTTCCTCAGCTTCTTTTCTCTGTTCAACTTCGTCTTCTTTATTGATCTGCTCATAGTTATCAGCTAACTTCTGCTTTGCATTCTCAATAAGCTCCTTAAGTGAGACATTTGCCTTATTAATCTCGCTTGAGAAATTCTTCTCTCCATCTTTGCTAAGTGTCTCAGAAACCTCTGGCTTCTCCACCTGAGGAGTCTCTATCTTAGACATAACAACAGAGCTGTCCTTAGTATTATCTGCATCTTCATCCTTATTCAGAGCTTTCATTAAAAATGCTTTGATATCATCATTCTGGTCGTTCTGTACAAGGTCTATTGAAAGAGGTCCTTCCTCCTGTTCCTTAGCAAACTCAGGAACATTCAGACTTACCTCTGGCACTGGCTGTTTACCAGTTGATTTCTGTTCTTTCTCATCTTCTTCACGGAAAACATCTTCAACTTCATCTCTCTTAAGATTAGCAAGTTCCTTCTGCTTTGCAAAAAGCACTTCCTTAGTTGCCTCTATATCTTCCTTTCTTTTTCTTACATCTTCTAAGATACCTTTCTGTGTCTTAGTAAGAACAACACCAAGCTTTTCCTTTAACTGTACTGCTTTCTCAACGTATATACCATCCTGAAACCACAGAACGATATTATCACATGTCTTAATACATTCTTCTTTTCTTCCAGTCTTATAATACAGCTTTGCAAGCTCATACATATACTTCTCATCAATCTCATGATCCCTGTAATCCTCTAAGATTCCTACAAGTTCATTATCTGATGCATTCTGTGCCTTTCTAAGGTCATAATACAGGATGAATCTGCTCACATCATGCTGTGAAGATTTGCTGTATTCTTCATAAAGCTCGTTAGCATTATCAAAATCTCCAACTTTAATAAAGAATTCAGTAAGCTTATAAACCAGCTTTCTTCCGCCAAGGTTTCTGTTATAAGCAAGAATTGCCATGTCTCTTGCTTCTTCATAGTCCCCGACTGCTTCCTGCACATTAATGGCTGTGGCAAGTGCCTGCCAGTCTTTAACCTTAGTCCAGTTAATATCCTTAGCTATGGCTGCCGCTTCC
>ERZ779829.1101-NODE-1101-length-10809-cov-2.707458_pt1 | contig 10809 bp, 10 predicted proteins | sample MGYA00511562_ERZ779829 | MGnify/ENA primary metagenome ERZ779829 (study PRJEB29588, sample SAMEA2151677) | human gut metagenome | biome: human gut; feature: human-associated habitat; material: faeces | place: Denmark | collected 2008/2010 ... | reverse complement strand
TGTCTTGTACGCTATTTTAAGACCAGACGGTAAAGGCTTACCTTTCTTGCATATGAAGGCCGGCGGTTCTGTATGTCCTCCTTCTTATTTCACAGTGGATAATCACATGCACTTTCTTTATCAGGAAGGTCGTACGGTATTTAAGTATGCCGTATCCAATATGTCGGACGCTTGTGTTGCCATTGCGGAAAGAAATAATCTCACTAAGGATAATATCGACTGGATTATTCCTCATCAGGCGAACTTGCGCATCATTGATGCAGTAGCTCACCGCTTGGAAGTTCCCCGCGAAAAGGTAATGATTAATATAGAACGTTATGGTAATACAAGTGCCGGTACGCTTCCGCTTTGCCTGTGGGATTTTGAGGATAAACTTAAAAAAGGCGATAACTTGATCTTTACGGCATTCGGTGCAGGATTTACCTGGGGAGCCGTTTATGTGAAGTGGGGATATGATGGAAAAAAACAGTAACAACGTTACGTTAATAAATAAGAAAAAACGCATCCTATTTTCGATGCGTTTTTTTGTCTCAACTAAAATAGAGGAATGTGATGCATAAAGCTGGTTTTGTAAACATCGTGGGAAATCCGAATGTAGGTAAGTCTACGCTGATGAACGCCTTAGTGGGTGAGCGGATTTCGATTGCTACTTTTAAGGCGCAGACAACTCGCCACCGCATTATGGGTATCTATAATACGGACGATATGCAGATTGTATTCTCGGATACTCCGGGTGTGCTGAAGCCACAGTATAAGTTGCAGGAGTCTATGCTGAATTTTTCTACCTCGGCATTGACGGACGCGGATGTTTTGCTATATGTAACGGATGTGGTTGAGACGCCTGATAAGCATAATGAGTTTATAGAAAAGGTGGCACGTATGGAAATACCTGTCCTGCTGCTTATCAACAAGATCGATTTGTCGAATCAGGAGAAACTGGTGGAGCTGGTGGAAGCATGGAAAGCATTGTTGCCTAATGCGGAAATTATTCCGATTTCTGCAACTACAAAATTCAATGTGGAATATGTGATGAAGCGAGTGAAGGAATTATTGCCGGATTCACCACCTTATTTCGACAAGGATCAATGGACGGATAAACCGGCGCGTTTTTTTGTGAATGAGATTATTCGCGAGAAAATTCTATTATATTATGACAAAGAGATACCCTATTCGGTAGAGGTAGTGGTGGAACAATTTAAGGAGGATGCGAAGAAGATACATATCAATGCTGTGATTTATGTAGAGCGTGATTCGCAGAAAGGAATTATTATCGGTAAGCAGGGTAAGGCACTGAAAAAAGTGGCTACTGAGGCGCGCCGTGATTTGGAAAGGTTCTTCGGAAAGACTATTTTCCTGGAGACATTTGTGAAAGTGGATAAGGATTGGCGTAGTTCGGACAAAGAGTTGCGCAATTTTGGTTATCAACTGGATTAGAATATTCATACGACTGGGATAGTCGCAAAAAACAATGAGAGTGAACTATGGGAAATTTAGTTGCAATCGTAGGACGCCCCAATGTGGGAAAGTCTACTTTATTTAACCGCTTGACTAAAACACGTCAGGCGATTGTGAACGAAGAAGCAGGAACAACACTCTACCTCCAGTACGCGCCAGTATGGTAAATCGGAATGGCTGGGGAAGGAGTTCTCCGTGGTAGATACCGGCGGATGGGTGGTGAACTCTGACGATATTTTCGAAGAAGAGATACGCAAACAAGTATTGATGGCTGTGGATGAAGCAGACGTGATTTTGTTTGTGGTAGATGTAATGAATGGAGTAACTGACCTTGATATGCAAGTGGCTGCTATTCTGCGCCGTACTCAAAAGCCGGTATTGCTGATTGCCAATAAGACCGATAATGGAGAACTGCAATACAATGCTCCCGAATTTTATAAGTTGGGATTGGGTGATCCTTACTGTATCTCGGCTATGACGGGTAGTGGAACGGGTGATATGATGGACTTGATTGTTGGTACATTCAAGAAAGAAGCTGACGAAATACTGGATGAAGATATTCCCCGCTTTGCAGTGGTGGGACGTCCGAATGCAGGTAAGTCTTCTATCGTGAATGCTTTTATAGGTGAAGATCGTAATATTGTGACGGAAATTGCCGGCACAACACGTGATTCCATCTATACACGTTACAATAAATTTGGTTTTGATTTCTATCTGGTAGATACTGCCGGTATCCGTAAGAAGAACAAGGTGAATGAAGATTTGGAGTATTATTCCGTAATCCGTTCTATCCGTTCTATTGAGAACGCTGATGTGTGTATCCTTATGTTGGATGCTACCCGTGGTGTTGAGAGTCAAGACTTGAATATATTCTCACTGATACAGAAAAATGCCAAAGGTTTGGTAGTGGTAGTAAATAAATGGGATTTAGTACAGGACAAAACAGTGAAGGTAATGAAGACTTTCGAAGATGCTATCCGTAGTCGTTTTGCTCCGTTTGTTGATTTCCCTATTATTTTCGGTTCGGCATTGACCAAACAACGCATTCTGAAGGTGCTGGAAGAAGCGCGTATAGTGTATGATAATCGTATGACGCGTATTCCTACTGCCCGGCTGAATGAAGAAATGCTTCCCTTGATTGAGGCGTATCCGCCTCCTGCAACCAAAGGCAAGTATATTAAGATTAAGTATATCACGCAGTTACCTAATACGCAGGTTCCTTCTTTTGTGTATTTCGCTAACTTGCCGCAGTATGTAAAGGAACCCTATAAACGTTTCCTGGAAAATAAGATGCGTGAGAAGTGGAGTTTGACCGGAACTCCGATAAACATCTATATCCGTCAGAAGTAGGATTATCAGGGTTTTAAGATATTGAAATAAAACCGCTTGATTTAGTTATAAATCGGGCGGTTTTTTACGTTTTATCAGTGAAATGCAAACAAAAAATAGGTTAGTATGAATATAATATTTATTTTTGCTTAGGTAACAGAAAAAAAGGATTAGATGAAACGCTACAGGTGGTTATTGGGATGCTGCTTGTTCCTGTCCATAGGTATGCTATGGGCTGCGGATGAGCCGGATTTACGTATGCTTCAACAAAAGGCTGCCCAAAGCAGAGATATGGAGGGCTATGTCGGAGTTTGTAAATATCTCTACCAAACGGAAGAAAATCCTGAATTACTCCTTTTATATGCAGATTCTATTCATCAGTTGGCTACGAAAAGCAAGAAGCCGGAACAACTCGTAGAATATTATATTTGGGCAAGTGAGGGAAATTTCATCAAGGGAGATTTCCAGCAGGGATATGCCTTAAAGCGGAAAGCTATTGCTCTGGCTGAAAAAGCGGGGTTGAAATTTGCAATAAGCCAGTCTTGTTGTGATATGGGGTATTATTGCAATGTGGATGCTCGTTATGATTCTGCACGTTACTATTTTCGTAAAGGGTTGGAAGCTGGAGAGGATTTATCGGAGGCAGGAGAAGCGTGCCGTACCATGTTGACAAATTATGCCAGTTCGTTTCTTTTTGAAGGGAAGACGGATTCTGCTCTAGTTTATACTATCCGTGCCAGCGAGCGTTCTGCTGCTGATAAGGATACGGCCATGTTAATTGAAAATTTGAATCAGTTAGGTACTATCTATCGTCGGAAAAAGGATTTAGAGAATTGCATTGCCAACTTTGAACAAGCACTTCATTTATGCGAGTTACGTGGAAATCATAATGCAGTTGCTTTTATATATGGAAATATAGCAACGGCTTATTGTGATTGGAATCGTCCGGGAGATGCGATTCCTTTTTCTGAGAAAGCCGTGGAATATGCTTTGAAGACAGGTAATAAGCGAAGGATAGGTACATGTTATGTCAATTTGGGAGCTATTCAGACTCGATTGGTACAAATGCGTGCGGAGGGAATTGCTACATTATTGAAAGCCATACCTATTCTGGAAGAAGTGAATGACAGACGACTATTGTGCGATGCTTATAATTATTTGGTGAACGCTTATCGGATGGATGGAAATCTGAACCAGGCAATGTATTATTTGCAAAAACTTGATAAGCTGGCACATGAAATGCAAACTGATGCGGAACGGTTCCGATATTATCAGGCGAAGGCGGGTTTATTGCAAGAGAGTAAAAAGTATACAGAAGCCATTATTTATTATCGGAGAATAATCGATATGCTCCGCAGTGGCTACAAGGACACCCGTGATTATGAACATTATAAGCGGTTGGCAGATTGCTATCTGGCTGTGAACAACTCATCTCAGGCCTATGAGTATCTGACCCAAGCCTATGCGCTGCGTGATTCAGCCTTTCATACTGAACAGACCGAACAGCTATCTGAGTATTCAGTAAAATATCAGACGAAAGAGAAAGAACTGGAGATCGTTACTTTGAGGCAGGAACAGTTGGAGCAGGAGACGTATATGCTGCGTCACCGTATCATTGTAGGATCAGTAATTTCACTGTTGGGAATTCTATTATTAGGTTCTCTCTATGCACGTCAACGCCAAAGGGCAAGGATCGCTGTGTTGGCTAATGCCGCTAATGAGAAAGAACGTGAGTTTCTGGAACTTCAGAAAGAGACTGAGCAGCGTCTGACACGAAAATACATTGATGGTTTGGAGAGTGAGCGTGAACGTATGGCGTCTGAATTACACGATGATGTGTGTAACAGTTTGCTTGCGCTTGAAATGAATATTCGTACTATTTCCGGTGAGGAAAGTTCGGATTTGAGTGAACAGTTGGGACTATTGAGCAATACTCGCGAAAGGTTGAGAACTCTTTCGCATGAGTTGATGCCACCCGCCTTCCAGTATGCTACGCTCGACGAGATGTTGGGAGATTATGTGCTGCATTTGGCATTACCGGAGGGTATGTATGCGGAGTATCACTCTACAGAAAATGTCGACTGGAATATAATTCCTAAAGCTGTTGGATTTGAATGTTATCGTATTGTTCAGGAAGCGGTGAGCAATGCAGTGAAATATGCCAGCTCTGCCCGTATACAGGTGAAGTTAGCACTGGAAAACAAGAACCTTTCCATACTTGTTACAGATGACGGAAAAGGGTTTGATATGAGCAAGAAAACCAAAGGTATTGGCTTGCATACCATCTGGCAACGGGCTGAAACGATTGGTGCTAAGGTTGAACTGATTTCTGCTCCGGGTGAAGGAACCCGGCTGAGAGTAAATGTAATAATCTAATCGAGCAATGGAAAAGAATGTGAAAGCGGAATTATTGGTAGTGGATGACCATAGCCTGATTTTAGAAGGTATTTGCAAAATTGTGAATAAGATGCCGGAAGTAACAGTGGCGGATGCAGTGACTTCCGGAAAGCAGGCTATAAAGTTGATTGAAGAGCGTGATTATGATGTATATATTCTGGATATCAGTATCCCCGATATTTCAGGTTTTGAATTGATAGCCAGAATTCGTGAGTTGAATGACCAGGCGAGGATTGTCGTAAATACGATGCATGAGGAGATATGGATGGTGAACCGATTAGTGCAATGCGGAGTAAATGCGGTTATTCTGAAATCTTCGGCTCATGCAGAACTAGTGGCAGCTATTCGTAGTGTACTGAGGGGGGAGAGTTATACTTGTCCTCGTTTTGCTTCTATATTGCAAAAGTTAAATTCTTCATCATCAGGTTTACAACCAAAAGATGCTCCGACACGGCGCGAACGCGATGTTCTGGAAGCTGTAGCCAAAGGAATGAATACACATGAGATTGCTGCGTTATTAAAAATTTCAGAAAATACTGTAGAAACATTTCGCAAGAGGCTTATTAGTAAATTTGGGGCGAAAAATGCAATAGATATGGTGGTCAAGGCTGTTTCACAAGGATGGATAAAGCTAGATTGATTTACAGAAAATTCAATAAGTAACGGTTTTCCGTGATTTTTTATTAATATATTTTGGTTATCTTTGTTGCGTAATTGAAATTGTTCTTCATGTTTTCTCATGAGGATATAGGGACAATCAAAGTATGTCGTGAGGATATATGTCAATTCTATTAACTGGTTTTATAAGAAAAAAAACGTCCGGAGGTATCTCCGGACGCTTTTATTTATGACAGATGGATGAGATTAAGCGGCTTATCCTTCTATGTTTTGTACCTCCAATTCCTTTACCTTACGGAAGAGATCGGATGCAAAGATGAAGTCATTCAATTTCTTGTTGCTAGAGGTGAAGATATCGTCCTTACTGCCTTCCCATTCTTTATATCCGTCGTAGATATAGATAATTTTCTCACCTATTCCCATGACGGAGTTCATATCATGAGTATTGATGAGAGTGGTCATATTATACTCATGCGTGATGTCGTGTACCAGTTCGTCAATGACGAGCGATGTCTTTGGGTCCAGACCAGAGTTTGGTTCATCGCAGAACAGGTATTGAGGATTCAGAGCAATGGCACGGGCAATGGCGACGCGCTTTTGCATACCGCCACTGATCTCTCCCGGAAATTTGTCCTTTGCTTCTGCCAGGTTCACGCGGTCCAGGCAGAACATAGCACGGCGGGTACGGTCGCGGAATGTATCGTTACTGAACATGTTTAATGGAAACATCACATTATCCAATACAGTCATGGAATCGAACAATGCTGCACTCTGGAAAATCATTCCCATTTCCCGGCGCAATGCTTTCTTTTCCTTCTTGCCCATGGCAAGGAAGTTTCGGTTATCGTATAATAATTCACCACGTTCCGGCGTCAGTAGTCCGACGATACATTTCATTAGTACCGTTTTTCCTGAACCACTTTGTCCGATGATAAGATTCGTTTTTCCGTTCTCAAAAGTGGCGTTGATATCCTTCAATACATCCCTGTCTTCAAATGATTTCCAAAGTCCTTTCAGTTCAATCATCCCATTAAGAGTTTAGTTAATATTAAGTCGGCAAATAAGATAAGCACGCTGCTGCATACTACAGAGTCCGTAGAGGCTTTGCCTACTTCTATGGAACCGCCTTCGACGGTATAACCGAAGAAGGCCGATACACTGGCGATGATAAAAGCGAAGAACAATGATTTGATGATACCACACCAAATGAACCATTCCACAAACATGTATTGTAAACCGTATTCCAGGTCCACCGCCGACATGATGCCACCGAACCAACATGTGGCAAAGGCTCCGATGATACCGGCAAAGATACTGAACGTCACCAGGAAAGGGATAGTGGTGACCATGGCAAAAATTTTGGGTAGTATCAGGTAATTGGCTGAATTGACTCCCATGATCTCCAGTGCGTCGATCTGTTGTGTCACTCGCATGGTTCCCAGCTCTGAAGCGATATTGGAACCTACTTTTCCCGCTAATATCAGACACATGATGGAGGAAGAGAATTCCAATAGCATGATTTCACGCGTCACATAGCCTACCGTCCAGCGCGGCATAAACGGGCTTTCGATATTCAGCTTGATTTGTATGGTGATAACAGCGCCGATAAAGAACGAAATCAGCAACACAATGCCGATAGAGTTCACGCCGAGTTGCCCCATTTCGTTAATGTATTGGCGGAAGAACATACGCATACGCTCTGGTCGGGCAAAAGTACGCCCCATCAACATGATGTATCTTCCGACAGTTTTAAGTGCTTTTATCATGACTCTTAACTATTTTGTCTGCAAATATAGCCCATTTTCAGCTGATAATTGCTACATTTGCCGCAAAATGTGTGAGTGACAAGCTCGTCACTTGTGGTTTTGACAGTTTGTAACTGAAAGAATATGGAAGAAAGTAAAATGGTGCTTCGCACCGAAGACTTGGTGAAAAAGTACGGTAAACGTACAGTAGTGAGCCACGTCTCCATAAATGTGAAGCAGGGAGAGATTGTAGGTTTGCTGGGACCGAACGGTGCCGGTAAAACGACTTCATTCTATATGACCGTTGGATTGATTACACCGAATGAGGGACGTATCTTTCTGGATGATCTGGATATTACGAAATATCCGGTGTACAAGCGTGCGCAAACCGGAATCGGATATCTGGCACAGGAAGCATCCGTATTCCGCCAGATGAGTGTGGAAGATAACATTGCTTCGGTACTTGAAATGACAGATAAGCCTTTGGAATATCAGAAAGAAAAGCTGGAAAGTCTGATTGCGGAGTTTCGTTTGCAGAAAGTGCGTAAGAATAAGGGTAATCAACTTTCGGGTGGTGAGCGCCGCCGTACGGAGATTGCTCGCTGTCTTGCTATTGATCCTAAGTTTATCATGCTCGATGAACCTTTTGCAGGAGTTGACCCGATTGCGGTAGAGGATATTCAGCAGATTGTGTGGAAGCTGAAAGATAAAAATATTGGTATTCTGATTACTGACCATAATGTGCAGGAAACATTAAGTATTACTGACCGTGCTTATTTGTTGTTTGAAGGTAAAATCTTGTTCCAGGGAACACCGGAAGAATTAGCAGAAAATAAAATTGTGCGTGAAAAATACCTAAGTAATAGCTTTGTGCTGCGCCGCAAAGACTTTATGAAATAGTGATTAGGGGTAAGTGATTAGTGATTAGCGCAACATTAATCATTTACTCCTAATCACTAAAAACAAAGTCCGCCTGCTCTCTTTCTGAAAGGGAGCAGGCGGACTTGTTTTCTTTTCTCCTGTATAATTAGTATTTCGGAGGTCTTGCTTCTTTCACTACCATGTTACGGCCAAAATATTCGGCTCCATCGAGTTCTTCAATAGCTTTAGCTGCAGCTGCTGCATCTTCCATTTCTACAAATGCGATACCTCTGAAACGACCGGTTTCGCGATCTTTAATAAATTTGACTGCGGTTACAGCACCGTAATCTTCCATGACCTTTTGGAGGTCTGATTCCCTAACTTTGTAGTTAAGGTTTCCTACGTAAATGTTCATAATGAAAATGTAAAATAAATAAATGAATAAAACTCTCTTGGAAGGGTAACTATAATAAAAGGATCACAACAACAGAGAGTTTACAAAAGCGTTTCATGAAAAACGGAAGTAAAAACCATGTACTGAAAATCTAAGAACTAATGTATTACCATTCCGCAACAAAGAAACATAATTATTTCGGAATTTCCATATTTTCTTTCTGTTTTTTTTGCTTTTTCTTTCGATTCTGAAGCTAAATGCCTTATCTAATTACGATCTGTAGCTTATGGAGAATAATCATAATAATGTTTTCATTAAACAATACAGAGAGTATGATTTAGTGATAACTAATCTCTCCTTTTGTTATAAAGAAATAATTCAGCAATGTTTTTTTGATAATTGAAAGAATAACGCTAATTTTGCACCCTCGTTTGAGATTGGAATAAAGTATAAATCAAATAAATAATTGTCAGAATGAACGTTTCATTACAAAACATTGACAAAGTAAGCGCTCTGCTTACTGTGAAGCTTGAGAAAGCCGATTATCAGGAAAAAGTTGATAAATCATTGAAAAAACTTCGTCAGAAAGCTCAGGTTCCGGGGTTCCGTCCGGGGATGGTTCCGATGAGTCTGGTGAAGAAAATGTATGGTAAATCAGTTATTGCTGAAGAAGTAAACAAGGCACTTTCAGAAGCTGTATATAAGTATATTCAAGATAATAATGTATCTATTCTCGGCGAACCGCTGCCAAATGAAGATAAGCAACCGGATATCGACTTCGATACTATGGAAGAATTCGAATTCCTTTTCGATATTGCTCTGGCACCTGAATTCAAAGCTGAAGTAAGCACTAAAGATAAAGTTGACTATTATTTGATTGACGTTACCGAAGATATGGTAAACAATCAGGTGAAGGCTTACACACAACGTAATGGTAAGTACGAACAAGTGGACGTTTACGAAGATAACGATATGCTGAAGGGATTGCTGGCTGAATTGGATGAAAACGGCAATACCAAAGAAGGTGGCATTCAGGTAGAAGCTGCTGTAATGATGCCGTCTTATATGAAGAACGATGAGCAAAAAGCTATCTTTGCCAATGCAAAAGTAAATGATGTACTCGTATTCAATCCTTATACTGCATGGGATGGTAATGCAACTGAACTGTCTTCTTTGTTGAAGATCGATAAAGAAGAAGCCGCTGAAATGAAATCTAACTTCAGCTATCAGGTAGAAGAAGTGACTCGTTTTGTAGCCGGTGAACTGACTCAGGAAATTTTCGATCAGGTATGTGGTAAAGATGTTGTGAAGACTGAAGAAGAATTCCGTGCTAAAGTAAAAGAGGTAATTGCTAATCAGTTTGTAGCAGACACTGATTATAAATTTCTGATTGACGCTCGTAAGATGTTGATGGAGAAAGTTGGCAAGTTGGAATTCCCGGATGCATTGCTGAAACGCATCATGCGCATGAACAACCAGGACAAAGACGAGAAATTTGTAGAAGACAACTATGATAAGAGTATCGAAGAACTGACATGGCACCTGATCAAGGAACAGTTGGTGAAAGCTAACGATATCAAGGTTGAACAGGAAGATGTAGTCAATATGGCTAAGGAAGCTACCCGTGCACAGTTTGCACAATATGGTATGATGAGTGTTCCTGAAGATCTTCTGGAAAACTATGCAAAAGAAATGCTGAAGAAGAAAGAAAGCGTTGAAGGTTTGGTAAACCGCGTTGTTGAAACTAAATTGGCTTCTGCTTTGAAGTCTCAGGTGACGCTGGAAAACAAAACAATTTCTGCAGAAGAATTCAATAAGATGTTTGAATAAGCTTTTTTATTCTGAAAACAGTTTAAAAACATTAAGAAACACAGAGTCTTATATCATATAACTCTGTGTTTTTTTGTGTCTCTGTGTTCTTTTTTGTTTCTTTGCATTTCAATTTACTAAACCTAAAAAAGAAAGTAATATGGATGATTTTAGAAAATACGCTACCAAGCATTTAGGTAT
>ERZ779829.1100-NODE-1100-length-10817-cov-1.544694_pt1 | contig 10817 bp, 6 predicted proteins | sample MGYA00511562_ERZ779829 | MGnify/ENA primary metagenome ERZ779829 (study PRJEB29588, sample SAMEA2151677) | human gut metagenome | biome: human gut; feature: human-associated habitat; material: faeces | place: Denmark | collected 2008/2010 ... | reverse complement strand
AAATACCCTTATAACGCTTATCGTCATTTACTTCCTGCAAGAGATTCTACATGTAAAATATACCATATCCAATTTTATAGGTTATATCGCAGGTGTCGTCAATAGTTTCTTCTGGAACAAACTTTGGGTATTTAAAAAATTAAATAGTAACTTTATCCGCGAAGCCATCTTATTCCTCGTCTGTTTCGGGATATGCTATGGCATACAATTTATATCGTTACTCATTTTAGTAGAGATATTATATGTACCCGATTCTTGGGCTCAACTTTTGAGTATGATCGTATATACACTGTGTAATTTCATTATGAATAGATGTATCACTTTTAAAAAATAGAAGTTTCATACCATGAAAGTATCTGTAATCATTCCCTGTTATAACGAAGAAGAAGTACTACCCTTGTCCCATAAGCGATTTTCCCAAGTAATGGGAAGTACGGCTCACGATTATGAACTTATTTTCGTTAACGATGGGAGCAAAGACCACACAGAAGAACTTTTACTCGGTTTCGCCAACGATGATCCTCATACAAAAGTAATATCGTTTTCCAGAAACTTCGGACATCAAAATGCCGTGAGTGCAGGATTACACAACTGTACCGGAGATATTGCCGTTATCATCGACGTGGACCTGCAAGACCCGCCCGAAGTTATTCCCCAAATGATAGATACTTATTTGAAAGAAGGCAGTAATGTCGTATATGCGGTACGCAATAAACGTGAAGGGGAAACTTTCATGAAAAAATTCACCGCCAAGATTTATTATCGCATGCTCAACTCTCTATCTGACTACACATTTCCTGTCGATACAGGCGATTTCAGGCTCATCGATCGCAAGGTTTTGGATGCATTCAAACAGTTTCCCGAAAAGCATAAATATTTGCGGGGACTTTTCAGTTGGATGGGATTTAAACAAACTCCGTTCTATTATACCCGTAACGAACGTGCTGCCGGCAGAACGAAATATTCCATACGAAAAATGTTTTCATTAGCCTCGGCCGGTATCTTCGGTTTTTCTAAAAAGCCATTAAAATTGGCCATATCATTAGGAACACTTTCCATTTTTATAGCATTGGCTTTTGCTATCTGGGTATTCATCATGTACCTTTCCGGCAAAGAATCTATCGTTCCGGGGTGGTCTTCGACAATCATTACTATCGTATTTTTAGGTGGAGTGCAATTGTTTACCATCGGAATACTCGGAGAGTACATTGGAAACATCTTCGATGAAACCAAAAATCGCCCGGAATATATTATAGATAAAAAAATCAATTTTGATCCTCATAACAACCAAACGATTTAAAGACTGTCTCCATTATGAATGTGCCTAAAATAAGTTCCAAGACATCTCTATTTCTTTTACTGTTAGTCATCAGTACCTTAACGATCATACCCTATTTGGGGCTAACCAACTTCCACACCAAAGGAGAACCCCGGGAAGCCATCGTGGCAGTCAGTATGTTACAAAACGACAACTGGATACTACCTATAAACAATGGCGGAGACATCGCCTACAAGCCTCCTTTTTTTCATTGGTGTATCGCAGCGTTGTCCCTTCCTGCCGGAGAGGTAACAGAGTTCACTTCGCGCCTTCCTTCGGCACTGGCGGCAATTCTTATGGCAATCGCGTGTTTTCTCTTTTTTGCCAAACGTAGCAGAAACGACATAGCATTCCTTGCCTCTCTATTGCTGCTGTCGGGATTTGAAGTGCATCGGGCTGCAATGGCGTCGCGAGTCGATATGGTACTGACCTGCTTCATCGTCTTAGCCATGCTCCAATTATATCGATGGTGGGAACTCGGGTTGAAAGGGATCCCCATTTGGGCAATACTATTTATGAGTATAGCTACGCTCACTAAGGGACCGGTGGGCATCGTACTTCCATGCGCCGTAATCGGCATATTCCTTCTTTTCCAAAAAGTGTCTGTATGGAAAGCCTTCTATAAAATTATCCCCATAGCACTACTATCCTGTATCTTGCCTTTACTCTGGTATTATGCGGCCTATCAACAGGGAGGAGAAGCATTTCTACGGCTCGTTATGGAAGAAAACGTCGATCGCTTCTTGGGAAAAATGTCATACGGTTCACACGAGCAACCCATCATCTATTACGTTTATATTACCTTAGCGGGTTGGTTACCGTGGTCGCTTTTAGTTATCATGTCATTATTTACCTTAAAATACAAGAGACCACAGGGCACGGTCAAACTATATTGGGAACGATTCAAAGATTATATCACACACATGGATAAAATGAGACTGTTCAGTCTCCTATCCATTGTCATCATATTCGTTTTTTATTGTATCCCCAAAAGTAAAAGATCGGTATATATTCTTCCCATTTACCCATTCATAGCCTATTTTTTGGCAGAATACATGCTCTTTCTACTCAAACAAAGACCGCGAATATGGAGAATATTTTCAATTTTCATAGCATTTATCGGGGGATTTTTATTGGTGGTTCTAACTATCGTCAAAAGCGGAATTATAGACAAATACGTCATGTCTTCTACAAGTGACATCAGTCACTATGTAACAGCCCTTTCCGAATCGTGGGATATCATATTCATCATTACTGCCATATTTATAGTATTCTTAATTTATGACATCTATAAGAGCAAACGATACCTAACCTATAATAACCGTTATCTTTACTCGGTCGTAGCCCTGTTTTTCGGCATTCAACTGATGTTGGACGCTTCTACTTTGCCGGCTATACTCAATGCAAAATCGATGAAACCGTTTGCAGACAAAGTAGTATCTACTGTCCCAAATGGAGAAATATACTCTTATGTAGAGTCTTCTATGATGCGATTTTTCATTATTAATTTTTATGCACAAAATCGAGTCATTGACTTCGAAAAAGAAATGCCTAAAAATGGTTATTTACTCGTTGGCGAACGGGATTTCAATTATATAAAAGAAAAGTACGGAGAACAATATACTTTTGAACAAACCCTACGAAGCGACCGTAAGGGAAACGACGTGAAAGATTATATTCTACTTTTCAATTTTCAACAAAACACAGCAGAATGAAGATTAAAAAGTAAAATGTTTGTCACATTGTTGAAATATCTGTTTCTCAATTTTGCACTATCATAAAAATTGAAACTATGGCCAATTACAAAATTTTAGTCGTCGATGACGAAGAAGATTTATGCGAAATTTTGAAATTCAATTTAGAGGTCGAAGGATATGACGTAGATACGGCAAATTCGGCAGAAGAAGCGCTACAAATGAACCTGACCGATTATAACTTATTGTTGCTCGATATCATGATGGGCGAAATGAACGGATTCAAAATGGCCTCTCTGTTAAGAAAAAACGAGAAGCTGAAACATATTCCCATCATTTTTTTAACGGCCAAAGATACCGAAGACGACAAACTCATGGGATTTAATATCGGTGCGGACGATTATATATCGAAACCGTTCTCTATCCGAGAAGTGATCGCAAGGGTCAAAGCCGTACTAAGACGGATTGTAGAAAAAGAAGATCCGGCTATTTTACAATTTGAAAAATTGTACATAGACCCTGTAAAAAAACGAGCGTTCATAGACAGTACAGAACTCCCATTGACTAAAAAGGAATTTGAAATATTATCCCTCCTGCTTTCCCACCCGGGACAAGTTTTCTCTCGTGAAGAAATATTATCGAAAATATGGACAGACGAGGTATATGTTTTAGACAGAACTATCGATGTCAATATTACCCGCCTACGCAAAAAAATAGGAGAATACGGTAAGCGCATCGTAACTCGTCTCGGATACGGATATTGTTTTGAAACAGCTTAATTTATGTCTACCGAGAAGGTTCGAAAATCTATGACGTTCGATAGAAAATTATTTTTTTCTATCGGCTCTCTTTTCATCGTTTTTATCGCTATTATTTTACTATTCGAATATAATCTAGAAAAAGAAAACCGACAGCAATCTCTAAATGCCCTTTTACAAGATTACAACGAACTCATATATTCCCAAATTAAAAACAAAGAGATAGACCAAATTTCAATCGACTCCATCATACAGAGTATTACTCGAAAACCTCTAAGAGTAACTATTATATCGGCACTCTCTGGAAAAGTGTTGCTCGAAAGCCAACGAGAAAAAGAACCAGACTCCATCGCAAACAACCATTTAGACCGCCCCGAAATAAGATCATCTCTAAAAAATGGGAATGGATATGCCATTCGATATTCTCAATCGTTCCAAAAAAATTTCTTCTATTCAGCTAAACGATATGACGATTGGATCATACGCTCCTCACTTCCTTTCGAACGGGAGAAATTTTCCATACTCAGTCCCAATAACGAATTCATATATTTCATGTTAGCGATATCGATTTTCGCCATACTGTTGCTTTATTATTTTTGCCACAGCTTGGGGAAATCCATTGCCGCTCTCAGCCAGCTGTCTCAACAGGCAGAACAAGGAAAGCCTATACACATTACTATAAAATCAGGGGAAGACGACATTGGCAACATTACCCAAAGTCTTACTCACATTTATGATAATTTATTAAAAACCAAAGAGAAACTATCCATAGAGCAAGAGAAACTATTCAAGCATTTACAGTTCTCCAAAGAAGGATTGGCCTTTTTTTCCAAAGATAAAAGGATTATTATGGCCAATAATCTTTTTATTCAGTATCTCAATTTTATCACAGACAATACCCTATCTCCCTCCGACTATTTATTTAAAGAGGCCAATCTGAAAAAAATCAATAATTTCATTTCTCAAAAGCTCTATGAACAAAACGAACAGGAGGAATTTATTTCGGAGTCTATGGTTATAGACAAAGGAAGCCGAACTTTCCTCATAGAATGTATCATATTTCAAGACCATACATTTGAAATAGCCATTAACGATATTACCCAACAAGAACAAGAAAGCCGGTTAAAACGCCAACTTACTCAAAACATCGCTCACGAACTTAAAACCCCGGTCAGCAGTATCCGCGGATATATGGAGACCATTCTTTCCACCGAAATGGACGATAGCCGGAAAAAAATGTTTATGGAGCGTTGTTACGCACAATCCAAACGATTGACCGATTTACTAAGAGATATTTCAATGCTCAATAGACTGGACGAATCTAAGGACCTCTATGACACGGATAATACCGATTTACAAAAAATCATCAATGAAGTTATTAACGAATCGCAAGCGGCCTTGACAGAACGGGAAATGACCGTCGAGACGAAAAACCTCCACGAACGAATGTCCATAAATGGAAATTATTCCTTATTATACTCCATTTTCAGAAATCTTACAGACAATGCCATAGCCTATGCCGGTATAGGAACAAAAATCACGATAGACTGCTATCTCGAAGATAGTAAATATTATTATTTCTCTTTCTCCGACAACGGAATCGGTGTCCCCGAAGAACATTTGAACAGATTATTCGAAAGATTTTACCGGGTTGATAAAGGTCGGTCCCGCAAACTCGGAGGAACCGGATTGGGACTTGCCATTGTTAAAAACGCCGTTCTCTTCCATAAAGGAGAGATATGGGTAAAAAACGGTTTATCAGGAGGGTTGAACATTCTTTTTTCATTACGAAAAGTTTAGGAACCCTATTCCTCTTTTCCCAAAATAGACACAGAAACATTAGGATTATTCAGGAAATCTCGTAACTTTGTAAAATCATGACATAAAAACTTGATTTTATGAACAACGAGAGTTTCAATAAATACATCGAACAAGCCATTAAAGAAAATTGGGAAAGAATCGCATTAAGTGATTTCGACGGTGTATCTTATCACTATAAAGACATTGCTCGCAAAATAGCCAAAATACATCTCTTATTAGAAAGTGCCGAAATAAAAAAAGGAGACAAAATAGCTATCTGCGGCAAAAACTCAGCTCACTGGGCGGTAGCCTTTTTTGCGGCAATCACCTACGGAGCCGTGCCCGTCCCCATCTTACATGAATTCAAAGCAGACAATATACACCACATTGTCAATCACTCGGAAGCAAAACTGCTATTTGTCGGAGATATTGTCTGGGAAGACCTGAACGAAACGCTAATGAAAAACCTGAAAGGAATCTTCCTATTAAATGATTTTTCCTTATTAAGATCAAAAAGTGAAAAGCTGACGGATATGCGGAACCGATTAAACGAATACTTCGGGAAAAAATATCCTGCCCGATTTACCCCTGATGCCGTAAGCTATTACGAAGATTCTCCCGAGGAACTCGCCGTTATCAATTACACCTCAGGCTCCACCGGGTTTTCAAAAGGAGTAATGCTCCCCTACCGCAGTTTATGGTCCAATGTCAAATTTTGTTTAGACCATTTACCGTTCTTGTCCGCAGGTGACGGTATTGTTTGTATGTTGCCGATGGCACACATGTACGGCATGGTTATAGAAATGATACACCCATTTTTAAAAGGCTGTCATTTGCATTTCCTAACTCGGATTCCCTCTCCTAAGATCATCATGGATGCTTTTGCTACGGTAAAGCCCAAACTAATTATAGCCGTTCCTCTCATCATCGAAAAAATTATCAGAACCAAAGTGTTTCCTTTATTAGAGAAACCTTTGATGAAACTTCTTTTAAAAGTTCCATTCTTAGACACTCAGTTATTGGCAAAAATCAACGATAAACTTTACGAAACGTTCGGAGGGAACCTCTCTCAAATGATTATCGGAGGCGCGGCTTTAAATAGAGATGTAGAACAATTCCTGCGTCGTATCAATTTTCCCTTTACCGTAGGATATGGCATGACCGAGTGCGGTCCGCTCATCTCTTATGCCCCGTGGGACGAGACTCGAATCGGCTCTTGTGGGCGGATAGTAGACCGTATGGAAGGAAGAGTAAACTCTTCGGATTCAGAAAATATCGTAGGTGAACTGCAAGTGAAAGGTACGAATATCATGCTGGGATACTTCAAAAACGAAGAAGCTACTCAGGCGATATTCACCGAGGACGGCTGGATGAAAACCGGAGACTTATGTACGATAGATTCCGATGGATTCATATATTTGAGAGGGAGAAATAAAAACATGATATTGGGTCCGTCCGGGCAAAACATTTATCCGGAAGAAATCGAAGATCGACTGAATAATATGCCCTATGTATGCGAATCGCTCATCATCGAACAAGACGGCAAATTGGTCGCTCTCGTTTACCCCGATATAGAAAACGCGCAGCATTCGAATATATCCGGCCATGCATTAGAAACTCTGATGGAAGAAAACATATCGACCCTCAATAAAGAGCTTCCGGCTTATAGCCAAATCAGCCGTCTTAAAATCTATTATGAAGAGTTCGAAAAAACACCTAAACGAAGTATAAAACGATATCTTTACCAAAGCCATTAAAGGCCATTGGATTAAAAAAGAAAAAGAATTAAACGCCGGCAAAATATACAAAAACACATCGTTTGTAATTGCCGGCTTTTTCATATCTTTGCAAACCGATGAGAAAGGCCTGTATTATCATATTATCCGTACTTTTCTGTTCACTTTTTTCAGAGGCTAAGAAAAAACAGGATATTCCTGCTCCTTATGCATGGAGTATTACCCAGCCGTTAGGGTCGAGATATGATGTTCCTATGGATACTCTCATGCACAATTTTTACAGCACGGATATCCCTTCCAGCTATTCAACGGCTTACGGAACGACCGGGAATCTCGGCGCTGCTGCTTTTTCCAAAATATTTTTCGACAGACCTTTACCCTCTGAATTTATATTTAAAGATCCATTCGGCCATTGGATACAAACAGCCTCTTCATGGAAATTCTATAATTCACACATACCTTATACCCAACTATCTTATCTGACAGGAGGCTCGAAACAAACTGCCCAAGATGATTTAAAAGCTGTTTTCTCTGGAAATTTTAATCAGAAACTGGAATTCGGAGGTAGCATCAATTATATCCTATCGAGAGGCCACTACCAGCATCAAGCGACGAAAGACCTTGCATACAGTATCTTCGGAAGCTATTTGGGGGACCGATACGATATTCAATTTTTTCTTAATACATATAATTTCGTAAACCAAGAAAACGGAGGTATCTCGGACGATACATACATACTTCGTCCCGAAGAGGTACAAGGAGGACAATCGAGCGTAAACACCCAAACGATTCCAACCAATCTGACGGATGCATATAACCGTATTCGCGGTAAAGAATACTATGCCACCCAACGATATAAATTCGGGTTCTATCAAGAAGAAGAGCAAGACACAACCGTGATACGTACATTCATTCCCGTCACCAGTATTATACACACCATCGAGTATAACGAAAATAAGCATAGGTTTGTCAATCAATCGGCAACCGAAGACACTACCTACTTCGCGAACACCTATTTAGGTCTTGGAGGGACGAATGAAGAAACCCGATACCAGTCTATACGAAATACTTTCGGAATATCATTACTCGAAGGATTCAATAAGTATGCAAAGATGGGGTTGGCGGCTTACGCCACTTACGAATATCGCCATTTTTCCCTGCCTCAGGACACCCTTTCGGCTGGGACTACAATAGAGGGATTGACTCCACGTCCCGATATATCCAATCCTCGCAGCCACGGAGAAAGTCTTCTATGGGTCGGTGGAGAAATTTCAAAACAAAAGGGAGAATTACTGACTTATCATGTAAACGGGAAATTCGGACTTGCCGGAGCAATCATAGGTGATATCGACGTCACTGCCGATATTCGCAGCCGATTCAGACTTTGGAACGACACCGTTCAACTAAGAGCCTATGGCTTTTTCAAAAACACCGAACCTTCTTATTTCTATAAGAAATACACTTCCAATCACTTCATTTGGGACAATGATTTCGGGAAAACACGTCGAATGAGAGTCGGAGGTGAATTCAACATAAAACGGTGGAGAACCAAATTGAACGTCGGTGTCGAAAATATACAAAATTATATCTATTTCGACAATAATAGCTTGCCCCGGCAAGAAAGCTCCATGATACAAGTATTCCATGCAAAACTCAATCAGGATTTTAAATTCGGAGTTTTTAATTGGGAAAACGAAATAGTTTACCAAAAATCGAGTAAACCATCGATAATCCCCTTACCCGAATTGAGCGTATATAGCAATATGTACCTTTTATTCAGAATCGCCAAAGTATTGCATGTTCAATTAGGTGTAGATTGTCGTTACTATACAAAATATAAAAGCGAGGCTTTCCAACCGGCGACCTTAACTTTTCATACCCAAGATGAAATCGAAGTGGGAAATTATCCTTTCATGAACGCATATATAAATATGAAATTGAAACAAACTCGTTTCTTTGTCATGATGTCGCACGTGAATCAAGGGATATTCGGGGGAAATAACTATTTCTCATTACCACATTATCCGTTAAATCCAAGTATGTTTCAAATGGGGTTATCCATAGATTTTTCTAATTAACGATATGAAGTTCAAACGACACATATTTATATATGCTGCGCTATTGATAATAGTTGTCGGAACAATGATATGGTTACGTCCCCGAAACACTTACCGACCGAGAACTTTCGAGGAAATCAAAGCCGATGGCGTTTTGAGGATCGTTACGGATTATACCCCATTGTCTTACTATTTACAAGGCGACAGCCTATCGGGATTCGACTATGAATTGGCCCGCATGGTAGGCAATCGAAGCGGGCTTTCCATTGAGATAACCCCAGAAGTTAACCTAAGCAAAAGTATCGACGGATTGAAAAAAGGCCAATACGACATCATTGCCCGTCAATTGCCCGTAACGTCCGAAATCAAGGAAGAATTGGCTTTTACCATACCCATTCAACTGAACAAACAGGTATTGGTTCAAAGAAAAGATCCCAAAGCGAAAAAAAAACTGATAAGAAACCAACTAGATTTGGCCGGAAAAACTCTATACATCGTCAGTGATGCTCCTACAAGACTGCGCATTCACAACTTGTCTCGTGAAATAGGCGATACCATATATATACAAGAAGAAAAGACATACGGGGCCGAACAGCTCATCATGATGGTCGCTACCGGGGAAATCGACTTAGCCGTATGCGACAAAGCAATAGCCCAGCAAATGAGCAAAGATTATCCCCAAATAGACTGTAATACCGATATAAGTTTTACTCAGTTCCAATCATGGGCCCTCAGAAAAGACGACTCGATATTACTCGACAGTTTGAACAAATGGATTTCTGAAATTCAAAAAGAAGACAAATATAAAAAACTGTACAATTCTTATTTCTGACAGATAAAAATAAACAAAGGATTAAAAAAGTTTTTCTCGTATGAAACGACCTGATATAGAGCACGAAGGTATTATAACAGGTATTTCCGAATCGCATATATTCGTGCGCATCATACAACACTCGGCTTGCGCAGGCTGTCATGCGGCTTCATTGTGCACGACAACCGACCAAAAAGAAAAAATCATCGAGGTTGAAAAATGCGATTTTCCCATACAGATAGGAGATAAAGTTTCGGTAGCTCTTTCTGCCTCGGCAGGATACAGAGCTATATGGTTTACGGCAGCCCTCCCGGTAATTCTCATTATGCTGTCGCTCGTCATCAATGAACGAATAGGAATGAACGAACTATATTCGGGGTTATGTACCCTTGTCGTATTAGCGGTATATTACACGATACTATATTTCTATCGCGAGCGACTGAAAAAACGATTTAGATTTTTCTTGAAACCAATACATGTCTCATAATTTATGGTAACGGCAATCATCATACTAAGTATTATCGGACTCATCAGCGCTACATTACTTTACATCATTTCCCGTAAATTCCATGTAGAAGAAGATTCTCGAATCGACGAAATAGAATCTATTCTTCCGGGAGCGAATTGCGGCGGTTGCGGATAT
>ERZ779829.1094-NODE-1094-length-10848-cov-10.556657_pt1 | contig 10848 bp, 7 predicted proteins | sample MGYA00511562_ERZ779829 | MGnify/ENA primary metagenome ERZ779829 (study PRJEB29588, sample SAMEA2151677) | human gut metagenome | biome: human gut; feature: human-associated habitat; material: faeces | place: Denmark | collected 2008/2010 ... | reverse complement strand
CGGCCGTGGCGGCATGACCTCGAAGGCTCACACAGCGCAAGAGGTGGCAAAGGCTGGCATCAAGGTTATCATAGCCAACGGCAACACGCCAAACATCCTCGTCAGGCTGAAGGAACATCCCATGGAGACCTTCCACACCGAGTTCGTGGCAAGACCGAAGGAGAAGTAATCATCTTGTCATTTACAAAGAAATATCGCCATTACACAAATTGTGTTACAACATTTGTGTAATGGCGATATTCATGTCATCCAAACTACTATCTGTTGATAAGTAACTTCCAAACTTTTATCAAAAAAAGTGACGGGAAAGATGGTATTTCCAAAACAAGACACTATCTTTGCAGATGTTTCCACAAATATTTTACATAAGCAAAAACTCCGTGAACCGTTATATTCTATGGCAGGTGTAGCTGTGATAGAGATTTACTCGATGTGTTCGATTTTTATAGTTAATAATGCGTAAATATTGGAGTTTATAAACGTTTTTTGATGTATTGCACCTTATCTTTGCTTATCGGAAATTATCCATAACCAAAGTAATAAAAATAGAAAATGGCAAAGAGCAAAAAAGACTTTACATTACTTCTCATTGCGCTCTTTTGCAGTTCTTTGGCTCATGCACAAAAGCAAGTTCCTGCAGAACGGAAAGATTCCATTGACAATGGAAGTAATATTATAAAGATAGTTGGAAATCATTCCAACAAGGGGGCGGCAAATAACGCCCTCGACGTGTTGAGTGGTCAGGCTGCTGGTGTCAATGTGACATCCAACGGTCTTGATCGCATGGCTATGCTCAATAGTGTGCGAGTACGTGGTACAACCTCCATCATCGGTGGCAATGACCCTTTAGTGCTGATTGATGGGGTTACTTCTGACGTACTTACCCTATCAACCATCTATCCTGCAGACATCGAGAGTTTTCGCATATTGAAGAATGCTGCGGAGACCGCCATGTATGGTTCACGTGGAGCGTCTGGTGTTATAGAGGTGAAAACCAAGAAAGGCACAGGACGAGGATTCCAGATATCCTATGAAGGTAATGTGGGGTTCGAGCAGATGTACAAACATCTGGAGATGCTCAATGCTGCTGAATATGTTGCAACGGCAAAGGCATTGGGTATCTATTGCAACAACGGAGGTTTCAATACCGATAACTACAAGGTGATAACACGCACGGGTATGGTGAACAATCATTACCTTGCATTCAGCGGAGGTACGCCACAGTCAAACTATCGTGCATCTTTCGGAGTAATGGACCACAACACCATCATCAAGAAGATGGACTATAGCGTTTTTGTTGCCAAAGTTGATGTAACCCAGAAAGCCTTCAATGACAGACTAACCGGAGAATTCGGAGTCTTCGGCTCTTCATTCAAGAACCATGACATCTTTGATACGCAGATGCTATTCTATTCCGCAGCATGCCAGAACCCAACTTTCCCTGCTGGTACTGACGAGCATGGAAACTGGCTGAAAAACGAATCGGCAACGCATGTCAACCCACCCGGGATATTGCTTGAAGAGAAAAACGACTCCAAGGATTTGAACTTTGACGCACACATAAAACTGAGCTACGATTTCAATAAGAACTGGCGTGTATCCACCTTCGGCTCTTACCTGTATGGCTCTACCGAAAACGGACAATTCTGTCCGACATGGGTATGGGCTCAAGGCAACGTGTACCGTGGAGAGTTCAAGAAAGAGGAATGGCTTGGCAATGTATCTCTTGATTTCAACAAAGAGTTCGGCATACATAAGGTCTCTGCTGGAGTAAGCAGTGAATACAGAAAACTGAGAAAAACTGCTTTCTGGGTGTATGCCAAGGGAATACCTACAAACGATTTTCATTACGACAATCTCGGTGCGACGGCAGCCCGTCCATACGGTGGAACAGAAAGCACTTACGAAGACCAGTCTCTGGCTTCTGTAATGGGAAGCATCACTTATAATCTGCTTGACAGATATACCTTAGCAGTAAATGCCCGCGGTGACGGATCGTCAATGGTAGGTGACAACAATACATGGGGATTCTTCCCATCTGTATCATTCACTTGGGACATGAAGAAGGAAAGCTTCCTTGCCAACATCAAACCGCTGTCAATGCTCAAACTCCGCACGGGTCTGGGACAGGCCGGCAATCTTGGCGGTATCACAGCCTACACAACCATGAACACTGTAAGGCAGACAGGCATTGTTCCGGTTAATAGTTCTCCAACAGTAACCCTTGGTATGGTAAGAAACAACAATCCTGATTTGAAGTGGGAAACGAAGACAACGTTTAACCTCGGTGCGGACATTGGTCTCTTTGCCAACAGGCTTATGCTTACAGCGGAGTATTACTATTCCAAGACCACCGACATGCTCTACGCCTATGAGGTTCCGGTTCCACCATTCGCATACAATACATTGCTGGCAAACATCGGTTCTATGTCAAACCGTGGATTTGAGCTAGGGTTGTCGGTGCAGCCAATAAGCAAGAAGGACCTGGATCTTAACATCAATATGAATCTGTCGTTTCAAAGCAACAAACTCATCTCGCTAAGTGGAGATTACAAGGGAATGAGCATGTCGGCAGCGAACATCACTGCTATTGGGTCATTGGATGGTGCTGGGCAAAACGGCGGCGACAACAACGTGGTCTATCAGATAGTTGGACAGCCGCTTGGCGTTTTCTACTTGCCACATTGTAAGGGGCTTGTCAAGAACGAGAACGGCAGCTATTTTTACGACATAGAGGACCTTGACCATAATGGCAATGTAGACTTAAGCGATGGAGGCGACCGATACATTGCAGGCCAAGCCACACCAAAGGTGATCCTTGGCTCAAACATCAGTTTCAGATACAAGAATTACTATATCTCCATACAGATGAATGGAGCATTCGGGCACAAGATTTTCAACGGAACAGGACTGGCTTACACAAGCATGGCTTGCTTCCCAGACTACAATGTCTTGAAGGATGCTCCAAAGAAGAACATCACAGACCAAAGAGTCTCTGACTACTGGCTTGAAAAGGGCGATTATCTGAACTTTGAGCATTTGACATTAGGATATAATGTACCTTTGAGGAGCAAGCTTATTCGTTCCTTGCGTGTATCATGCAACATTAGCAACATTGGAACAATCACCGGATATAAAGGTTTGACACCAATGATAAATAGCTATGTTGTCAACAGTACGATGGGTATTGACGACAAGCGCAACTATCCATTATACCGTACTTACTCATTGGGACTGAGTGTACAATTTTAAAACGAAAAGAGTATGAAGACTATTATTAAATACATATTAGCAGCACCGTTAATGCTTTGTTTCAGCAGCTGTCTGGATGAGCATCCCAAAGACCAGCTGGACCAGGAGGCAATCTACAACAATGCTGATAATATATACAAAAACGCAGTAGCTTCCCTGTACAACTACATAGGGAGCAATCAGGAGTCGGAAGGGCTTCAAGGAACTTGCCGGGGTATTTACGACTACAATACCTTGACCACTGACGAGGCAATGAATCCAATCCGTGGTGGAGACTGGTATGATGGCGGTTTGTGGGAGAATATGTATCAGCACAAATGGAATGCCAATGATATTAATTTATATAATGTATGGAAATACCTCTTCAAGGTAATTGTTTTATCTAACCAGTCGCTTTCTATCATTGACAGCCATCAGAGTCTGCTTTCTGCAGAACAGACAAGAGATTTCACGGCAGAGGTAAGAGCTGTACGAGCCTTGTTCTACTATTATGCGATGGATATGTTCGGGCGTGTTCCTATCGTGACATCATACGATGTGAAATTGGAGCAGGTAGCGCAAAGCGAAAGAAGTGAGGTATTCAAGTTTATTGTTGACGAGTTGCAGGATGTTGCCCCACAGCTTGCCGATGAGCATTCCAACAAGGAGGGGGACTATTACGGACGTGTGACACGCCCGGTCGCAAACTTCCTGCTTGCAAAGCTTGCCTTGAATGCGGAAATATATACGGATGATAACTGGACCGACGGCAAGCGTCAGGACGGGAAAAGCATTTTCTTCAATGTGAATGGTGAGAAAAAGAACGCTTGGGAAACCTGCATCTGGTATTGCGAGCAACTGCGGCAAGAAGGTTATGAGTTGGAGAGCGACTACGCATCGAACTTTGCGGTTCATAATGAAAATTCCAAGGAGAACATCTTCACAATCCCATTGGACAAGAACTTATATTTGAACGAATACCACTATCTTTTCCGCTCACGACACTACAAACATGGCGGGGCTTATGGTGGTTCTTCCGAAAACGGCACCTGTGCAACTGTTTCAACCGTCAAGGCTTTCGGTTACGGAACTGATCATGTTGACAATAGATTCAAGATAAACTTCTATGCAGACACCGTGCTTGTTGACGGAAAGAAGATATATTTGGACAACGGGAAGCCGTTGGTGTATATGCCGCTTGAACTGAAACTGAACCTCAGCGACAGTCCATATAAACAGACGGCAGGCGCTCGTGTAGGCAAATACGAGGTTGACCGAACCGCCTATTCGGACGGACGGCAGGTTGACAACGATATCGTCCTTTTCAGATATGGTGACGCGCTGTTGATGGAAGCCGAGGCGAAAGTTCGCAATGGCGAGGATGGTTCAATAGAGCTGAACGCTATAAGAGATCGAGTAGGAATGCCTCATGTGGAAGCCAATTTGGACAACATTCTAAAGGAGCGTCTGCTGGAATTGGTTTGGGAAGGTTGGAGACGTCAAGATCTCATCCGTTTTGGCAAATATACCAAGGCATATGATCAAAGAACTCCATTAGAAAAGGAGTCTACCGGGTTTACAACGGTTTTCCCAATACCACAAAGATGTCTGGATTTAAACAAGAAATTAAAACAGAATCCAAGTTATTGATATAGTTGCCATAAGCTTTTCATTCACATGAAATCATCGGTGAATATTAAATCTGTTAAAAATCCTCAAGCAAATCTTATATCTTACCAACTATTAATACCTTTGCACGCAATTTATAATCAATATGGTATTGTAAAAGTCTCCATCTAAGGAGTCATTTTTACCTGCTAAGATTATTCTTATTCAAAAGGATAACATATTATTTAAGAGAATAAATATGAAAGAAGAAACTGAAAGTTCAGTAGTCTGCCATCATCATCGAGTAGGCTTCCTGGGATTGCTCATAACATTAGGCATCGTGTTTGGAGATATCGGAACATCTCCCCTCTATGTGATGAAGGCCATCCTCCATACAGGCGAAACCATCAACGAGAGCACTATCCTGGGCGCATTGTCCTGCATCATCTGGACACTCACCCTGCAGACCACCATCAAATACGTATGCGTGGCACTGCGTGCCGACAACAATGGCGAAGGAGGCATTCTTGCCCTCTATGCCCTGCTGCGCAAGATGAAGAGAAAGTGGATTTACCTATTGGCCATCATCGGTGCCAGCACCCTGTTGGCAGATGGAATCATCACACCTGCCATCACGGTTACCACAGCCATCGAAGGACTCGAAAGCATCAGTCCCCACCTGCCAGTCATCCCCATCACACTGGGCATCATCACCATCATCTTCTTTGTGCAACGCTTTGGCACAGAGAGTATTGGCAAGTCGTTCGGAGTATTCATGCTGATATGGTTCCTGCTATTGGGCGTGATGGGAGCCTTCAGCATCACGTCTTACCCCATGATACTGAAGGCTTTCAATCCCTATTACGCTATTGTTCTGCTGGCGCAATCGCCAGAGTGGTTCCTGATTCTGGGTGCCGTGTTCCTCTGTACCACCGGTGCTGAGGCTCTTTACTCCGACCTGGGTCACTGCGGCAGAAAGAACATCACCATCAGCTGGCTTTTCGTAAAGGCCATGCTCATCCTCAACTATCTGGGTCAGGGAGCATGGGTGCTGAACCATATCCAGACTGCCTCCTCCGTGAATCCGTTCTTTTCCATCATGCCCCAGAACATGCTGATTTTTGCCATCATCATGGCCACGGGTGCGGCAATCGTTGCCAGTCAGGCACTTATCAGCGGCACCTTCTCCATATTGAGCGAAGCCATGAACCTGCACTTCTGGCCACGCATGCGAATCAAGCATCCTACCCATGTAAAGGGACAGCTCTATATCCCGGTAATCAACCTCGCCATGTACATCGGTGTGGTTCTCATCATCCTGTTCTTCCGCGACTCCTCGCACATGGAGGCAGCCTACGGACTCGCCATCACCATCACCATGCTGATGACCACCCTGCTGCTCGGTTTCTACCTGCACAGCAAGGGCGTGTCGCGAATCCTCACGATATTGTTTATGGGCGCATACTGCACCATCGAGGCCATCTTTCTGGCAGCCAACCTGTCGAAGTTTCTCGCAGGAGGATGGTGTACGATGCTCATAGGCGGAATCCTGTTCCTAATGATGTATGTATGGGTCCACGCCATCAAAATCCGCCATCATTATATCAGCACCAAACCGCTTGATGATTATTATCAGATTATCTCCGATATCAAGGCCGACGAGAGCATCCCCAAATACGCTTCCAACCTGGTTTATGTAAACCATGCCGGCAAGGAAGGTGCGGTGGATGACAAGCTGCTCTATTCCATCATCAACAAGCAGCCCAAGCGTGCTGACCATTACTGGCTTATCAATCTGGAATTTGCAGATACTCCTGACACGTTGGAGTACAGTTGCGAGACCCTGGTTCCCGACACCCTCTACAGTGTAACCATGCGCATAGGCTTCCGCATTGAGCCTAGGGTAAGCCTCTATCTGCGACAAGTGGTGGAAGATCTTGTGGCAAGCAAGAAGGTGGATTTAAGAAGCACCTATCCTTCGCTTCGCAAAAACAGAATCCCTGGCGATTTCCGATTCATCATCATTCATCGCGTATATTATCCGGAGAGTTCTGGCAACCGCCAGCAGAACTTGTTGATGACTTTCTACGCTCTTATCAGCAAGATAGGTATCGACGAGCCAAAGGCATTGGGTCTCGACACTTCTATGGTGGTGGTAGAACGTGTGCCGCTCATAATCAACCAAAGCAATAGAAGCGTCAGGCGCATCATACAAATTGCTGAAGAAAAGTAAGTCCTGTCACAGGATAATATCCTTTCGGATAAGGGGAAGGTATGTATTTTTTATAAGTGACTTTTTATTTATTTTTGCACCGTCTTAGCGGATAGTTCCGCCAATAGGTAATTGAATATTATAACTTAAAAGGAAAGTATGAAAACGAAACTGATTGTTTTGGCGATGAGTTCTCTGGCAATTCTGGCTTCCTGCACAGGAAAGAAGACTACGCCAAATGCTGCGGACAATGATTCTGCAAATGTAGTTGACACCACCGCTTCTGATAAGGACAATGTGGATTTAGCGTCTGTTGCAGGAACGTATGAGGGAACTCTCCCGGCAGCAGATTGCCCGGGTATAAAGACAGTGCTCACAATCAATGCTGATAGCACCTATCTGTTGAAGCAGGACTATATCGACAAGAAAGATGGTCACGATGAAGCAAGCGGCATTTTTAAAGTGCTTGACGGTAAGGTCCTTATGCTTGTTCGTCCTTCAACAGGTGAACAGACCTTTTACAAGGTTAAGGATGCCAACAGCATCATTATGACAGATTCTATGGGTGTAGAACCTGAAGGTGAGACTGCAAAATTGTATGTACTGAAAAAGAAATAGTACAAAGGAATCAAAAGACCGTGGACAGGCATTAAGTCTATTCACGGTTTTTTCAAAGATGTATTCAGAGCCTTATAACTAACCATAACTTACTATGACCGACTAACCATTAAGCATTTTCATTTCTGTTTTTTTATCCCAACTGGCTTATAATTCGGAATTTTTATCTAAATTTGTATAAGATAAGCTGCGCTCGGCATAACATTCAAGCAAGCTTGATGTTATGCGCTCGTTTGCATTATCTTTGCAATATCTTATAACCGTAAGAAGAAGGGAATAGTGACATGGAACTGAAACTGAAAGAGACTTTCCAAAAGGTGAAGGCGGCGAGCAAGGCTCTCGCGCTGCTGACAGACGACAAACGCAACGAGATTCTCAGGGCGGTGGCTGATGCCATCATTGCCGAGACTCCAGCGCTGCTGAAGGCCAACGCCCTTGACCTGGCCAAGATGGACAAGGCGAACCCGCTTTATGACCGACTGCAACTCACGGAGCAACGGCTCCGGGACATTGCGGCGGATATGCGACACGTCAGCACCCTGCCGTCGCCGCTCGGAAGAATCTTGAAGGACAAGACCCTCGACAATGGCTTGCACCTGCAAAGGGTGAGCGTGCCTTTCGGGGTCATAGGCATGATTTATGAGGCTCGTCCCAACGTCACCTTCGATGTCTTCTCGCTCTGCTTCAAGAGCGGGAACGCGTGTGTGCTGAAAGGCGGAAAAGACGCCGACGCCTCCAACACGGCAGGCGTCGCCCTTATCCACAGGGTGCTGCGCGCCCATGGCGTGAACCCCGACGTGGTGGCGCTGCTGCCTGCCACCCACGAGGCCACGGGCGAAATGCTCAACGCCGTGGGATATATCGACCTATGCATACCGCGTGGCGGAAAGAAGCTCATCAGCTTTGTCAGAGATGCCGCCAAGGTGCCTGTCATAGAGACGGGAGCGGGCGTGGTGCATTGCTACTTCGACAAGGATGGCGACGTGGAGATGGGCAAGCGCATCATAACCAACGCCAAGTGCCGCAGATGCAGCGTCTGCAACACGCTCGACACGCTCGTCGTCCACGCTTCTCGCCTGGGCGACCTGCCAAGGCTCTGCGAAGACCTCGCCAAGCGAGAGGTGAAGATCCACGCCGACAGTAAGGCTTACGAGGCATTGAAGGGACGCTATCCCGACACATTATTATATAAGGCCGCTGACAGCGAGCGGAGGATGATGGCTGAAGACCCAAGCCTGAAGAGCATCTGGTTCACGGAGTGGATGAGCATGCAGCTTGCCATAAAGACCGTGGCTTCGGAGGATGAGGCTCTCGACCACATAGCGACCTACGGCAGCGGACACAGCGAGAGCATCGTCTCCGACAACCAGGAAGCGCAGAAGAAGTTTCAGGCTATGGTGGATGCGGCGTGTGTCTATGTCAACGCGCCTACGAGTTTCACCGATGGCTCGCAGTTCGGCCTGGGAGCGGAGATCGGCATCAGCACGCAGAAGCTCGGCGCCCGCGGACCTATGGCCCTCGAGGAAATAACCACCTACAAGTGGCTCATAACCGGAAGCGGACAGACGAGAGAGTGAAGAGGGAAGAGTGAAGAATCCAATAGCCTCAATTGCTATTGTCTTAACTCCTTAACTCCTTTAACTTCTTAACTCCTTTAACTACAAGATAATAATCAAAAAATAATATTACAATGAAGACATTCTTTAATGTGGAAGACCTTGGCGACCTGAAAGCCGCGCTCGCCGAGGCACAGGAAGTGAAAGCAAACCGTTTCGGCTATCAGCAGTTGGGCAAGAACAAGACCCTGCTGATGATATTCTTCAACAACAGCTTGCGCACCCGACTGAGCACGCAGAAGGCGGCAATGAACCTTGGCATGAACGTCATAGTGCTCGACGTGAACGCCGGAGCGTGGAAGTTGGAGACGGAGCGTGGCGTCATCATGGATGGCGACAAGAGCGAGCACCTGCTGGAGGCCATTCCCGTGATGGCTTGCTATTGCGACATCATCGCCGTGCGCTCGTTTGCCGGACTGAAAGACCGCGACTACGACTACGCCGAGACCATCGTCAACCAGTTTGTGAAATACTCTGGCAAGCCCGTCGTGGCCATGGAGACCTCCACGGTGCACCCCTTGCAGGCTTTCGCCGACTTGATAACCATCGACGAGCACAAGAAGACGGCACGCCCGAAGGTGGTGCTGACGTGGGCACCCCACTGCCGCGCCTTGCCACAGGCCGTGCCAAACTCGTTCGCGCAGTGGATGAACGCCGCCGACGTCGACTTCGTGGTGACCCAGCCCGAGGGCTATGAACTCGACCCTAAGTTCGTTGGCAACGCCAAGGTGGAGTACGACCAGAAGAAAGCACTCGAAGGCGCAGACTTCGTTTACGCCAAGAACTGGAGCTGCCCTGGCGTGAAAGACCCGGCGCAATACGGTCAGATTTTGAGCAATGACATGAGCTGGACCATCGACGAGGAGCACATGTCGTGGACCAACAACGGCTATTTCATGCACTGCCTGCCCGTGCGCCGCGGTCTCATCGTCACCGACGACGTGATAGAGAGCAAGAACAGCCTCGTGATACCTGAGGCCGCCAACCGAGAGATTTCGGCGGAGGTGGTGCTCAAGCGAGTGCTCGAAAGCCTGTGATATAGCGTGGGGTGGTTACCTTGTGAACTCACGGGTAACCCATCCGTTGTAAGTGTTCAATGACAACCGCACCTTGCTGCCGGTTGTCATTTGTTTTATGGGTATGCTGACGTAAGCGTCGGTGGTGTAGTATTCGGGCACGCCGCCTTGGCTGTGCAGGAATCTCAGGCAATAGGTCGTGCTGCCGTCGCTTGTCACGGTGCTGTCGAGCGCCAACCCTATGCTTTGCCTCTGGTCGTCGCCGCTTGCCTTGCCCGTTTTCAGGCCAAGGCGCAAGTTGACGTAGTTGCCGTTCTTGCTCTTCCACGCGCTGACGAGGCTCACGGGGTCGGTGGCCACCTGAGTCTGGACAGATGGCTTGGCTGGCTGGAGCGTGTAGACTATCTTCGCCGCCAAGGGCTCAACGACGTTAGAGTCAGCGCCGTTGGCATACATGTTATAATTTAGCAGCACGCGGCAAAGGCTGTCGGCGGCGTTGCTCCAACTCGTTTGCATCGGGCGCGTGAAGGTAAGGCTCACGCCGTCG
>ERZ779829.1091-NODE-1091-length-10856-cov-2.895843_pt1 | contig 10856 bp, 9 predicted proteins | sample MGYA00511562_ERZ779829 | MGnify/ENA primary metagenome ERZ779829 (study PRJEB29588, sample SAMEA2151677) | human gut metagenome | biome: human gut; feature: human-associated habitat; material: faeces | place: Denmark | collected 2008/2010 ... | reverse complement strand
GCACTTATTACATGTGAAAAAAGTAAGTTTAATATAGCAGGAAAATCCGGAGATGATTTTTCTTACCTTCCTGCTATTATTAAAGATAAGATGATTACACTTTCCCAGTTCCAGTTAAAGGAAGTTATTAATCAGACAATATTCTCTATTGCTATTAATGATAATAATAAAATGATGACAGGTGAACTTTTTGAAGTAAATGAAGGTACACTTAAAGTTGTAGGTCTTGATGGTCACAGAATTGCTATCCGTAATATTAAGCTTGAAGGCAGATCTGATGACGTAAGAGTAGTTATTCCAGGTAAGACTCTTCAGGAAATAAGCAAGATTCTTAATGCTGATGCTGAAAGTTTTGTTAATATTTACTTTACTAATAATCATGTATTATTTGAATTTGACCAGACTCATGTTGTTTCTAGACTTATAGAGGGTGATTATTTTAAGATTAGTCAGATGCTTTCTAACGATTATGAAACTAAAGTATCTATTAATAAAAAAGAATTTCTAGATTCTATTGACAGAGCTAATCTTCTTATAAGAGAAGGAGATAAGAAGCCAATTATTATTAATATATTAAATGGTTTATTACAGGTAAATGTTAACTCTGCAATTGGAGCTCTTAACGAAGATATTGATATTGATAAAGAAGGTAAGGATATTATGATTGGTTTTAATCCTAAGTTCCTTATGGATGCATTAAGGGTTATTGATGATGAAAATGTGACTATGTATTTAGTTAATCATAAATCACCTTGCTTTATCAGAGACAAGGAAGAGAAATATATTTATCTTATACTTCCTGTTAACTTCACAGCTTAACAAGAGAAAGGAAAGTTATGGAAGAAATAATTTTAAGAGATGATTTCATCAAACTTGGACAGGCAATTAAAGCTGCCGGATTAGTTGAATCAGGTGTTGAAGCCAAGATTGTTATTCAGGATGGTGAAGTTAAGGTTAATGGCGTTGTTGAAACACAGCGTGGAAAAAAACTTTTTGGCGGAGAAGTTGTAGAATACAACGGTTCCAGTATTCTTATTAAAAAATAGGTGTTAATGTGATAGTCGAATCTGTTGAGTTAAAGGATTACAGAAATTATGAATTTCTGGATATGAATTTCAATGAGCATGTAAACATAATATATGGTGACAATGCCCAGGGAAAGACTAACATATTAGAATCAATATATATGTGTTCAACTTCCAAGTCACATCGTGGCAGTAAAGACAAAGAAATGATAAGACTCGGTAAAGTCTCTTCGTTGTCAGATTTGGAGAAGATGAATCGCATATTAAACTAAATGTCTTAAAGCATGGTATGAAATACCGCATAGACATGCACCTTAAGAAGAATAAAACCAAGGGTATAGCAGTTAATGGTATTCCTATAAAAAAAGCTGTTGAACTTTTTGGAATTATTAATATTGTTTTCTTTTCTCCGGAAGATCTTAATATTATAAAAAATGGTCCTTCAGAGAGAAGAAGATTTATGGATATGGAACTTAGCCAGCTTGACAAGATATATCTTAGTAACCTTGTTAATTACAACAAAGTACTTAATCAGAGAAACAAGCTTCTCAAAGATATAGCATTTTCACCATCTGAACAGCTGATGCAGACCCTTGATATATGGGACATGCAGCTTGTTAAGTATGGAAGCCTTATTATTAAAGGCAGAAAAAGTTTCATAGAAAAGATTAACACAATAATCAGTGATATTCATTCCAGACTTACTGGTGGTATTGAGAATATTAAAGTATGTTATGTTCCTGATGTTGATGTGAATGATTTTGAAGAAGAAGTAAGAAATTCAAGACAAAAGGATATTAAATACAAGGTTACAGGTAAAGGACCTCATAAGGACGATCTTATATTTTTAATCAATGACAATGATGTGAGAAAATATGGTTCACAGGGACAACAAAGAACAGCTGCACTTTCACTTAAGCTGTCTGAGATTGAACTTGTGAAACTTGTAATTAAAGATACTCCGGTACTTCTTCTTGATGATGTTTTGTCTGAGTTAGACAGTAACAGACAGAATTTTCTGATAAACAGCATAGGAGATATACAAACGATTGTTACATGCACCGGACTTGAAGAATTTATTAATAACAGAATGAATATCAACAAAATATTTAAAGTAACAGATGGTCATGTAGTTAATGAGAATTAATTACATTTTGCTTTGTAAAACAAGGAGGAATTAAAGTGGCAGATCAGAATGCAGAGAAGAATTATGGTGGAGACCAGATTCAGGTACTCGAAGGTCTTGAAGCGGTAAGAAAAAGACCTGGTATGTATATTGGAAGTACATCAGGAAGAGGACTTCATCATCTTGTGTATGAGATAGTTGATAATGCAATTGACGAAGCTTTAGCAGGTTTTTGTACACATATTGAAGTTATGATTAATAAAGATAACTCTATCACTGTAATTGATAATGGTAGAGGTGTACCTGTTGATATTAATCATAAGACAGGAAGACCTGCCATTGAAGTTGTATATACCGTTCTTCATGCCGGAGGTAAATTCGGTGGTGGAGGATATAAGGTGTCAGGAGGACTTCACGGTGTTGGTGCATCAGTAGTTAATGCTTTGTCTGAATGGCTTGAAGTTCAGGTAAAGAGAAATGGACACATTTATCAGCAGAGATACGAAAGAGGAAAGATATGTTATGACCTTAAGATAGTAGGTGACTGCGATATTGAGGATACAGGAACTCAGGTTACTTTTCTTCCTGATTCAGAGATTTTTCAGGAAACAACTGTATTTGAATTTGATATTCTTATGCACAGATTAAGAGAAATGGCATTTCTTACTAAGGGAATCAAGATTACTCTTACAGATTTAAGAGAAGGTCTTGAGCAGCAGAAAGTATTCCATTATGAAGGTGGTATCAAGGAATTTGTTCAGTATCTTAATAAGAGTAAAGAACCTTTATACAGCCAGATTATTTATTGTGAAGGTGTGAAAGACAATGTTCAGGTTGAAGTAGCATTCCAGCATAATGATGGATACAATGAGGTTGTCGATTCATTTGTTAATAATATTAAGACACCTGAAGGTGGTACACATCTGACTGGTTTCAGAAATTCACTGACTAAGACTTTTAATGATTATGCAAGAAAGAATAAGATTCTTAAGGATAGTGATCAGGGACTTTCAGGTGATGATATAAGAGAAGGTCTTACAGCAATCGTATCTGTTAAGATTGAAGATCCACAGTTTGAAGGACAGACTAAGCAGAAGCTTGGTAATACAGTTGCAAGGGGAGCAGTTGACAGTATAGTAAGTGAACAGCTTACTTACTTCCTTGAGCAGAATCCTGCAGTTGCAAAATCTATATGTGAAAAATCGTTGCTTGCACAGCGAGCGAGAGAAGCTGCAAGAAAAGCAAGAGACTTAACAAGAAGAAAGACTGCACTTGAAAGCACTTCACTTCCTGGCAAGTTAGCTGATTGTTCAGATAAAGATCCTAAGAATTGTGAGATATATATTGTTGAGGGAGATTCAGCCGGTGGTTCTGCAAAGACTGCAAGAAGCCGTGCTACACAGGCAATCCTTCCACTTCGTGGTAAGATTCTTAACGTTGAGAAAGCAAGACTTGACAGAATACTTGGAAATGCAGAGATTAAAGCGATGATTACTGCATTTGGTACAGGTATTCATGAAGATTTTGATATAAGCAAGCTTCGTTATCACAAGATTATTATTATGACAGATGCCGATGTAGATGGTGCACATATTGCAACACTTCTTCTCACATTCCTGTACAGATTCATGCCCGATCTTATAAGAGAAGGCCATGTATATCTTGCACAGCCACCACTTTATAAAGTTGAGAAGAATAAAAAAGTGTGGTATGCCTATAATGATGATGAGCTTAATGCAATCATGACTGAGATTGGAAGAGACCAGAATAATAAAGTCCAGCGTTATAAGGGACTTGGTGAGATGGACGCAGAGCAGTTATGGGAAACAACAATGGACCCACACAAGAGAGTATTATTAAGAGTTAATATGAATGAAGATGATGATTCAGAACTTGATGTAACATTCTCAACACTTATGGGTGACAAGGTAGAGCCAAGAAGAGATTTCATAGAAGCAAATGCTAAGTTTGTTAAAAACCTGGATATATAACGAGCAGCGCATAAGACAATATAAGAATATTATGTGCGTAAACTGGATTTATACATTGCGTTAATTAATAACTTCACGGAAAGGAATTATAATAATGGATGAACATATCTTTGATAAAGTTCAAGAAGTCGATATGCAGAAAACCATGGAAAACTATTATATAGATTATGCCATGAGTGTTATCGCTTCCAGAGCACTTCCGGATGTAAGAGATGGTCTTAAGCCGGTACAGAGAAGAATTCTATATTCAATGATAGAACTTAACAACGGTCCTGATAAGCCACATAGAAAATGTGCCCGTATCGTTGGTGATACAATGGGTAAATATCACCCACATGGTGATTCATCAATTTATGAGGCATTAGTAAAACTGGCTCAGGATTTCAATACAAGATATCCACTTGTTGACGGACATGGTAACTTTGGTTCAGTCGATGGTGATGGTGCAGCCGCTATGCGATATACAGAGGCTAGACTCAGTAAGATATCTATGGAGATGACAAGAGATCTTAACAAAGATACTGTAGATTTCATACCTAACTTTGATGAAACAGAAAAAGAACCTACAGTACTTCCATCAAGATATCCTAACCTGTTATGTAATGGTACATCAGGTATTGCCGTAGGTATGGCTACTAATATTCCACCTCATAACTTAAGAGAAGTTATAGGTGCTGTTGTAAAGATGATTGACAATAAGGTGGAAGAAGACAGAGACACAACAATTGAGGAAATTCTTGATATAGTTAAAGGTCCTGATTTCCCGACAGGTGGAACAATCATCGGCAAGTTGGGAATTGAAGAGGCTTACCGTACAGGAAGAGCCAAGATAAAGGTAAGAGCTGTAACTAATATTGAGCCAATGAATAATGGCAAGAACAGAATTGTAGTTACAGAACTTCCATACATGGTTAATAAAGCAAAGCTTATCGAGAAAATAGCAGAGCTTGTAAGAGATAAGAAGATTGATGGAATCACAGATTTAAGAGATGAATCTGACAGAGAGGGTATGAGAATTGCCATTGAGTTAAGAAGAGATGTCAATCCTAACATAATACTTAACCAGTTATACAAACACACACAGTTACAGGATACATTTGGTGTAATCATGCTTGCATTAGTAGATAACCAGCCAAAGGTGCTTAACCTGTATGACATGTTAAAGTATTACCTTCTTCATCAGGAAGAAGTTGTTACCAGAAGAACAAAGTTTGATCTTAATAAGGCAGAAGAAAGAGCCCACATTTTAGAGGGCTTAATGATTGCTTTAGATAATATCGACAGAGTTATATCAATAATCAGAGGTTCTGCAAATGTACAGATTGCCAAGGAAAGCTTAATTGCTGAATTTGCACTTTCAGAAGCACAGGCTCAGGCTATCGTAGATATGCGTCTGAGAGCTCTGACCGGTCTGGAAAGAAGCAAGCTTGAAGCTGAGTTGAAGGAACTTCATGAAAAGATTAAAGAATACAAGGCAATTCTTGCAGATAAGAAGTTGCTTCTTGGAGTTATCAAGACTGAAATTTCAGAGATAGCAGACAAGTATGGTGATGACAGAAGAACTTCTATCGGATATGATGAATACGATATTTCAATGGAAGACCTTATTCCAGATGAACCATGTGTTATTGCAAGAACTAACTTGGGTTATGTAAAGAGAATGACACCTGATAACTTTAAGAGCCAGCATCGTGGTGGTAAGGGAATAAAGGGAATGCAGACAATTGATGATGATTACATCAAAGATTTATTCATGACAACATCACATCATGTACTTACATTCTTTACTAACACAGGACGAGCTTATAAGTTAAAGGCTTATGAAATTCCTGAAGCATCAAGAACTTCAAGAGGAACTGCAATAATTAATCTTTTACAGTTAGCACCGGGTGAGACAATCACAGCAGTAGTTCCTGTTAAAATTGATACACTTCAGGATACAGATTACCTGTTTATGGCAACTAAGAAGGGTATAGTTAAAAAGACACCTGTTAAAGATTTTGCCAATATAAGAAAGACAGGAATCCAGGCAATTAACTTAAGAGAAGATGATGAACTTATAGAAGTTAAACTTACAGATGATCAGGCAGAGATTCTTATGGTAACAATGCTTGGACAGTGTATAAGATTTAAGGAAACAGATGTAAGACCTACGGGACGTTCAGCAATGGGTGTTATAGGTATGAGTCTTATGGATGAGGATGAAGTTGTTGGTGTTCAGGTAAGTACCCAGGGAGATACTATGCTTATAGTTTCTGAAAATGGTATGGGTAAGAGAACAGACATTGACGAGTATACAGTTCAGCATCGTGGTGGTAAAGGTGTCAAATGTTACAAGATAACAGAAAAGACAGGTAATGTCGTAGGAGCTAAGGCTGTAGATGATTCAAGAGAAGTAATGCTTATTACAACAGAAGGAATTATAATCAGACTTCAGTGTTCAGATATATCTAATCTTGGAAGAATAACATCAGGTGTTAAACTTATTAACCTTGATGAAGGAATTAAAGTAGCAACAATTGCCAAAGTAAGGAAGCAGCCTGCTGATGAAGATGGTAAGGATGCAGAGGGCTTTGAAGAAGACACAGATAAAACAGTAGAATCTGAAGATTAATCTTAAGGAAACTGCCACATTTATATATGTGACGGTTTCCTTTTTAGCAGGAGATAACATGGCTTTAATTAATATTAATTATGAATCAAAAACACTTGGTATGCCCGTTATGATTAATGCAATTATTCCTCAGGGAAGAGGAAATTATAAGACATTATATCTTCTTCATGGAATGGGAGGAGATTACACTACATGGATTACGAAATCCAGAGTGGCAGATTATGTAGATAATACAGATATAGCAGTCATAATGATTTCAGGTGATAACAAATGTTATGTTGATAATGTACATGGAAGAAAATATTTTACATTTTTAACAGAAGAACTTATAGAAACCTGTACCAACTGGTTCGGATTATCATGTGACAGAAAAGACCGTTACATAGCAGGAATGTCAATGGGGGGATATGGAGCAGTACATGCTGCACTTATTAAGCCTGATGTATATGGCAAGGTGTTCTCATATTCGGGACTGCTTGATATAGAGAAAAGATTTGACAACCCACAGGGAATAAATACATATCAGATATTTGGAGACAGGGAAAAATTATCAGATAACCGATTTGATATAATGAATTGTTTAAAAGATAATAATTTCAAGACAAATGTGGAAAATTATCCGGAATTTTATATTAGATGTGGATTATATGATCAGATACTTCCAATGAGCAGACAATGGAATAAATATGCATCAGATGCAGGACTTAAAGTGAATTATTATGAAACTGCTGGTAATCATGATTTTATTTTCTGGGATAAATGCATACATGAGACAGTTAATATAATAAAAGAGCAGTCGTACAGGATGGAGGATATATATGGCAACAGTAATGAATATTAATCATTTTTCTATATATCTTAAGCGTAATATGGAATGCACAGTTATTCTCCCATCAGATATGAAAAATGATGAGAAGCTTCCTGTATTATGGTTATATCATGGAAGCAGTGGTGATAATACTGTATGGCTGTATCATTCACCAATAGCTGAATATGTTGATGAGGGCAGGTTTGCAGCAGTACTTCCAAATGTGCAGAATTCATGCTTTGTTAATATGAATATAGGAGATAAGTATGAGTCATATGTTGGAAAAGAATTATTTAATATAATTATGAATATGTTTCCATGTCTTTCTAATAAAAGAGAGAATAACTACGTATCAGGATTTTCTAATGGTGGATACGGATGTCTTCATATAGCTCTCAAATATCCTGAGAAATATGGAACTGTAGGAGCATTTTCAGCAGGTGACAAAGCTGATTCAGAATTTCTTAATGATGGAAGTGTTAAGTCAATAAGAAGAATAGAGCTTTATGGTGATGGAGACCTGCATAAAACTGAATATGGAATCACATATCAGGCAGACAGATTAATAGAGCAGAAAAGTGTAAAACCTGAAATATATCATGCCTGCGGAGAACTTGATCCATGGATAGACATGAATCATATATTGAGAGATTATTTCATGAGCCATAATGAATACAATTATGTATACGATGAAATTGAACAAATCGGACATGAGTGGAAATTCTGGCGTGAAGAATTAAAAAGATTTTTAGTATTTAAGGGATTAATTAATAATTAAAATACAAGAAGGGAATTGGGAATGAGAGAGGTTAATGTATCAATAATAACAGACAACATTAAAGAAATGTGCATAGAGGCAAATCATTTTCTCACAGATGATATGAAGAATGTTTTTGAAAAAGCAGTAAAAAACGAAGAGTCTGCGCTTGGAAAGCAGGTTCTTGGACAGCTTGAAGAAAACTTAAAGATTGCAGGAGAGGATATGATACCTATATGCCAGGACACAGGAATGGCAGTAGTATTCATTAATGTTGGTCAGGATGTCCATCTTACAGGCGGAGATATCACAGATGCAATTAATGAGGGTGTAAGAAGAGGATATGTTGAAGGATATTTAAGAAAGTCAGTTGTAAAAGATCCTATCTACAGAGAGAATACCAAAGATAACACTCCGGCAGTAATACATTTTAACATAGTTCCAGGAGACAAGGTCGACATAACAGTTGCACCTAAGGGATTCGGAAGCGAGAACATGAGCAGAGTATTCATGTTAAAGCCGGCAGATGGAATAGAAGGTGTAAAGGAAGCAATACTTACAGCAGTAAAGGATGCAGGTCCTAATGCCTGTCCTCCAATGGTAGTCGGTGTAGGAATTGGAGGGACATTTGAAAAATGTGCTTATCTTGCAAAGAAAGCATTAACAAGAGACCTGAATGAAGAATCCCCAGTTGAATATGTCCGTAACTTGGAAAAAGAAATGCTTGAGAAAATCAATAAGTTAGGAATAGGCCCTGGTGGACTTGGAGGAACACAGACAGCACTTGCAATCAACATAGAAACATATCCTACACATATTGCAGGACTTCCGGTTGCAGTAAACATTTGCTGCCATGTAAACAGACATTCACACAGGGTAATATAATCAGGGAGGCTAATCATGGATAAATATATTAATGCACCAATAAGTGATGAAGATGCAAAGAGTCTTCACTCAGGAGATTATGTATACATAACAGGAACAATATATACAGCAAGAGATGCAGCACATAAGAGAATGGCTGAGGCTCTGTCAGCAGGACAGACACTTCCAATAGACATGAAGAATAACATAATATATTACATGGGACCATCTCCTGCAAGAGAAGGAAGACCAATAGGTTCAGCAGGTCCGACAACAGCAAGCCGTATGGATAAATATGCACCAGACCTTCTTGATTTAGGACTTAAAGGAATGATAGGAAAGGGAAAACGTTCACAGTCAGTAATTGATGGAATCGTAAGAAACGGTGCTGTGTACTTTGCAGCAGTAGGAGGAGCAGGAGCAATTCTTAGTAAATGTATCAAGAAATCCACAGTCATTGCTTATGATGACTTAGGAACAGAGGCTATAAGAGAACTTGAAGTGGAAAACCTTCCTGTAATTGTAGTAATTGACAGTGAGGGAAACAACCTGTATGAAACAGCTATAAAAGAATACAGTAGGGTATAAAAGATAATAAAAATTATAATAAATAATATTAAATAAAAGCCCCTTGACAATATCAGGGGGTTTTGTTAGAATAATAAATGCGTTTGACGCAGAATTTCATATTAAGAGTTAAACATATATGGTTTAGGGCTCGCATTCATGGAATCTGGAGTAGTACTCAAGAGGCTGAAGAGGCGCCCCTGCTAAGGGTGTAGGTCGGGCAACCGGCGCGAGGGTTCAAATCCCTCCTGCTCCGTTGACAGAAAGAAAAAGACAGTCAGAATATTCTGGCTGTCTTTTTTCTTTTTGTTATTATGATATGAAGATAACAATCAGTACAAGTTATTCACAATATTTGCAAAGTTATAAAGGAAATGTGGAATATGACAGAGAGACAGAAAATGATTAGTGGACAATTATACAAGTCAGGAGTAAAGGAACTTGCTAATGACAGAATGTTATGTAAAGAACAGTGCTATGACTTTAATGCATTAAGACCATCACAGACAGAACAACAGTCTGCTATGATTAAGAAGATATTCGGTAAGGTGGGAGCTAATTGTTTTATAACAGCTCCATTCTGGTGCGATTACGGATATAATATAGAAGCAGGTGACAATTTCTACGCAAATCACAATCTTGTAATACTTGACTGTGCCAAAGTAACATTTGGTAATAATGTGTTCATAGCACCAGATTGTGGTTTCTATACAGCAGGACACCCTGTTGACGCTGCAAGCCGTAATGAAGGATGGGAATATGCTTATCCTATTAATGTAGGTAATGATGTATGGATAGGTGGTGGGGTAAAAGTAATGCCTGGAGTAACAATAGGTAATAATGTTGTAATAGGTGGCGGAAGTGTAGTTGTAAAAGATATACCAGACAACAGTATTGCAGTTGGCAATCCATGTAAAGTAATAAAAAAGATAAAATCAGGCAAAGCAAGAGAATATAATATAGAAGAAAAGCAGATATAACTTGTATATAAATGTAGTGGAAACCCCTATATATAGTGTGTTTAAAATAAATTACAACTTTTTTAAAAAAAATTAAAAAAAGTTGTTGACAATGTGTGTACCTGATGATATTATATACAAGTCG
>ERZ779829.1088-NODE-1088-length-10883-cov-2.461673_pt1 | contig 10883 bp, 10 predicted proteins | sample MGYA00511562_ERZ779829 | MGnify/ENA primary metagenome ERZ779829 (study PRJEB29588, sample SAMEA2151677) | human gut metagenome | biome: human gut; feature: human-associated habitat; material: faeces | place: Denmark | collected 2008/2010 ... | reverse complement strand
GAAAGTCCCGCCGGACCTGTACCGATAACTGCTATGTCATATCTCATACATCTACTCCGTATTCATCGTGCATATACACTCTGTACACATTTTTAATCTGCTTATAAATCTTGCCTGTAAGCTCTGTTCCAAATGCTTTTACAATATTGTTGTTGAGTTCCAGTGTATTCTCACTTTTCATGATTGCACTGTAAATAGTATTGTAATTGCCGATTGTAAAACCGGGAACGATAACCGTACTTCTAATCATATGCTTGTACTTATCAGGGAACTCAATAATCAGTTCTCTCCTGCGTGCAGCCTTAACCTGTGAAGCTCCATCCTGCTCTTTGTCCGGCTTTGCAAGCGGACTTTCAACAGGTTGCGGCTGATTCTTATGTACAGTATCCGGATTCTTTACGGCTGCACTCTTATGTGCCTTTCCGCATTCAGGTCTACCTGATATATAGCTTTTTCTGCAAATTGTTACACCTCTTTCTTCCCAGAAGTCAACAATACTGTCAAAGCCTGTATCCCCTGTGATAATTACAACATTACCGGTTCCTCCCTGGGCGATTCTGTAGCCTAAAAATGTGGCAAGCTGGAAATCAAGATAATTCTTGCCAACCTTATGTGTGGCAAAATATTCATATTTTGCTTTGGAATTCATTAATTCCACATGAATCTGGAATGGCAGATTCTTAATGAATTCACTGTAAAATATAATAACTTCATCTCTCCCGGTCAGCTTTTCTACTCCCTCAAAGCCTTTTTCTCTTACGTTTTCGTAATCAATTAAATATAAACTCATGCCTGTCCTCTTTCTATTTTCGTATCGTTTCTAATTATAGCACATGTTGTTCATATTGACATTATTCATTTTGCTTTGTTATAGTACGATTGTCAAGGAGGCATTTTTATGAATCAGGAATTTATGAAGAAAAAACCAATACTTCCGTTAGTTATTTCCATGGCCCTTCCCATGACAATTTCAATGCTTGTAAATGCTTTATATAACATAGTCGACGGGTATTTTGTCGCAAAAATCAGTGAAGATGCAATGACAGCACTTTCACTTGTATTTCCGTTGCAGAATGTGCTTACTGCAATTACCGTGGGTTTTGGTATAGGAATCAATGCCGTAGTGGCATTTTACCTGGGTGCCAATGATAAAAAAAATGCAGACACCGCAGCATCCCTCGGAATGTTTTTCAATATAATTCACGGAATTGTCCTCACGGTACTTTTTCTGACGACAATTCCTGTCTTTTTAAAGTTATTTACCGGTAATAAGGATGTCATATCTTCGGGAATGCAATATTCTTATGTTGTTTTCTCATTCTGCATACCGGTATCAATATCCATGACCTTTGAAAAAACTTTTCAGGCGGTGGGACGCATGAAAGTATCAATGATCTGTATGATGGCAGGATGTGTCACCAATATAATCCTTGATCCCTTATTCATATTCGGTGCCGGCTTTATCCCTGCAATGGGGATTAAAGGTGCAGCAATAGCTACCGTTACAGGCCAGTGCGTCACTCTTCTGGCATATTTTTTATTCTACACATTTTCTTCCGTTCCGGTACGTTTTTCTCTCAAGGAACTGCATTTTGACGGAAAAATATGTAAGAAATTGTATTCAATCGGTATTCCTGCCGGTCTTAATATGGCATTACCATCACTTCAGGTATTTGTACTTAATAAGATATTATCGGTATATCAGGGCGGCTATGTCCTTGTCCTCGGCTCTTATTACAAGCTGCAGACCTTCCTATACCTTACGGCAAACGGTGTTGTGCAGGGAATGCGGCCTGTTCTCAGCTTTAATTACGGTGCCGGAGAGCATAAACGTGTGCGTAATATTTTTATCTGTTCCCTCTCTATAATCGGCATTGTCATGACTCTCGGAACCATACTATTCCTTATTGCACCGGACAGGCTGATAGGAATTTTTTCATCCAATCCGGACACAATAGCAATCGGGGTGCAGGCAATAAGAATAATAAGCATAGGCTTTATCGTTTCCTCAATACCTGTCACCATATCAGGTGCACTTGAAGCTCTCGGAAAAGGTATAAGCTCACTTATTATCTCCATATTAAGGTATATAGGCATAATGCTTCTTCTTGCATGTATCCTTAATAAGGTTATCGGTGCCCAAGGTGTATGGCACAGCTTCTGGATAACAGAATTTATAACAGCTTTCGCCGCGGTAATCATTTATAAAAAAACTTTTAAAAAATGCATTACAATATAATCCATTTTTGATAAAGCCCAATAGAGCTGAATTAGAAGAATTAACAGATTGTAAAATAAAAAATTTTTTAGTGTTTATTTTTCTAATATCTATATAATTCCATTGTTTTGTTATTAAGCAATATATCAATATACCTATAATCGTTATTACTGCATAATTAAATACAACATATACTGGATTTTGATATTCTGTAACATATATTTTATTTATGAAATTTGATATACCATTAAATATTACAAATCCATAAGAATACAAAATTGCTTTTTGTTCAAGCTTTTTATCTATTTTTTCTTTATAATAACCGGCTAGGAGAGTAGTTATTCTTCCTCCAAAGGAATGAGCTATAATGATGGGATTTACGATGTTATTTTCTTCTAGAAAGTCACGAATTATATTTGTGTAGTCATAGATTGTTAGTTCATCTTGAGGAATAGGACTATTACCAAAACCAGGATAATCTATTATATAAATTGTATAATCTTCTTTGAAAAAGTTTATTATATTTGTAAATGTTGTTCTTGTGTTTCCCCAACCAGGTAGAATTAAAATTACTTTGTCTTTGGTGCCATATTTTTCATAATAAATCGATGTGTTTTTGGTATTAAAATACATATATATTCACCTATAGTAATGTATGTTAAAGTGTCAATTTAGTGAAAAGGTATTGTATAAAATTTTCTTAATATGGTACAATAATAGTGTCAGATGGATGCGACACCGGCACTTTTAAAACCGACTAAAGTGACGATACGGGAGTTCTGATCTGTTATTGGTGTTGAAGGCCTGTATTTATATAGGAATCCTAAAAATAACGTACGGACACCCACCTGGACGAAAGAACAGGTTTTATCGTTTGTTAGGACGCTCTGGTCTGACTTTTTTTGTTGTTTGTAAACACTTTTTGTGGTATAATAAGCCATGCGAGGTGATTAGAATGTTAGTTTTACCAATTATTAATAGAAATAGGATACTAAATGTGAGTGTGAGCTATAAAGAAGCTACTAAGATTAGAGTAGACGTAGAGTTAGAAAATACTTTACCTAGTGATATTATAGTTAGTGGTAAAAGTTTTAATTCATCTGCCTTTTATGATTCAAAAGATAAAAATAATATAATTGAATTTATTAGAAATAATTCTATTTTGTATAGAAGGAGTGTTTTAGTTACTACTAAGAATAGAAGTGATAGTAGTAATTATGATGTATATGATGTTGGAGTTGCACCTAGGAAAATTAATAAGGCTACAGATATGTTATATATTAGAGCTATTTTAGATTTAGAAAAAGAGTTGCCTGGCGTTGTTAGGGGAAAGTATTTATCTTTTGAAGAGTTAGGTTTTGGAGAAGTTTTTTCAGATGAGAAGATTTCTAGACTTAGGAGTATTGTTACTTCTAATCCGACTAGTAGTTGGGAGAAGCTATTTAGAGAAAATGCTCTTATGGATATGATAGAGACGTTAGAGTTTCTTAAGAGTTTTGATTGTACTGTTGTTAGTGAGGCATCTATACCAGATGAGACTATACAACAAGTTTTAGCTAGTTTTGGGAAGATTTGTTCTAGGGATACTAAGAGTTTAAATAAGTATTATAGTATGGCAGAAGAGAATAGAGATTTATATGCGAAGATGAGTTATGTTAGTAAGTTGGTTTATGGTAAGCCACTTGATTTAATACAGTCAGAGTCACAGAAGAATAGACAGTTAATTAAAAAAGATGAGAATTGGGAGAGTAAAAAGAGTGCATAAGTTTGATAGATTTAAAAAGATAGTTGGAGAGAATAGAGTTAATTATCTTGGAGAAAAATGTGTTTTAGTGCTTGGTGTTGGTGGCGTTGGAGGATATGTTGTTGAAGGACTAGTTAGATCTGGTGTTGGTAAGATAATTGTTGTTGATAAGGATGTTGTTGACGAGACTAATATTAATAGACAGATTATTGCGACGGAGAGTAGTATTGGTAAGAAGAAAGTTGATGTAATAGAGAGTCGTATTAAGGATATAAATAGTCTTGTTGAAGTTATTAAGATCGATAAGTTTATTGATAAAGATAATTTAGATGAATTATTTGGATATCATTTTGATTACTTAGTTGATGCTTGTGATACTGTTAGTACTAAGTTAGCTGTGATAGATAGATGTTTGGAGGATAAGAGAAGATTTATTTCTAGTATGGGTACTGGTAATAAACTTGATCCTAGTATGTTAGAAATTGTTGATATTAGAAAGACTGTTAATGATCCTTTAGCTAGAATTGTTAGAAAACATGTAAAGGATAATAAGATTAATAGTAAGGTTATGGTATTATCTTCTAGAGAGTTACCAATAAAAACAGGAGATAGGACACCGGGATCTAGTGCTTTTGTACCTAGCTCTGCTGGTTTATTGATTGCTAGTTATATAGTTAGACAATTTATTGAAGAAGTTCAAGATTAGAACAACAAAAAAAGTCAGAAATTTTTCTGGCTTTTTGTTTTAAAATCTACGATATAGGCCTACGGCTTTACCTAGTATTGTTACTTCTTTTAGAATAATTGGTTCCATAGTATCATTTTCTGGTTGTAACCTAAAATGGTCTTTTTCTTTATAGAAAGTTTTAACTGTTACTTCGTTGTCACTATTCATTGCTACTACGGTATCACCATTATTAGCTGTATTTTGTCTTTCAACTATTAAGATGTCACCATCGTATATACCAATATTTATCATGGATTCTCCAGATACTTTTAAAGTAAAAGTTTCTTTTTTAGGATTAATTAGGTTAGCTGGTAGAGAAAAATATTCATCTGGTGTTTCAATTGCTTCTATTGGAGTACCAGCAGTTTCTTTACCAAGTAGAGGAACTTCGACAACGTTTTCTTCCTTTTCAATATATTCATTTGGTACTAGTATTTCAATAGTTCTATTTTTACTACTACCTTTTTTTATGTAGCCTTTTTCTTCAAGTTTAGTTAAATGAAAATGAATAGTGGCAGGGGAATTAAGATGAGCTTTAGTACCAATTTCCCTGACAGTAGGTGGATAACCATTTTTAGCAACAAGTTGTTTGATTACTTGTAATATATATTCTTGTCGAGCAGTTAATTTTTCCATATAATCACTCCTTATGACAATAGTTTAACATTATAAATGTAAAATGTCAAACAAATGTTTTATTTGGTAATTGACACGAACAAGTGTACGAGATATAATAGATTTGTAATTGAGAGGAGTGATTAGTATGACAATAAAATTTGACTTAAGAAAGGGATTGATTATATTAGCGATATATTGTTTTATAACTTTATGTTTATTTATGGCTGCTGATCATTTGAAAAGATTGGAGAATACTTATAACGAGACAGTTAGTTGTACAAATATTGACAAGTAGAATAGAAAAAGAAGGAGAGTTTGTGATATACTAAGTTATAGGTGATAAAAATGAAAAAGATTATTTTAGTAGATGGGAACAATTTATTATTTAGAAGTTTTTACGCTACAGCTTATCAAGGCGTTATTATGAGAAATTCTAAAGGTTTTCCTACTAATGCATTATATGGTTTTATTAATATGATGAATAAAATTATAAAAGAAGAAGAACCAAGTTATATATTAGTGGCATTTGATAAAGGGAAAACTTTTAGACATGATAAGTATTTAGAGTATAAAGCAGGAAGAGTTGCGGTACCAGATGAATTAAAACAACAGTTTCCAAAAGCTAAAGAAGTATTAGATGCTTTGGGTATTAAACATTTTGAAATAGATAATTATGAGGCAGATGACATTATTGGAACACTTGCTAGAATAGTTGATGAAGAAGATGAATTTATTGCGACTATTGTTAGTAGTGATAAAGATTTATTACAACTTATTAGTGATGAAGTTACTGTTAAATTATTAAAGACTTCTGGACATATAATGATGGATAGAGATGAGTTTATGAAGACTTATCAAGTAGAACCAGCTAGGATGGTAGACTTAAAAGCACTTATGGGAGATGCTAGTGATCATATACCAGGAGTTAAAGGAATTGGAGAAAAGACTGCTATTAGTTTACTTGTTAAGTATGGAACTTTAGACAATTTATATGCAAATATAGATTCAGTTACTGGTAAAACTAAGGAGAAATTAATCAATGATAAAGATAATGCTTATATGAGTTATGATTTAGCAACTATATATAGACAGGTTCCATTAGACTTTACTTTGGAAGATTGTAAATATAACTTTGTAAATAATGAGAAACTTGTAAGTATATTAGAAGAGTTAGAATTTCATTCATTACTTAGAAAATTAAGTTTAGATAGTAATGTTCCTTCTAAAAAAGAAGAGATTAAAGAAGAAGAGAGGCTTGTTATAAAAGATATTAGTGAGTTTAATGAAAAAGACTTTGCCTTTTATTTAGAAACTAGAGGTTCTATATATAGTAAGAGTGAAGTATTAGGTATTGGTATTTATGATGGAGAGAATGGATACTTTATAAGCCGAGAAGAAATTGATAAATATAAATATCTATTTGAGATGGATTGCTGTAAATACACATATGACTATAAGAAGAGTTTAGTTGTTTTAAATAAATATGGGGTTAAGTTTAAGAATGTTTATTTTGATACGATGATTGCTACTTATTTACTTGATTATGTAGTTAAAGATGATATTAGTTTTGTGGCTAAAAGTTTTGATTATCAATTACCTGTTTATGAAGATGTATATGGTACTGATAAGAGACCGATAGATGTTAGTGAAGATACTTTGAAAGATATTTGTATTAGAAAGGCTAAGTTTATTTATGAAACAAGGGAGAAGGTACTTAGTGAATTGAGTGAAGATGGAGAACTTGATTTGTTTACAAATATTGAGATGCCTTTAACTGAAGTTTTAGCTGATATGGAAATTACAGGTGTTAAAGTAGATGTACCATATTTAAGTAAAGTAGAAGAAGAACTTGCTGAACAATTAAAAAATAAGGAACAAGAAATATATGATCTTGCGGGAGTTAAGTTTAATATTATGTCTCCAGCACAACTTGCTAAAGTTTTATTTGAGGATTTAGCAATTCCTTATCCTAAAAAAGTTAAAGATAATAAGTATTCTACAAGTAAAGATATTTTAGATAAGATTGTATTTGTTCATCCTATAGTAGAGAAAATATTAGAATATAGAACGCTTGCTAAACTATATACAAATTATGCAGTAGGATTAAAAGAAGAAGTAAGAGAAGATGGTAGAATTCATACTATCTTTACACAGACTTTAACTAGAACAGGAAGACTTTCTAGTATTAGTCCTAATTTGCAAAATATACCGGCTAGATCTGAATATTCAGCTTTAATTAGAAAAGCTTTTATACCAGATGAAGACTCTAAGATGTTATCAAGTGATTATTCACAAGTTGAACTTAGAATATTTGCTTCTATGTCTAAGGCCACTAATTTGATTAATGCTTTTATACATGAAGAAGATATTCATGCTAGGACAGCTGCTGATATATTTAAAGTTGATATAGATAAAGTTACTAAAGATATGAGAAGAACGGCTAAAGCAGTTAACTTTGGTATTTTATATGGAATTAGTAGTTTTGGATTATCAGAAGACTTAGGAATAGATGTTAAGACCGCTAAGAAGTTTATTGATGATTATTTGGAAACTTATCCAGGTATTAGAGATTTTCAGGCTAAGGAGATAGCAGATGCTTACGCTAACGGATATGTTAGAACTTTAATGAATAGAAAAAGAGTAATAGAAGAGTTAAAAAATAAGAATTATATGATACGATCTTCTGGAGAAAGAATGGCCTTAAATACACCTATTCAAGGTACAGCAGCTGATATACTAAAAAAAGCAATGGTAGAGATTTTTGGAGAATTTAAGAAGCGTGGTTTAAAGAGTAAAATGTTAATTCAAGTACACGATGAACTTGTGTTTAATGTTTTAGATAGTGAACTTGATGAAGTAAAAGAGATAGTTAGAGATATAATGGAAAATACATTTAAAATAGATGTGCCATTAAAAGTAGATATTGAAGTTGGTAGTAATTGGTACGAGGCTAAGTAGGCATGGAGTATACATATAATATTTATGATGATATTTATTCTTTGATGTTGTCTGGTAAGAAAAATGTTGAAGTTAGATTATTAAATGAGAAGTCGGAGAAGATCTTGGTAGGAGACTTTATAACATTTAATAACTTATCTTGTGAAGGTAGATATATTAAAGTTAAAGTAACTAGTAAGAATATTTATAATGATGTTGATGAGATGCTTTTGGATAATGATATTGAAAAGATTTTTCCAGGTAGTTCTAAGGAAGAGTTAACTAAGTTATTAGTTCAAATATTTGGAGAGGCTGCTAAGAAAAGTAAGATTGTTACGTTTTCATTTGTAGTGATTGATACTAACTAAATATATTTTACATAAATTTGTAGATTCTATTATTATTAATAAAAAGATAGATTATTTGTAGTTAGAAGGGAAGATGTTGTTATGCCTGAGAAACCTGAGGTAATTACGGTTAGTAATAGTTTAAGACCAAGATTAGTTGGAAAGAAGATTACAGGATGTAATGTTTATTGGGATAATATTATTGCTTATCCTACAACTGATGAATTTAAAAAAAAAGTTATTGGTCAGAAGATTTTAGATGTTACTACACGTGGTAAATTTATTAAAGTTTTATTAGATAGGGATGTATTACTTATTCATTTAAGAATGGAAGGAAAATTTTTCTTTAGAAAATTGAGTGATCCTATTGTAAAACATGAACATGTTGAATTTATTTTGGATGAAGATACTAGTTTTAGATATCATGATGTTAGAAAATTTGGAAAGATGTATTTGATTTCAAAAGCGATGGTAGATAAAGTTAAACCTTTAAGTGAATTAGGAGTAGAGTTTGATGCTAGAAATTTGACTAAAGAGTATTTGTATGAGAAGATTCATAATAAGAAGTTACCAATAAAGACAGTTTTACTTGATCAAAGTATTATTACGGGTATTGGAAATATTTATGATGATGAGATTTTATTTAGGAGTGGAATAAGTCCATATAGAAAGTCTTGTGATATTTCTTTAGAGGAATGTGATGAGATAATTAAAAATACGAGATTAGTATTAAGTGAGGCTATTAAAAAAGGTGGTACTACAATTAAGAGTTTTACTTCTAGTGAAGGAGTACATGGCTTATTTCAAAATGAGTTATTAGTACATGGTAAGAAAAATGATAAATGTCCTGTTTGTGGTAGTAGAATAGAAGTATGTAGAATAGGTGGAAGAGGTACTTATTATTGTACTAAATGTCAAAAATAATGATTGGGAGATGTTTCTTTATTAATACTTTCTGTAATTATTAGTATGAGTACAGTTATATATTTAAAAAAATAACTAAGAGATAAAATTATACTTTTTAGAGGGTGTTTTCTTTGAAAACATCTTTTTCTTTAGAGAAAAGTTAAAATTTGGGGCTTTATCATTGACAAAAACGATTAATTCTTTTATTATAGTGAGCTAATTCAGGAGTATATTTTTAGTTAACTATATTAAGGGTTCGGTTGATTATTATTATCCTCTTGATAAATAGAAGAATTATGCATAAAAGATACATAATTTTAAAAAAATAATATTGGGAGGAAAATATGAAAAAACTATTACAAAATATTTTATTTGTACTTGTTGTTGCATTAGGATTTATGTTAATTAGTACTAATGTATATGCAGAAGAAGTTAGTAGTGATGTTTCTAGATGGACTGTACCACCAATAGAAAAATTAACTACAAGTGATGGAATTGAAATTGTTCCTGATACATCAAATATAGTTATTGATGTTGGTCCTTACTGGGCAGAAGTTAGTGGGGAAGTTATATTAAATATAACAATTAAAGAAGATTATGAAAAAGATGAAATTGTTATTGCACCTGAGGTGTTTCAAACAATTTCTAGAGAAATCTATGATGTTTTTAAAGAAGCTGGTATGGAACAAGGATTAGATGAAGACTACTTTAAATTTAATAATCCGTTCCAAGCAGGAGATAGCTTTAGAGTTAGATTAGTAATTACTAACTTATCTAAATTCAATTACTATTATGAAGAAACTTCATTTGAGATATTTCCTACAGAACCTTTAGTTTATGGAGAGTCTACTGGAGAGACTACAGGTGATAAGTTCTTTAATGGAATTGAATTACCTGAAGGATTTACTTTTAGACGTGCATATAATACTGCACTAAAAGCTTTAATACCTAACTCAAAAGGTGGAAATATGACTGATGAGAATATAGATGCGGCTTTAAAAGAGGCTGGATATGCTGGTATGGAAGAATATGATAAATATTTATTAGACTTCTATAATGAGAAATATGGTACTAGTTATACAAGACTTGATCAATTTAATAAAGGCATAATTAGAGAAATGTTTAATGATGTTGATCCTTTATATGGACCTTGGGTTGCTAGAAAGTTAGGAGTTTTTGTTACTCCAGCTCTTCAAGGTAATCCTGAAAAATTAAAGGCAGAAATATTAGATAAACTAGCAGAAAAAAATTATGATAATGCCTTAGATTTTGTTTTAGAATATTTTGGCATTTCTAACATTTCAGAATTAACCGATGATATGATTTATGAGTTTTTTGGAGAAGCAGGTGGTGAGTCAGGTAGTTTTGCTACCGAGACTAACAAAA
>ERZ779829.1046-NODE-1046-length-11125-cov-2.799910_pt1 | contig 11125 bp, 9 predicted proteins | sample MGYA00511562_ERZ779829 | MGnify/ENA primary metagenome ERZ779829 (study PRJEB29588, sample SAMEA2151677) | human gut metagenome | biome: human gut; feature: human-associated habitat; material: faeces | place: Denmark | collected 2008/2010 ... | reverse complement strand
GGCTGCTAAATCCCTTTCGGTAGACATAGATAGAGCTAAAGTATTCATTCGGGATAATGTTGCGAATACCGGGCTACACCAAGTTGTTCTCTTCCTTTTCGAAATGATGCCAGCATCAGCTTTTGTAAGTTTGTACAATATATTAAAACCTATAATGGTAAACGATTATAGGGATTATTACTTGTATAAGTTGAAATTAGAGGTTCTTGTAAGATCTGTTAAAGCACCTCAATATTTTTTACTAGAAGAGATAGAAAAATACATACACAGGATTGAGTGGGAATCTGATTATGACACCAAACATGATTTACTGGAAATCCTGCTCGATGGTTTGTATAATACTTCATTACAGGATCGTATTGAAGACTTTATTTCCAGATATATCCCTTCAGCTTCCATATATCATGACAGCAGGCTATCAAGTTTGGCGCAAGTGGCTGACTTGACGGAAGAGGATCGCCAATTTATTGTTTTGACAGTTATAAATGGTGATGTGAATAACAAAATACTCGCATCTGAAGTGATCAGGAATCATATCGCTGGAGATGAAAAGTTGCTGGAGATGATTAATTCATATATAGCACCATCAACATTACCTGAAGTGGTGGCCTTCTTCATCAGAAGTGTTATTGTAGATGGGATAAATATAGATAAAGAAAACGAATTGGTACGGAAAGTTGTGACAGGTGACATCTTTACTCACTTTTATCAAATTGAGTTTTCTTTATTTAAAGGTGAGTCTGTTTCATCAGATGAAATCCTTGAATTAGTTTCAGAACTCCCATTTTCAATTCAAGAGGAGGCTAACAGATTATTACAGCAATATTTTCCAGATGACGATGTAGTCATGCAAAAGGCTTTAATCTCAGTTAGCGCACCATACAGAGACCGAAGCAGTATCAGCATGGATATAGCATGGAAATACCTATTGACATGTTGGATAAATCATCCCAACGTTATTAAGGCAATCAAGATAGAACTTAATAACAAATATCCTTTTAGTATTGGAAATAAATATGATTTGTGGAAAATTATTCAAAGACAAAAAATATCTCCAGATTTGCTTCAAACGATAACAGAATGGGCTGTCAATAGGGACAAAGATCATTTTAAGTGGGACGCTGAGTCTATTATTATAAATACTATTGTTAACGATTCCCGAATCAAAGTAAAACTTCTGGAAGCATTAGATGAAATGAAAAGTTATCAGCATATTGTTGTCCATCCTCTCATCAAAAACTGGATACAAGATGCTGATGTTATCGAAAAGCTTCAGCGATATCTGGATGAGATGCCGTTAAACCAATCTTCGTGGATAGCAGGATATGCTTATGAAATATACCAAGGCAATGGGGAGCGGATTAAGGCATATCTAGATAAATGTATCAATGATGCGAATGAGAGTATAATGAAGGACCGTGCTGTATCTGTGTATATAGAACATTACAAGGAGGAATTTGTAGAAAGATACATGTCACGGATACTAAATGGCGAAATTTCGATGAGTGACCATATCCTTGGTTCAAAATGGAGCATACTGGAAGCCATCATACAGAACTATTCTGAGCGTCAGGATGTCAAAGAGTACGTTCAGAATTATTATTCTGACGACTATAGATTTGCCGGGCAGATTATAGCAAAATATTACGGTTCTGAGTTGGCTTCTAGAATGCTTAGGAAGTGGTATCACATGGATACACGTTTAAGACTCATGATGATACATAAGATTTCCAAATTGTCGAGTATGGACGAGCATTTAGAGAACATGTTACGCTTATTCAAACAGGAAGGGAATGCTTATGTCCTTTGTGATACGGTCTTATGTCTAGTTGATCACTTGAAAAGGACTGGGAGAGATACTGACGTATTCAAGGTGGCTGAGGAGGTGTTCGATACGACACAGTTGACAACAAAATACGCATATAAAATGCGATTCTGTATATACCTAATGTATCATAAGCTTGATGAATATGTGCAGCTAAATTTGAGGACAGGTGGTAAAGAGTATGAATTTGCCCAGACACATATTTTCTACAATGATAGTCCATATATAGAGAAAACAATTGTGGATGAAGCCGATTATTTACTTGCTGATGATATGGCTAATTTAAAGAAAATTGTTACGGGAGACAAGCGTATCTATTTGTACATTGTTTTCTTCTCAAAATATATTAATCCAACATCAGATGCAGCCCGAATCATAGTGAAGTATCTTAATGAAAATAAAGATAATATTGACGATGCAAATATTCTACTTTTCTTAATGAAAGTGGGAAACCAAAAACAATTATTGAAAGAATTGGTTATAGCCAATATAGATACTAAGAATAGCGAAATGTCTGCGACATTAGCTCAAATCATTGTTACTGAATTTAATAACGATGAAGAAATAAAGCAACTCCTGAAGTTGGAAGAGTGGAAATGGAATGATGATTCCTTTAATAGAATATCTATTAATTGTTCACTCAACACTAACGTAGAAAGGTTAAAAGAGATTTATAACGAGGCAAGGGAAAACAAATATGAAATGACCGACTATTATGCTTCATACAACTTCATATTCTCAATGATGGATAAAAATAAAGTTGTGGAGAAACTAAAATACTACTTGACTCAACTTCAAGATACTTTTGTTTATCGAATGATTGTTACACCATTGACCGTGAGACTAAAACGGGATAAAGCAACGGCTGATAAACTATATGAAGAACTACTGCAGACTGAAGATCCAAGAATCAGAATAGGCTTCTACTCAATTCTTTCATCAGCAGGTGTAAAATCGGTAGAATTAAGGGATTGGAGAGAGCATCAATATCCTCATCTTGATGAATATGGTCATGATATTGTGTTGAATAGAGATAGGAAGTTAATTGTGATTGTACAATGACAATAACTTAAGATTAGGTATATAAAAGATTTTTTGTATGATAGCACAAACTCAATTGAAAAAGCCAAGTAATTGGCAAGACTTTGAAAAACTTTGCAAACTATTGTGGGGCGAAATATGGACCTGTGAAGATACTATTAAACGACATGGTCGTCAAGGTCAAAATCAGCATGGTGTTGATGTATTTGCGTATGTTGAAAAATATGGCGGATATTGTGGTATTCAGTGCAAAGGTAAGGATGACTATACGAATGCTCAATTAACAGAAGGAGAGATTGATACAGAAATAGAAAAGGCGCTAGGCTTCGAGCCCGAATTAAAGTTGCTGGTTTTTGCTACTACAGCGAATAAAGATGCAAAAACAGAAGGGTACATTAGAAAGAAAGACGTTGAGAATAGGGGAAAGGGTCTATTTGCTGTTGATATTGCATCATGGGAAGATATTGTTGACCAATTGGAACGATATAAAACAACCTACAACTGGTATGTGAACAACTGTCAGTTTAAGGATACTACGGATGTCCTCGTATCTTTCGATGGAGAGGAAGAAATAACAATACATCCAGAATATATTAGGACTATTAAACATTATGAGTATAAAGAATTGACTCCATTAGAACAAATTTGCCAAGCACAGTTAAAAGATTTGAAGGCTGTGAACTTTGGCGCATCAATTATGTCATGGAACAGACCAACTAAAGTTGATAAAAGATGGTGTAAACTAGGTATAAGAATTGAGAACATCGGGAAGACTGTTATTAAAACACCGAAGCTTGTTGTGTCTTTCCGGTTGGAAGATATTGTTAAAATTGATGACAATTTTTATTATTGCAATGCTTTTGGTATAGATGAAGCGGCGAGAGCGCAGATTAATACTGGAAGGGATACAAGGAGAGAGGTGTTCCAAACATATAAGAATCAGTTGGAGTATATACCTAAAAATTCCGTTTTTGTACAGAAGGACTATCGAGATTTCCAGATGAGTATAATCCCTGCAGATGGGATAAAGCGGTTACCTTTAATCTGGCGGTTCCTTTGTGAAGAGAATTGTAAAGTAAGTTTCCGGTAAATCCTATGCTATTTTGCCTGTTTCAAAAATATTTGAATAACGATTTTTGATATTCATAATTAAGCATTGATACTAAAGTCTGATTCACAGCAAGAGCCTGACTTTAATATTTCATCCAATAATAAAATTTATGGTGAAATATAAGCATGTAGTTTAGTCCCCAATAGTATCTTTTGTGAAATTGCGGCGCATTTCTATTTTATAACAGGTTCATGTAAGTTTGTGCGTGCAGACGTTATTTATTAATATCTTTTTGAATAATTGTGTGATTATCTAATTTGTAATAATGAAATGCGGCGCTCATTAAGCATGGGGGACCATTCCTTTTCCACTGCTCGCATTGGCACTCTGGTGTAATAGGGTCATCATTTGTATATTGTTTGTTTTTACAAAACCTCTCGAACCTTGGGCATATAGTCGTTCGTGTTGCTTGTATTCTTTTAATTATTAGCTCCTTGCCTAGTAATGCAGCACATTCTATATAAGGTTTCCCGTCAGCATTCAATGGAGGATAGTATGTACTATTGTCTTCGATTGTTGGATATCCGCAGATGTCGAATAATTTATATAAAAAAGTGCGATTAGATAAATCAAATTCGTATACCAGATCTATGATAGGATTGCGGCCATTTTGAATATAGTACTTGCAATTGTCAATCACCTTCTTGTAGTAATCAAGATCTGTTCCCGTTGCCAAGGTGAGTGACTTTTCAAGCCTAGAAAGAAAAGCAGACACTGCTGCAGCAACTGTTTGTCGCTTCTGTTGGTATAAAATGTTGGAATCCCTGATAAATGAAGAAAAAAGATATCTTCCATCTGTAATGTTAGATTGAGAGATATAATCAAGGACATCAAAGAATGCAACTCCAGGATTCTTGAACATTAATGCGCATACGCATGCAGATATAACAAGATTAGTGTTTTGGGCGATTTCTTTTTTACAGTAATTATTACATATATGTTGAATGGCAAGGTACTTTATTTCTTGATGATGAATCTGGGGATTAATTTTTTGTTGGATTAAATGTGCCATTCCCTCTATGACACAGCAGTAACCAAATTTAAAACCATTCTCGTCTGCTTGATTATTCGTAAAGTCATATACACCGATAGAGACAGCGGTATTGTTTTTTTAGCTTCATTAATAGATAAAGGGCTGACTTCTACTTCATCAACATTATAAAGTTTGCATTCTTCGTCTCCATATATTCTCTCGTGATTCTTCTTGAATTGTGCTGTAGTTTGATCCAGTTGTAAAAATAGTGGAATATAAAATTTGTTATGCTGTTCAAAGTATTCTCGATAAATACTAAATATTGCATTAAATCCAGAGCATAAATTTAGTCCATATAAAGTGTGAAAATGTTGCAAATAATGAACATACTCATGAACTAGACTGGCAAAATCTCGCACGGACATTTTGTCAAAGTCGAGGTTAAAATCCCCATCTAGACACAAATGAATGTGATTAGTCCTATAGGTGCTAACTCTCTGTTCAAATATATTATAATCTTGCAGTTCCATTTACTTGGAAATTATAGCGACAGACTTTATAGCAATTATGATTAATATAATGAATTAGTGGTTTTAATGTCATTTTGCTTAATCATATCCTAAAATGTAATTGGAAATATTCTAAGATGCGGTTAGTTTCTTATAATCTATGTTATCCTATTTTCCCCATTAGTAGAATTAGTAGCTAGGGTAAATCTTGGCATATGAACTCTAATGTAAATTGATATTTTAAAATATAACGCCCAGTATACCAAGAAGTAGAGACACTCCAATGGCGAACCATGCGACAAACTGCTGTTTACTGAAACGGATATCTTCTTCTGATTTGAAGTTGTGTTTCACCAGTTGTTTTAAGTCCGGACTTATGGAATATGAATAAGTTAATTTGCTGACAGGAAATTTGAATTGATTATCAGGAAATTTGTTAGGCCAATACGTTTGCTGGTTGTTTGAATTAAAATAATTAGGACCATCAATGCCTTCGGTGACAATGTAATCCTTTCCGTCAACCAAGATAATATTCATCTTTTTATATTCAGCTCGTTCTTTACCTATTACATGGCATGGCCCCTTTTGAGATACCAGAAGAATATCGTGGCTAGTTATTAACAAATCAATAACGGAAAGAAGCTCAGCCAGATATCCGATATTATCCCAATCATGGTAAAGCTCTTTGTCAAAAAAGGCAAAGAATTCATATCCCTTAGGTACAATAACGACACCATGGCGTTCTAACACCTTACTTTGTGTCAGAGCATCTGCTATAGTTATAGATTTGCCTTCATATTTTACCAATGCCCTGATAATCTCTTTCTCGGTACTTTTGTATTTCATCTATTTACTTGTTGTTTACTTAGAATCCGATTCATATTTGTCCATCTGTCAAAATACGCAGTTTCACTATTGGATTTACCCTTTCTCCGCCTTTAGGATGAAGGGGTGGTTAATAACCCTAGCAACTATTCGTTGCCAAGGAGTATCCAATCTAGATTGGCAGCAAGTTATTATGCAAGTATGTTCTTTAAAACTATATCATTCAATCCCAACTGCTTTCCCAATGATTGATGTATTTATTATTGTACCATATCCAAGCTGTTAATTAAAGCTTGTTTTAATATTTCCCTATTAGAACTATCTCTCAATAATAGAAATAGCTCCTTATCTATCACTGCATATTTGATATACTTGCGAATTGTCCCTGCTGAATATGGATTTCCTTTTTGTAGCTTTACGATAGTCACATATCCACCTTCATATGGAATCAGTTGCCAAAATGGTTCTGAATTAAGATGCCAAAATGGAGTTCCTGCTTTTGGTTTAAATATAGATACTTCTTTCACATATCGCTTCCAGTTCTTCAAGAAACATTTTTCCAATTCTTCATTGTAAATAATCTCATTTGTTGTGATATGCTGAGAAGATATAAGATCGATGACACTGAGTAACATGATAGCCTTATGAGGAGCACTCTTCCCATTTTGCTTATTTGTATGCAAGTTTGAAAATAAATCTATATAATCAGCCAATTCATAATTCCTCTCTAGCTTAGAGATTAAATTAAAACGATCGGTATCTATCTCCATCTGGTAAATCTTTATATCAGGGTTCAATGTTTTTGCTAGTTGAGTTATTTTTTCTTTTTCGGTATGTTCAATATTTACACCCAAATAGATGGACTCAAAACACTCAGCTTTCAGTGGCATGTAATGGCGTATCTCTTTCCAATCCCATATTTCTTTATGCTGCTTGGCTTGTCCCGGCGTAAAAGCCGCATACTTGGCACTCGGATTCGGCATTACCAGTCTGACCTCCTGCTCATATTGCCAATCTTTTGCTTTTGTTCCCCATTGATAAAAAGCATTATGATGACCATCTGGCCGCTCTATAATATCTCGGTATTGAACTTCAACGACAAATGGTTTAAGATATATTGTACCAAACAATGGGGGTACAGATTGCATCACTTTATCTATATCAAGTCCTATGCAAACACCTTTGTGATTGTAACAGTAATGGCTCCACATAAGCAATGAATCATAAACCTTCGACAGACTGCTGAGCCATGTTCCATTGCGCAAATTAAGAGCATCATTTTCCTCTTTCTCCATCCACCATTCTTTAGGTACCCATCCTTGAAGTTTACTCTCCGGAACATTTGAGTAGTCAATTAATTTAGGATGACAATCAAACGGATCGTTTAGCTGAGAGGCATTTGTGAATTGGAGATTCTGGTTTCCAATCATGCACTTTGCTCCATTGATATCAAGATATTTATATAGAATATTACTCATGGGAACAAAAGATCTACACTACTCTAATTGTTTTCTATAAACAGAATCCAATGTGTTACCCTCTTTGTCCTTCCAGTCTGCCCAACCATTAGATGGACGACCTAGGCAGAATGATGAAGCTGTACTTGGACTTGCAAAAGTCTTATCGGAGGTCATTACCAACTTGCCTTCCGAGAAATCAGCATATTCGTGCATTATATTAGTACGCTTTTTATCCCACTTTAGTGAGGGCACAGAAGTTTTAGTAATCACGCTGCCTTTTAAAACAGTAAAACCATTTGAACCATAAATTTCTTGTGCATCACATCCGCGTCCTTTAGTGTAAAACAAATGCTCTGCATGGAATTTAGTTAACTCAAAGATATTACAACCTATGAACGATGCCAAGAACTTAACATCTTCGAAGAACTCATCCATTGCATCGCGCTGATATTCTGGCAAATTAGGAGCTTTGGGTGTCTGCTTGTTTTCATTGAGCACAAAAGCGTTTGTTTGCTTTGCTTCGGCAATTGCTTTATGTTCCAAATATTGCACATCAGCTTTAGTCATATCTGCATCCTTTGATACGAAGATAAGAGCCTTTTGCCAGAAAGTCTTTTTGCTGTCATGGTCTTTAACACGCTCTTTGAAGTTTTCAGTTTCGCCGATATAAGCCTGTGGTTTTGTTGCCTCATCTTCGCCTATAAGAATATAGAATGCCGGTTTTTGTAGTTTCTCTTGCTCATTGGTAAACGGGTAAGAATTGTTCTTCAGCATTGAAATTGAAATGCTGAAGATTGTTATTAGCAAAATAATACGTGTTCGAGTAGTTGCTGACAATAAACAACTGCATGAAACACAGCAAGGTATTGGCATATCCATTGCCTGAGTCATTCTTATAATCCACAATCTGTTGCATAGCACGGCGTGGACTTACATCCAAAGTCTTTAACTCTACTTGAACAACGGGCAATCCATTGATAAGTAATATTACATCGTAACGCTGAAAACTGTTTTTAGTATTTATGCGTAATTGATTAACTACCTCATATTCGTTTTTACACCAATCTTTAATATTGACTAATGTATATTGTAATGGTGTGCCATCCTCACGTATAAACGTATTTATTTCACGTAAGCGCTTGGAAGAAATATATACATCAGGATTTGTAATTTCTTCTAATAAACGATTAAACTCAGAATCGGAAAGGTTGACACGATTGAGATGCTCAAACTTTTTGCGGAAATTTTGTTCCAAGGAGTCTCTGTCACAAATATCCGAACGATATTTATATTTCAACTCTATCAGTTTATTGATAAAGTTTTCTTCTATTTGTTTTTCTCTAACCATGCCTTATTATTTTATTAAGTCTTTTGGGTCTACTTGAAGTATTTGGGCTATTTCAAACAACACCTCTAAACTCGGTTGCCGTCGATTACAGACGTAGGAATTGACAATACAGAAACTTTTTCCAAGCTTCTCTGCCAGCCAGGTCTGTTTGATGCCTTTCTCTTCGAGTACCTCTTTGATCCGGTTCATGGGTTTATCCATCTTTAATCCTTTGTTATTTTACAAAGATATAAAACATAATGCTATAAAAAGAGAAAAAGGGGAGGAAATTTTCCATTCTCTTTACGCATTGCCTTAATTATTTAAGGTCTTTAATGTTTCTATTTGTAAATTTACCAGATTTATAAAGTAATTTCTCCCATATCCAGCAAGACAGTCATACAAAAAGCGGTCGCCTCGTGCGACCGCTTTTTGTGTGTTTCTTTCATGACTTTATCGTCTTAATCCTGTTCTCGGTTTCTTGCCCAATAGGAGGGTAGCAGCACGGGCACAGCGGCGGGCCCATTGCAGGTCGTCATCGTCCTTGTCCCGCCAGGGGAGATCGCTTTGCGAACCTCCGCCACCACCTCCGGTAGATACGGCGGGCGTCTCAAGCATCCCGACAAAGAGAGCTACGGCTATGTCGGTCAGATCACTGCTGTTGGCAACTTCCCGATGCAAATCATCAGTTTTGAGATGTAATATATTGGTATATAGGAGAATAAACAAAGTCTGGGCGATTTTTAGCAACAAAATAGCAACAAATCATAGCAAGACGGATATAACTCCCGTCAGTCTCTTTTTTCTCGGAGAGGATTCGGATTTCAGTCTGTATGGAGTGAAAAGTCGAGGGCGAATTTGGGCGAAAATCACACAAAATTTGTTGCTATTGTTGCTTTTCTGAGAGGTGAGCAACAAAATAGCAACAAAAATGTGCGAAAATTTAGTTTGCTAAATTTGTAACTTATTGATAATCAGAAGATAAATTTTTAGGCTTACTTTCTTTGAAATTTCATAATATATTGATATTCAATCTGTTAAACACACTATTTCCCGATGCAGCATATCGAACTGCTTGAAAACAAAAGAATTGGCGTTTAAACGGTAGAAAAGCCATTTTTCGCTTGTTTTTCAGGCTCAAAACCGCCCATTTTGCCGCTCTTTTCTCTTGAATCGGAACCAACGGGAAAACTGCCGTTCCCCGTCCGAAGTCCACCTGTTTTCTATCCGTTGCGAAGATACGAAATAAGTGGTAATTTCACCAACTGAAGTCAACTAAAAACAAGATGCAGTCACGAATATTTTTGCAGCCAAAAGAAAAAACAGGTGCTATCATTGGTGAACTTCAGTAAATCGGTTGGTCTGCTTGGCGAAGCCATTTCTTTTCTTCCCTTTGTTCTGACTTTACTTTATTAAGCGTATATATTGATACGGGGATAAAGTAAAGTTACTTTTAGAGCATGTCGAATTAGGAAAGATTTGGTGGATATTGACAAAATGGCGAAAAAGATTTGGTGGAAAGTATTAACCCTCATTGTTTACTTGCATCACTAAAAACATAGTTATATGCAAGGCGATATTTTCAGTAGAAAAATATGTTGAATATATTTTTCTACTGAAATAATAGCTATCTTTGTGCCATGAACAATCCATTGCGACAGTTGGGAAATATCCCTGTTACGGCTTCCGTTTTGGAGTCTCTGTTTCCACATATCAAGGGCGGAAACCAGAAACTCAGGTTACTTGAGCGTGACAAACAGATAATACGTCTCAAGAAAGGGCTTTATGTGTGCAGTCCTGAAATAACGGGGAAAACACTTTCGACCGAATTGATAGCTAATCATCTGTATGCTCCATCATATGTTTCCATGTCGTCGGCTTTGCGCTATTATGGGTTGATACCGGAAGAGGTCTATACCAAACAGTCCATGACGTTGAAGTATGCCAAGAACTTTGACACGCCGTTTGGCCGATTTGAATATACGCATATTTCGAAGGCTGCATTCTCTGTAGGACTGACGAGCATCAAGAAAGACGGCTATGCGTTTCTTATG